>Ga0256840_1002486_pt1 | contig 16137 bp, 15 predicted proteins | sample 355202metaG_FD_185969 | JGI IMG/M metagenome (GOLD analysis project Ga0256840, IMG submission 185969) | Hydrothermal vent microbial communities from Mid Atlantic Ridge, Atlantic Ocean - 355-202 | ecosystem: Environmental > Aquatic > Marine > Hydrothermal vents | place: Atlantic Ocean: Mid... | reverse complement strand
GATTTAAAAACTGATTTTCCCGCTGGTGTGGAGATAACACAAGAGGCACTAGACAAATACCAAGACAAAGATGTTTTTAAAATCAACAACCAAAACGGGACTATTATGGATAAACTTGGAAACCTTGATGACCCAAAGGTTGATGAACTCATAGTCCTTTCCCAATTTAACAAGCATGATGAATTTGATGAAGAGGTTTTAAAAATAGCTAGTTCATTTTCTGAAGTTGATGCTAAGAAGTACCCAAAGAGGAAGGACTTACGTGATTTAACATTTTGTACTATAGACCCTGTGACAGCAAAAGATTATGATGATGCTATATACTATGATGCTAAGGATACAACTTTATATGTAGCTATCGCTGATGTGAGTGAATATGTAAAACCTTTTGGAGCAATTGATAATGAAGCAATATATAGAAGTTTTTCTATCTACCTACCACATCGCTCTATCCCTATGCTACCTCGTCAACTCAGCGAGACACTCTGTTCACTACAACCCCACGTTGATAGACTCGCTTATGTGTTTGAGATGAAGTTAAATATAGACTCACTTGAGGTGGTAAGTTCAAGTGTCTATGAAGCTATAATCCACTCAGATAGACGTTTTAACTATGAAGAGATAGACTCTTTTTTTGAGGGTAAGTTAAAGGCTATCAATACTAAAGAACATGAAATATTCTCATGGATCACTAAACTTAGAACTATTACAGATAAACTAAAAGCAAAAAGATTAAAAGTAGGTTATGACTTTCGCTCTAAAGAGCTAGAGATGCACATAGATGAAGATTCTAATATAGAGTCAACTTCCTATGCAGAAGAAACACCATCACACGCTCTCATAGAGGATTGTATGCTTTTGGCAAATAAAGCGGCAGCTTCAAAATTTGAACGTGGAATATTTCGTATACATGAACCACCATCACAAAACAAGTTACAAATACTCTACCAAGAACTAGCAGGCATTGGAATGTTTGTTGAGATTAAAAAAACGACAAAAGAAACAATAGAAGCTATTCAAGAGATGGCAAGAGAGATGAACTTAGAATCAGAAGTAGACACACTCATCATACGCTCACAAATGCAAGCTAGGTATGCACCGCTTAACTCTGGACACTTTGGACTTGGTTTTGAGGCTTATACACACTTTACATCACCTATACGAAGATATAGTGACCTCATAGTGCATAGACTACTAAAAGCTATCAATGCAGACGATACGACTGAGGGTTCTTATGTCCTACGCAACATAGAATCTTTAAGTATGGCTATTAGTGAAAAAGAACGTGAAGCTAGTACTATAGAGATAGATTTTCAAGCTAGAAAATTTTCTCGTTGGGCAAATAAACATATAGGAGAGAAGTTTATAGCTCGAGTCAGCGGAACTAATCCAGAACTCAAAGCAGACTTAAATGATGAGATAAAAGGTGCTAGACTTATCTTAGCATCAAGTGAGAATGTAGCTTTATTTAGTGATGTAAAAGTCAATATAGATAAAGTAGATATAGCTAAAGCAAAAATTTATGCAAGCGTTATTGAAAGTATCTGATGTATCAAAGTCACTTAGATACACATATTAGAAACAATACTATAAGCAATAGTTTTGTACTTTTTGGCGAAAGTTACTTTTTGATAGATAGATATACAAAGATGCTTTCAAATATCCAAGACGCATCTGTACTTAACTATAACCAAGATGAATATAATTTCAACGCAGCCAAAGCACACCTTTCTCAAGCCTCACTTTTTGGTGGAAGAAATATCTTAATCATAAAAACAGATAAAAAAATTCCAAAAAAAGAGTTAGAAGCGTTCATACTATATTGTGAAAAAAACCAAGATAATCTCTTTATCTACGCATATACAGATAAAGAGTATAAAACATATGATAAAGACAAATATTTTAAAAAATATAGCACTATGTGTGTAAGATTTTTTCATCCTAAACATGTTGAAGCGGTAAATATTGTAGCAGATGTAGCTAAAAAATTAAATGTAAATATAGATAGCTACTCAATAAGTCATCTCTTAAATATTCACAATGGAGATGTTGCACTCAGCACAAATGAAATAGAAAAGTTTATAGTTTTTGATAAGCCTATTACAACCAAAGATATTGATGCCCTTGTTTTTGGATTAGCTGAAATCAACATAGATGAGCTCATCAAAAAAATCATAAATAAAAAAGATTTCAAAGAGGACGTTCAAAGTATTCTAGAACATGGAGAAGATGAGATACGAATAATAACTGCTATTACATCTTTTATAACACAGTTATATATGTTCAATATTTACATACGAGTCAATGGTGCACCTAACGCAGTGGAAATTCTAGGATACCGTGCTCCAAAGTTTGTTGTAGATGAGAAGGCTAGCCTTAGTTTAAAGTTTAAGCCTAGTGTTTATTATAAACTGCATGAACTCTTACTCTCAAGTGAACTCAAAATGAAAAGTTCAGGAGTTGACAAGGGTGCTATACTACTCTCCACCCTCATAAGAATTCAAAATATTTTATAAGTTTTTTAACTCTAACTCTAAAAATCCACTCACATAGTGTGCAAAGAAAGTGATAAATTCTAAATCTTCTTTATGAAAACCACCCTCTTTATTTAAAAGTTGAAAGACTCCTATCACTTCTCTTTGTGAATTTATAACTGGAGATGTCAAAATATTTTTTGTATAGTACCCAGTTTGAAGATCAATATCTGATAAAAAATTAGGATTTTCATAAGCATCATTTTCTAATATAGGCTTTTGCGTCCGAATAGTATGACCAGCAAGTCCCATATCGAAAGGTACAACAATTTTTTCCACACCATCAGCTAAAGTGGTCCAAAGTTGATTCATATCAGAGTCTAATAGAAAGACTGAGCATCTATCTGCTCCAATAATCTTTTTTGCCTTTTGTGATATAAAGGGTAAACCCTCATCCAAAGTTGCAATACGAACAAGGTCCTTACTAAAGTCTGCGAGTTCTTTGTATTTTCCAGTCATAAAAATCCCTTTTATTTTGAAAAATTATATAGAAATAAAGATGAAAAAGATATTAAAGAAAGTTACATTAAGTTATAATAGATAGGAATTTTGACGAACTAGCAAGATGAGAAATTCAATGGATTAAAAGAGTGATGCAGTTTCAAGGCGCATAGTGAGGAAGTGTACTGTAGTACATGACGAGCGTAGCAACGCAGAAAATGCGTCGCTATTTTAATTCTTAGTTAGTGTCTTGGTTAACTATTTTTGACTTACCTATCCATGGCATCATTTCACGTAGTTTATTACCAGTTTTAGTGATAAGTTTTTCTTTATCATTAGTACGTTCAGCATTCATGCGAGGATATCCTGCTTGACCTTCAAGGATGAAGTCTTTTGCAAATCTACCATCTTGAATCTCTGTTAAGATATCACGCATAGCCTGTTTAGACTCAGCATTGATAACACGCTTACCAGATACATAATCACCATACTCAGCAGTGTTTGAGATACTATAACGCATATCAGCGATTCCACCCTCAAACATCAAGTCAACGATAAGTTTAAGTTCGTGAAGACATTCAAAGTACGCTAACTCAGGAGCATATCCAGCTTCAGTTAATGTTTCAAATCCAGCTTGAACTAAAGCAGTAGCGCCACCACAAAGTACAGCTTGCTCTCCAAAAAGGTCAGTTTCTGTTTCATCTTTAAAAGTTGTCTCGATGATAGCTGTACGACCACCACCAATAGCTGATGCATAAGAAAGAGCTAACTCTTTAGTTTGCTTCGATGGGTTTTGACCAACTGCGATAAGGTCAGGGATACCACCACCACGAACAAACTCAGAACGTACAGTATGCCCTGGAGCTTTAGGAGCAATCATAGTTACATTGATGTTTGCAGCAGGCTTAATACGACCATAGTGGATGTTAAAACCATGACCAAAAGCGATAGTAGCACCATCTTTTAAATTTGGAGCAATCTCATTATTATAAATCTCAGCTTGATTTTCATCTGGAAGAAGAATCATAACTACATCAGATTTTGCAGTAGCATCAGCGATAGATAAAACTTCAAAGTTTTTAGCTTCAGCTTTCGCCCATGAAGAACCACCCTTACGTAAACCAACAACAACATTAACACCGCTATCTCTTAAGTTTTCTGCGTGTGCGTGTCCTTGAGAACCAAAACCTATCATTGCAACTGTTTTGCTTTTAATTAGGTCTAAACTAGTATCTTTGTCATAATAAACATTTAATGCCATTGTGTATATCCTTGTATAATTTTAAGCTTAAGCTTATAAAAAATTTTCGCGATTATACTATATTAAAGCAAAAACTTTTATAATACGGTAATAAATTTAAAAATATATAGGAAACTTTATGAAAAAATTCAACCTTTTTAACGAAATCATCACTGTCGATAAAAATATTTTACTTCAAACAATTAACAAAAATGAAGAGTTTGGTATCACTATTGAGGGGGATATTATCACTGATGATGCTAAGGGTAACGCCATCTACATATTTAAAGGAAAGCTAGATATTCAAACTAATACTCATTTAGCTCCCCAGAAGCCTCAAACACTTCAAGATATGTTTGGTACAAACTACCAGATAGTTGAAGATGACAAAAGAGTACTTATCAAAGCATTTTCTGCGTGGCAATCACTCATAGAGATAAACACGCCTAATGCCTCATATGATGACACTACAGCTGATGGGGTAGCAGAATTTGGTAATAAAGAGTTAGAGAACTTAGGCTGGAATGCTACAGAATTTAATATCGATTATCGAGACTTAGTAGAGCTTTTAGAAGAAAAATGTCAAGGGACTATACTTTGTATTGAGCAAGAAGAGCCTTATCAGTTTAGTGGACTTGGATTTATCGCAGATAATAAAGAAGCCTATAATACTCTTTTTAACTATTGCCAAGAAAAAATTACAAAACTGATGAATGAAGACAATGAATTTGTCAAAGAAACACTAGAAGATGACGAGCTAGAAGCGTTAAAGTTTTTTAAAATTGACTAAGGTTTCCATAGAGCATAAATTCAGAGGTTCCATAGAACTTCCTGAAAACAAGTATGCAAAAGATGTTTTTTTTAGAGTGAAACAAGCCTATGCGAACCATGAAAATATGGCTATTAACCTTGTTTTTTCTCCAAACAAGCAAAAAAGTTTGCAAACCTATACAAAAGGTTCCGCTCATGATGAACTGCAAAACCTTGATTTATATATTAATCTAGGTGAAATGCTAGGCTTTAAAACTGATGATGCTAAGAAGTTAAAAGAGAGTATTTTATTTGTTAATGACAAGGCACACTCAAACTTCAATATCACTAAACGCGTTAAACTAAGTAACAAAAAAAACAAATCGAAAACAAATAAAAGCTATATGTTTTGGGATATAGAAAACTTCTCTAGTATATCATCTATCTTTAGTGATTTAATTGAACCTTTTGAGATAAAAGATGAAAACATCTTCTTAGCATCAAATCCTGATTCACTTTACTTGTTTAAAGCAGAGTGGGAAGCCAACCTCTATGACTATGGAAAAACACTAGAGTCATTTAACTTCACAAGATGTGATCATGGTAAAAATGTGGCAGACGATGTATTGCTACAAAAATTTATAGACTTAAAACTCACTAATGCGGATGTATATATGATGACTTTTGATAGGGAACTCAAAGAGCGTTTCGTTGAAGCTACACACCCAAGTTGTAACCTTTATATTATGGGCAAATAATTATTCTTTAAAAGCTAGATATCTTTGAAGTATTATCATAGCGGAGATGGAGTCAATGCGTCCATCTCTTACATACTTCATCTCACCCTTCATCATAGACTCCGCTTCTAGGGAACTTCCTGCTTCATCTTGATATATAACTTCACCCTTAAAATCCACAAGATTCATAAAATGTACTATACGACGACGCATCTCATCTTCACTACTCCCACCAAGAGGGATACCTATAACTACAGTATCAACTTCCCACTCACATATAGCTTTTTTAACCTCTTCTGAGGCTTGGTTTCTATTTTTTCTTATCACAGCAGGCAAAGGGGTGACTATATCTTTATGAGCGGAGTACGCTAAGCCTATTCGCTTTAAACCTAAGTCAATTGCTATATACTTCATCGTTTATTTATATACAACTTTATTACGTCCAGTCTCTTTTGCCTTATAGAGTCTATCATCAGCTGTTTTAACTACATTGTCAAGTGATGCCTGAGTTTTTCTTTCACTCACACCTGAACTGACAGTCAATTCTATACGTTCGCCCTTATACATAAGACGTGCTTTTTGCACATGCTTACGAACTTTTTCAGCAAAAATAGCCCCACCTTTTATATCTGTTTCACTTAAAATCGCCATAAATTCTTCTCCACCAAAACGACCTACGATGTCAACACTTCTTGCTTCTTTTTTCATTATACCCGCAAACGCAAAAAGTACAGCATCTCCAGCATCATGACCGAATGTATCATTCACATTTTTAAAAAAATCTAAATCAAACATCACGATACTATAGTTATGTTCATAGCGTACAAATTCTGCTTCTTTTATATTCATAAATTCATCTAGTGCACGTTTATTATAAAGCTTTGTTAAAAAATCCTCTTTGGATTCTTGCTTCGTTTTTTCTAATTCTGCTTCTAATTGTTTTATCTTTTTACTTAAAGCCTTCACTTCACCACTATGGTCTTGTAAATCTTTACTTAAGGATTTTGTATTTTCCTCTAGAGCTATAGCTAAGGTGTATAGTTTTTTATGCGCTAATTTAAAATTAACATGGGCCTTATCACTCTCCTCATTATGCGATTCAAGTTCTCTTTTAATTCCTTGAATCTCAACAGTAGAACTATCTGAGCGTTCTATCATCTCTATAAGTCTAAGAGAAAGCTTGTCAAGAACACCATCGAGTGATTCTATCATCTCTTTAACACTCTCTTTGTCAAGAGCAATACGAAGCTTTATCGCTTGTTTTATTTCTGTTTCTACACTTACACTACTCAGCAAAGATGGGTCTTTTTTAATCTTTTCACTCAAGGTTGCTATCTCATCATTAACACTTGAAGCGATAGAAGGAACAAAAGAGGAAACTAACAATGATGAAAGTTTTACTAATGAATTTGCTGCATCGTTTGACTCATTTGCTGCAGAAGAAATATTTTTCAAATCAAGCGCTAAAATAGACTCTTTTAAATCATCCTTGTTTTTCATACCAATAGAAACTAAAAAAGAATCATCATACGAAGTTATAAAATTTGTCCAGTGCTGTCTAAAATTATCAACCTGAGATACGCTAGGGTTTTCGCTTAGCATCACTATACTTTTTTTTGCTAACTCTGCGGCTTCTTTATTGTGCAAGACCTCTACAACTTGTAGTACTCGTTTTGTAAAATTTAGTTGCGATTCAAGAGATGCAGAACAAACGGACTGATTTGTACGGTTAAGTTTTGAAACTAAAAAACGAGTAAACTCGTTCATTGTTTTTATACGGTATTGGTTGAGTTCTTTTTGTAAGTCAGGATTTAAGGTCTCCTTATGCTTTTGCAAATGGGAACAATCCTCAATATCCATACCAGCAAGCTTAGCCTCTTTACAAAAAGCAGTTTGATAATAGTCAGGTGTTAATAAGTGACCTTCTAATTCTAATCTTTTTACAGCTTTTTTAATTATCGTTTGAATTGTCATTGTTATATATCCTTTATTATAGTTATAATTATTTTCTTGCACCCTCTGAAGAAAGTTGAGCAATAAATGAGTCAATGGCCTTGGCAGCACTAAGTTTTATGGCATCAAAACGCTCTTGATCAGTGACTACAGCATTAGGTGTAACACTAAAGTCATAAGTACCTTTTGCAATATAAGACTTTTGTTTTCCCTTAGTATAACGCACTATGTTAAGTGTGATTTTCATTCTATACGCTATGACATATCCATTTTGATCATACTGAATAGGTGTATAATTAGGCGCAGAAATAGAAAAAACTAAATGAGAATCGGAGTGACTTCTTGAAGTAAGTGATGCTTGAAGCGTTTCTACTATAGCACCATCAACGGCATCTTTAATAAGCACAGTGTTCTCTGGATCTGTTTGAGATATCACCACACTTGTCGAAATTTTTTCACCTAAGATATCACGTGAAAATTTTGAACTTGGTTTATAGCCACATGAAGTTAAAACTAATAATGCTAAGAGTAGCAATATAACTTTTTTCATATCTAAAAAACTCAAAACTACCCTTTGACTACTAAGTTTACTAATTTTTTAGGAACAACTATCTCTTTTATAATAGTTTTACCCTCAAGATGTTTAGCAACCTGTTGTTTTGCTAAAGCTATGATATTTTCTTTGGATTCATCTGTGGCAACTTCTATCTCTGCACGATTTTTACCATTTACAGAGACGCCTAGAGTGATACTATCCTCCACAAACACCTCATCCAAAACAACTTGTTTTGAAAGATTTTTAAGATTAAAATAGCGAGAAGAGATATCCCAACATGTATGAGGGATGACTGGTTCCATAATAGAGGTCAAAATCCAATAACCCTCACTCCATACATCTACATTACTTTGAGCGTTCAAAGCATTCATTGCTTCCATAACTCCTGCTATCATAGTGTTAAAAGTATAACGCTCTTCATAAACTTCATTTGCACGCACCTGTGCTTCATACACTTTTTTACGAGCAAATTTTTCCTCTTTAGTTAAACTAGAATGCTCAATCTTAGGCTTAGCATCACACTTTAGAGCATTTGTACTGCGTTCAAAAAATCTTTTAATGAACTTATATGAACCCTCAACTCCACTGTCATTCCACTCTAACTCTTGAGTTGGTGGTGCTGCAAAAAGTATGAAAAGTCTAGCTGTATCCGCCCCATATTTTTCTATAAGTGCATCTGGATCAACAGTATTACCTTTAGACTTTGACATTTTTGCACCATCTTTAAGTACCATACCTTGCGTAAGGAGTTTAGCAAATGGTTCATCAAAGTCAAGATAATCCAAGTCACGAAACACTTTTGTAAAAAATCTTGCATAGAGTAAGTGAAGTATCGCGTGTTCTATCCCACCGATGTAATGGTCAACTCCTGAGTTCATCCAATACGCAACTTGTTTCTTAGAAAAAGCTTCCTTTTCCCAATTCGCAGGTGATGCACAAAAACGTAAAAAGTACCATGATGATTCTACAAAAGTATCCATAGTATCGGTCTCACGAATCGCATCTTTACCACAAGATGGACACGAACAATGTTTCCAAGTTGGATGACTTTCAAGGGGATTACCCTCGCCTGTTATTTCGACATCTGATGGAAGTGCTATAGGAAGATTTTCTTTCTTTTCCATTACTAAACCACAGTCGTTACAATGCACAAAAGGAATTGGTGCACCCCAATAACGCTGACGACTCACACCCCAATCTTTAAGCTTATAGTTAGTAGTTTTACGTCCAAGTTTATGTTCTTCAAAATACTTTATGATGTTGTACTGAGATTTTTTAGAATTTAGTCCGTCAAATTCTCCAGAGTTAAATAGTATTCCAGCATCTGTAAATGCAGATACACTAAAGTCATGTCTACCTTCTTTAGGGTTTATAACAGGTGTGATGCTAAGCTCATATTTTTTTGCAAAATCATAGTCACGGTCATCATGTGCAGGAACAGCCATAACAGCCCCACTACCATAGTCCATAAGCACAAAGTTTGCCACCCATACTGGTATAGATTTTTTGGTTATTGGATGCACTACATTAATGTTTAAAGGTACCCCTGCTTTTTCTTTTTGTCTATCTATTGATGAAGTAGCTTTCATCTTTTTTATCTCACGCACAACCTTAGCATCAAGAAGCTCATGCTCAATCATGTAAGTTACTATCTCATGTTCAGGAGCAAGAGCTGTATAGCTCACACCATAGATAGTATCTGGACGCGTTGTAAATACATCAAAACCTTCAAATTTATTTGCAAGTTTGCTCTTAGCATCATCATCAAAAAAGAGATTAAACTCTAAACCATTTGATTTACCTATCCAGTTTTCTTGCATCGTTAAAACTTGGCTTGGCCAACCATCTTTTAATTTGTCTAAATCAGCTAATAACTCGTCACCATACTGTGTGATTTTGAAGTAGTACTGATTCATATCTTTTTTCTCTATGGGTGTATCACATCTCCAACAGCAGCCATCAACCACTTGTTCGTTTGCTAAAACAGTTTTATCATGTGGACACCAATTAAGCAAGCCTTTTTTACGATAAAGAAGACCTTTTTCGTACATATCAATGATAAAGCCTTGCTCAAACTTCGTGTAAAGTTCATCACTTGTAGCTAACTCTCTTTCTTTTGAAAAACTAAATCCGAGAGTTTTAAATTCACCCTTCATGTAGTCTATGTTTTCATAGGTCCATTTTTTAGGATCAGCTCCATTTTTTATAGCAGCATTTTCAGCAGGCATACCAAAACTGTCAAATCCTATAGGGTGTAGAACATTCATCCCTTGCTGTCTATAATAACGCGCAAAAGTATCACTAAGAGTATAGTTACGAACATGCCCCATATGCAAACGCCCACTTGGAAAAGGGAACATACTGAGTATATATTTTTTAGGTTTATTCAAATCTTCACTTGGCTCAAAACTCCTGTTTTTCTCCCAGTGATTTTGCCAACTTTGCTCTATATCTCGTGCCTTATATTCCATCAATACTCTTCATGAGATTTTGAACTCTCTATGAGAACTAAAGCCATAGAAAAAAGGTTAGCAACCAGTGCACCTATAGCGAGGGCTATTGCCCAACTCATGTTCCCAACTATTTCCACATATATAAAAGCAGGAATCAAATGTAAATCAGCAACAAGTGATGATGCTAAAAGTTCAGCTGAAAGAAGATTTCTTACACCAATTTTTAAAAAGGTACTTACTAGATTTAAACTTGCTGCCACAAATAGTGCTACAGATGTGTGTTCATACAAAAAACCCGCGATTGATGTTAAGCTCATTAAAGAGAAAAACACATATATTACTTTACCCCAATCCATATGATTAGTCCTTAGTTTTATTTACTAAAATTTCAGTGATTATACTAAAAAATTGTTGAGGGGTGACTGAAAATTTTTCAAAGTGATTCTACCCGATTTTTTCCATTGTTTTTTGCGGTATATAAAGCATTATCTGCCCTAGAGAGTACAAAGTCAAAACTATCTAAATATTTGTACAAACTATAACCGATACTTACTGTTGCCTTATCTATAATATCGAACTGAGTTTCGTCTATCTCTCTGCGTATACTTTCACATAATTTAGCAGTTTTTTTTTCATCTGTATCTATCATAATGAGTATAAACTCTTCTCCACCCCAACGTATAGCTATATTAAACTCATTTGTATATTTTTTTATAATTGAAGCAATTTTCACTAAAGCAATATCGCCTATATGATGTCCATTATTATCATTTATCTTTTTAAAGTCATCTATATCTATCATCATGATAGATACGCGTACTTTTTTTTGTGTAAAGAGAAGTTTAGCTTTAAAAGCCTCATCTACAAAGGCTCTATTGTAAAGTCCTGTCAAAATATCTGTTGTTGACAAAGTTTTTAACTCTATGAAATTACGATAAATCTCTTTAAGATACTTATCTATCAACACAGCAACCACTAAACCAAAGGAAAATGATGCTAACATCCAAAACATCAACATGGCTGTGTCTTCTCTATTGTATGGATTAAATAGATACAAATACAAAACAGACATCACTGCAACTATCAGAGTAGTAACTATAGACTCCTTTAAATTTAAACCAGAGACTGTAAACACCCAAAATATAATCAAAGACACCTCTACAAAATGTATACTTGTCGTTCCAGTATAGCTCAAGTATATATTACCAAAGGATGCATATACTGGAGCTAGCATCATAAAAACAATAATTAATTTTGGATACTTGTTTTGATTAGCGAGATAGCTAACGATAAGTAATGATATAGGTACTGTATAAAGGTGAAAGAAATTAGCAAAGGGAAGTATCTCTTGAGAGATTAAATAGCTATCAATAACTGAAGAGATAAGATACAAAACTGCAGTAAGTAATGCAACAACAGCAATTTGCTTTTGTCGCATAGGCGTTATCCACTCATTGTAAGTAATATCTTTCATTTATGACTCCCTACATTACTCCAGATTCATATTGGTCACGCATACGTTGTTTTTCAGCTTCTCGTTTTGCTTTAGATGCTAATTTGATGTGGTAGCCTTTTACATCAAAACCGAACCATAAAAGTATCGGTGATGCTACGAAAACGGATGAGTATGTCCCTACGACTACACCTACTAAAAGAGTAAATGCAAATGCATGAATAATCTCACCACCAAACATAAAAAGTGTAAAGACAACAAAGAAAGTGGTCAATGATGTAAGTGTTGTTCTTGCTAATGTTCTAGTTACTGAGTCATTTATAATCTCACTTAAGTCTGTCTTTTTAGTACTAGTTACACCCTCGCGGATACGGTCAAATACGATGATAGTATCGTTTAGTGAATAGCCTAAAATTGTTAGCAAGGCCGCTAATACATCAAGATTAACATCAAGTCCTACTAGAGTTATAGCACCAAGAGCAAGAGTGATATCATGAACAAGTGCCACTATAGATGCAACAGCAAAACGCCACTCAAATCTAAATGCTACATACACTAAGATTCCTAGTATTGCTAAAAGTAAAGACATCACTCCTTTTTCTTTGAGCTCCGCTCCTACCGTTGGACCTACGATGTCTACACGGCGAATTTTAAATTCACCTGTCCCTTGAAGTGCTTGACGAGTCACATCTCCAACATCTACTGTTACACTATTACTAGTAGTTTTCATACGGATAACCACTTCATCTGGTGAGCCAAATTCTGTGATAGACGCACCTTTGAAAAGTTCATTATTTTTTAATTTTGCTCTCATATCATTAATAGGCGCTGTTGTATTGTACTGCACTTGGACTACAGTCCCACCAGCAAAATCAACACCATAATTGAGTCCTTTTGTCGCTAATAGCATAAATGATGCTAAGACTAAAACGATAGACAACACCATAGCAAGCTTAGACTTGCCCATAAAATTAAAGGTTTTTGTATACTTAAAAAACTCCATCTACTTATCCCTTAATCCCAAACCAAAAACGATTGTTTTTAGATTTTTGTATTTTTGATTCTAACATAGTATAAATTCCATGAGTTCCTAGTATTGCTGTAAGCATTGAAGCGAGTATCCCTATACTCATAGTGATAGCGAAACCTTTAATAGCGCCAGTACCATAAGCATATAATACTACAGAAGCTATAAGAGTGGTGATGTTAGCATCTAAAATAGCACGCATAGCATTAGAATAACCCTCTTCTATCGCTTTATGCATAGACTTACCTTGGTAGATAAGTTCACGAATACGCTCAGAGATGATAACATTTGCATCTACAGCCATACCTACCGTTAAAACAATTCCAGCCATTCCAGGAAGGGTAAGAGTAGCACCAAATAAGCTCATTACAGCAAGTAATAAGAGTAAGTTAGCAATAAGAGCTATATTTGCTATAACACCAGCCATACGATAATACACAACCATAAAGATGATAACAAGTACAAAGCCACCAACTAATGCGATTAAAGAGGCTTTAATACTATCAGCACCTAAGCTTGGGCCAACAGAGCGTTTTTCCATCATATATACAGGAGCTAATAAGGCCCCTGAACGAAGAGCGATAGCTAAATCTTTAGCTTCCACTACTGTATAGTTTCCAGAAATCTGTCCAGATCCCCCACCAATACGCTCGTTTATATTTGGAGCAGAGTAAACTTTTCCATCTAACACAATAGCAAGACGATTCCCTACATTTTTACCGGTAAAGTCTCCAAATATTTCAGCACCTTCAGCATTTAATTTGAAGTTGATTAAAGGGCGATTATTTTGGTCAAATCCAACATATGCATCTGTGAGCATCGCGCCATCTAAGATGGGAATCTCTTTTATGAGGTATTTTCTACCTGAACCATCAGCATCTTCAAGAATAATATCTCCAAGAGCAGATGCATCAGCATCACTCATTACATTTACACGAGCAGCTCTTTGTTCATCTACTGCCATCATTTCTAGCTTTGCAGCACGAGAGATAAGTTCCCGAGCACGCTGTTCCTCTTCTTGAGTTTTTATACCCGCTAACTGCACAAGAATTTTTTCTTCACCTTGTTTTGCAACAACAGGTTCAGTTAGTCCAAACTGATCAAGTCTATTTCTAATGGTTTCAATAGCTTGGTTTATAGCTTCTTTTTTAGTTTTAATAATCTCTTCTTGAGTTAATGCAAGAGAAAAGTTTTCACCATTTACTACAAGTTTTAGACCATCATTTTTGGAAAAAAAGTCACGCATCTGTTTTTCATCATCAGAATCAAGAAGCAAGAAAGAGATACTTTGCCCATCGAAAGTAAGTTCATCAATTAAAATATCATTTTTGTTTGTAAAGTACTTGATACTTGCAGCAATAGACTTAATACGAGAAACCGTAGCTTCCTCAGTTTTTACACCAAGAAGCATATGCAAACCACCTTGAAGGTCAAGTCCTAATGTTACTTTTTTACCATCATGTGTGTTTAAAAGAGAGGGTGCTGAAAAAAACAACCCAAATATTATCGCTATAGCGAATATTACAATACGATAATTAAGCTTCATCCTCGTACTTTCTAGCAATAGCATCTTTAACGATTTTTACAATTGTATCATCGTTCATTTTCACACTTAAAAAGTTCTCTTCAACCTTATTAACCACAACGATGAAACCACCAGTTGTAACAACCTTATCTCCCTTTGAAAGAGCAGCGATCATCTCTGTTTTAGCCTTAGCCTCTTTTTGTTGTGGGCGAATAATTACAAAATACATAATTGCTATTAAAAATACAAACGGCAATAACTGACTTAAAATTTCCATTGTTTATGCTTCCTTAAATAAAATTAAGAGGATTATACATAAAGTATATTAATATATCACTGAATATTACGCTAATAATGATTCTAGAAATATTCTTAAATATTCTTGATTAAACTTATTGACCATAGATTCTTCTTTCATAATTTTTTTCAAAGCTTCAAAGGTAGAATATTTGTCTCGATATGGTCTATCGCTAGTTAAAGCATCAAAATTATCACAAATAGATAAAATAGCAGCAAAAGGTGTTATATCTTTTGAAGTTAAATGTTCAGGGTAACCTGAACCATCAAGAGCTTCATGATGGTGCATAATTGCTTCTACAATATACGGGTTGTATATATGGTTTTTTTTAACTATATCAACACTAAATTTGCTGTGTTCTTGCATAGTTTGCATCTCTTGTAGATTTAATTTTGATTCTTTTTTTGTAATATTATCATTGATAACCTTTTTACCTAAATCATGTAAAAGTCCAGCCGTACCAATACGTAAAAGTTCTTCATCTTTAAAATCAAGACAGTAACTAAGCGAAACAGCATATATTGCCACATGGATAGAATGAAATTCAAGTGCACAAGCATCATTGAAATATGCAATAGTTTCTTTTAAATACTTAGGATTATTTTTTACGAGGTATATTATACTCTTTACTATTGCATCTACTGAAGTAGTATCTATAAGATTTCTTTCAGAAGCGAAAAACTCTGTAAATAATCTATTATTCACTTCATACAGAAACTCTATAGTTTTTTGACCTTTATTTTGATTATGTTGAATATAGCGAAGCAGAGAACTTGATGTTAATGTTAGTTGATCTATATCATTTAAACTAATGTAAAGATTTTTTTGTAGTTGTAGTTGATGATAAATCTTTTCTATTAACAGCGTTCCTGCCTTAATTATTATTAGATATTCATCATCTTTCTTAATCCATATATCAAAAACCAATTGTTCTCCAACAACAATAGACTCTAATTCTAGTTTACGATGCGTTCTATGACTAATCTTTGCTTTAATAAATTTCATATTACCATTATATCAAATATGTGTATAATACTGCCATGATCCCAAATCATTCCATAACATTTAACACACCTCCAAATTCATAAAAATCTCATTTTTTTTTGAATCCAGAAGCACCTAAAAAGGCTAAAAAATTAGAGTTTACATATTTTTGGCTCCAGATGTAGT
>Ga0256840_1002485_pt1 | contig 16142 bp, 15 predicted proteins | sample 355202metaG_FD_185969 | JGI IMG/M metagenome (GOLD analysis project Ga0256840, IMG submission 185969) | Hydrothermal vent microbial communities from Mid Atlantic Ridge, Atlantic Ocean - 355-202 | ecosystem: Environmental > Aquatic > Marine > Hydrothermal vents | place: Atlantic Ocean: Mid... | reverse complement strand
TTACTTTCTCTCTGTACTCTCGAACCTCATCTACATTAGGCCATGCATAATTTTTTGAGTCCACATCATCCCAAGCCATCTCATCCACACCAACAGCAAAAATAGACTCAAAATTTGCATCTATCCTCTGTTGAATTATTTTCATATTGATAAGTTTATTGACAAAAAATGTTGCCGTATGACCGAAATAAAATATCATCGGATGGCGAGTGAGTTCTGATTTTTTATAAAAGACACTATCATCTTTTAGTAGTTCAAAAACCTTCTCATAAAGTTCATATGTGTTGTGAAAGTACTCTTTTATCTCTAATCGTTTTTTATATGTGTCATTGCCATCAAGTGTGACTGGGTATATGCTAATCTTGCTCAAATGAAGCCTTTATTTTCTGTTATAATTATTATATGAAAATTTATCAAAGTAAATTATTAAACAATTTTACAAATCTTACTCATGCTTTTACTACTAAGGATGGTGGAGTAAGTCAACAGCCATACAATTCTCTAAATGTAGCCTTTCATGTAGAAGATAATAGCTCTGATGTAAAACAAAACCACCAATATCTAGCAAAAAAATTACACTACGATAAAAATGCACTTGTCCATATGAAGCAAATCCACTCAGACATTATTCATATAGTAGATGAAAATGATAACTTTCTTAATCCACCCACTTGCGATGCACTTATAACAGATAAAACAGATACTCCCCTTATGGTTATGGTAGCAGACTGTGCCCCTCTTCTCTTTTATGATGATACACAAAAGGTTATAGCAGTGGCACATGCTGGACGAGCTGGAGCATTTAAAAACATAGTAAGAAATGTAGTTCAATCTTTCACTAATGACTTTCAAAGCGATGTGAAAAATATTGTTATCTCTATCGGTGCGAGTATTGGTTCTTGCTGTTATGAAGTCGGCAGTGAAATTTATAATGAAGCAAAAAGTCTAAATCTAGAGTATGCTATGGAGAAAAAAGATGATAGTTATTACTTGAATGTAGGCAAGATTTTAAAAAAACAGCTTTTAGCATCCAACATTCAAGAAAAAAATATTGAAATTTCAAACAAGTGTAGTTGTTGCAATAATAGTACATATTTTTCTTATAGGGCAGATGGTATTACAGGAAGGTTTTGCGGTTTAATAATGCTACAATAGATTAATAAAACACTTAACCATCAACAGGCTTTATTAAATTTGTGATGTAACTCCTGCAAAGATGTGCCTAACACTAGAACTCTCTATCACCCACTGGGTTGATGTTATTTTTGACTTAGGACTTAACCCTACTTGCTAATTGTTCTGGTAAAAGTCCTAAAGATTCTTCTACGAGTTTTGTATTGCCATGCGTTATAAATTTATCTTCATACTCAAAACTCTCACAAGCAACATCTAAAATTTTCTCTTTAGATAAAAATTCTAAAATAGCACTTCCTACCCCACCTGCTTTTGAACTATCACTAAAAACAAACCATTTTTTATGTTTAGTGCTTAAATCTTTGAGCATCTCTTCATCAAGCGGTTTTACAAATCTTAAATCTAATATACTTACATCTGCATCTAAATGTTGCGCTGTCTCATACGCTCGTCCAACGCCATTTCCATACCCTATAAACAATATATCGGATGCGTTTGAGCGAAGTAGTTGCGATTTTGCTAATTCAAAAGGAGTTGACTCAGGTAAATCACTCTGCGTAAATGAGCCTCGTGGATATCTTATAGAACAGGGATGTTGGTACTCAGATGCAAAAGCCATCGCTTGATGAAATGATTTTTCATCCCTTGGAGCAAAAAGGGTCATATTTGGAATTGCTCGTAAAAAACTGATGTCAAATACACCCTGATGAGTCTCTCCATCCTCTCCAACAATTCCGGCACGGTCAAGTGCAAAAACAACTGGTAAATCCATCAAACAAGTGTCATGGATAACTTGATCAAAACCACGCTGCAAAAATGTTGAATAGATTGTACAAAATGGTTTAAAACCCTCTTTTGCTAAAGCTGACATCGAAGTAACAGCGTGTTGCTCTGCTATTGCAACATCCCAAAATCTATCAGGGTAAGTCTCCATTAATTCACTTAAACCAGTTCCACTTGGCATAGCAGCAGTTGCTCCAACAATTTTTTCATTATTTTTAGCTAAATGTAAAAGAGCCTCTGTATAGATTTGTGTGGCACTTTTTCCAGAGCTTTTTTTAGCACTTGCTCCATTACTTATGTCAAATGGACCAACACCGTGCCATTTTTCCTCTTTGCCCTCAGCAATATTATAGCCCTTGCCTTTGAGCGTTTGAGCATGAACTATTACAGGCTTTTTCAAACCTTTTGCACGCTGTAAAATATCAACAAGAGAGTTTAAATCGTGCCCATCAACAGGACCGATATAATCAATACCCATCTCTTCAAACATAATTCCAGGGGTAATTAACTTTAAAGACTCCTCCATCTTTTTAGCAATATAATGGGCACCATCACCAAAATTATCTACAAAGTTTTCAGTATGTTTTTTAAACTTTTGGTAAAATGGTCCAGCCATTGCTGAACTTAACATCCGACTAAGTGCACCTATGGGTTTTGCAATACTCATCTCATTATCATTTAAAATAATAACCATTGGATATTTTTTATCGCCCAACTCATTCAAAGCTTCATAAACCATACCTGCTGTCATCGAACCATCACCTATCATTATAACAGGAACTCTGGAGTCTTCCTCCCCCTTAAGGGCAATAGCCTTAGCAGCACCAACACCTAAGGAGATTGAGGTGGAACTATGTCCAGCCACAAAATAGTCATGTTCTGACTCACTTGGTTTTGTATATCCACACATACCATTAAACTGACGCAAAGTATCAAATACCTCCCATCTGTCTGTTAAAAGTTTATGTGCATATGCTTGATGAGATACATCAAATATAAAAGGGTCTTTTTTTGAATCAAACACCTTATGCATCGCAACAATCAACTCTGTTGCACCAAGTGTTGAGCTTAAATGACCACCATTTTTGCTTACAACTCTCAAAATCTCTTTCCGTATATCTTTACAAATAGCTTCTAGTTCTGGTATATTTTTTAATTTAATGTTCATGTATCTACTTTATTCACTTAAGGCTGCTCGTTTTACGCGCTCGAACCGCTTTGATATTTGCGCATCTATATTGCCTGCATCACTAATAGCAACTACTCCACCTTCACTCACTGCACTATCTGAAATAATTTCAACATGGGATAACGAACCAACATGCTCAGAAATACTGCCGTGGTCTTTTGGATTCACTCTTAGAGTGATTTTTGAAGCACTTTGCAACTCTTTTATTAACTCATCACCTAAAACTTTTGCAATTTTTTGTGAAGAGTTACTTAATTCAACATTGATAACCTCTTGCGAAATATCCAATGCAGCTGTTATCAACTCACTCTTAATCCCCTCAAGAGCTTTTTCATAATCTTTTGCTCGCTCTTCTAAGGTAGCTACAGAGCTACTGAATTGTTTCAGTCCATTCGTATAGTTTTCTTCACTGCTTTTAAGCACTTGTGCTTTACCAGCCTCTACACCCTCGTTAAAAGAGTCTAATGCAACTTTTTCTAATTCTTGCTTATGCTCTTGTTCTTTTGATTCTAGTTTCATTTGAAGTTTTATAAAGTTTGAGGACATCTCATCAGTTTTTTTCATTAACGACTCTATGAGTGCATCTTTAGAGCTAGTGCTCATTGCACTTGAATCAATGTCACTTTCTCTTCTTTTTGGATTATTATCTTCTGAATACTCTTCGCGTAAGTTGGATAATGAAGCTTCATCTTTTTTATCATTTGCTGAACCAATAGCAAATACTTTAAAGTTGTATTTATCAACAGTATGCTTAGTTAGTTTTTTATTAGAGATTACAGTTGCCAAAATCAATCCACCATCTCTTCGGTTGAGCCCATTTGAATTGTGCCAGCCTCTGCTAAGCCATTGACAACTTCAACAATTGTTCTTTGTGCATTTTCAACATCTTTCATCTTAACAGCGCCAAGAAACTGCATCTCTTCTAAGAACGCTTCCCTTGCTCTCTCGCTCATTGCAGAGAAAAACTTCTCTTTTAACTCTTCAGGGGAACTCTTTAGTCCTAACATCAATTCAGCTTTATCAACAGCTTTTAAAATCTCAGTAATAGCATTTTTATCTAATGTAACAATATCTTCAAATGTAAACATCATCTCTTTGATAAGTGTCGCTAACTCTTCATCAACCTGCTCGATTTGTGAAAGAGTTGCTTTTGATGATTTAGCACCAAGACGATTAAATACATCTGCTACTGCTCGTGGCCCACCAACTTCAACTTTATATGAAGCGAGAGACTCTAGTTTAGACTCTAAAACAGCCGATACTCTTTTAATAACTGATGGGGAAATATCTCCAAGTTTTGCCATTCTCATTGCCACTTCTGAACGCAAATCATCTGGGAAAAAATGGAGTGTATCGGCAGCTTCTGTAGCATCCATATGAGCTAAAATAAGTGCTATTGTTTGTGGGTGTTCATTTACAATAAAATCTGAGAGTTGTTGCGGCTTGATTTTTGATAGATAAGAAAAATTTTGAGTATTTTGCATACTTTTCGATAATTTATCTAAAACTTTTTTTGCCTCTTCTGAGCCTAAAGTTCTGTAAAGCAATTCTCGAGCATACTCCATACCACCCGCAGTAAGATACTGACCTGATTGAAATATTGCATGAAACTCTTCTAATACTGCGGTTGCTATAGCTCTGTCTATTGTTTTATTGCCAGCAATATACTTTGATATTTCAGTTATTGCATCAACACTCATGTTTGAAAATACACCCGCTGTAGCTTCTTCACCGAGCTGCAACAAAAGAATAGAAATTTTTTCTGCCATGCCCATCTCATCAAATGATGCTTGCTGCGTTGTAGATAAATTCATTAACTATCCTTTCTCATTTTTATTACCTGACTCTTCAAATAAAAGTGCTTCAAGAAGAGCTGCTATCTCTTCTGGTGCATCATCAGCCATAGTTCTAACTTTTTCAAGCAACACTTCATGTTTCAATTCATCTTCATTAAAGCCTTCACCGACCCCCAGTTGATCTTCAACTTTTTTTCTCATTGCTTGAACTTTTTCTACTAAATCTTCCTCTTCATCATCTTCTATATCAAGGATAGGTTTATCAAGATTGTCATCTTCTTTTGAAATTTCAAGCATTCTTTGAGAAAATGGAACGATAACTTTTTTATAAAGGATAAAGAGTAAAATAAGAACAAATATATATTTGAAAAGACCAGAAAAAGGTGCTAAATATGTTTCACTAAATGAGATAGCTTTACTAACACCATCTTCACCAACAGTTGTATTATTTCTCGTAAACTGTAAGTTTCTAACAGATATCTCATCTCCACGAAGCTCATCTATACCAATAGAGCGACTCACCAGTGATGTTACGGCTTCCATATCTGCATCATCCAGAGCTACATACTCAATTTCATTTGTTGGATTACCCTCTTCATCAAGTTTTACCTCATACTTTCCATCCACTATTACTGCTGCTGTTATTCTTTTTATTCTTGCAAATTGTGATTTAGTTGTTGAGACTGTTTTTCCAACTTCATAGTTAGTTGTACCAGTGTTTTTTTCATACTTTTCAACACTTTGATTACTAGAGAGACCTTGGACTGGACCTATATTGCTCACAGTACCAGGAACACCGCCAATCTGAGGTGGAGTTCCACCTTCACGCTTCTCTTCGCTAATTTGTTCACTTCTTACAACATTCTCAGGATCAAATGTCTCAGATGTGGAGTTCTTAATAGAAAAGTCAAACTCTATTGTTACCTGAGCGACAACTTTCTCTGCTCCTCCTACAAAGGGAGATATAACCTCTATAATTTTGTTTTGTTTTTTCTTCTCTTCTTTGGCTTTATATTTTTGCTGTGCCAAAGAGAGTTCGCCCATTTGAGTCATCTCATCTTCATCACCCAAGGTTTCACCTTCACCATCAACAAGCATAACATTAGCAAGTTTCATCTTTGGAACAGCAGCTGCGACTAAGTTTTTAATACCTCTAATTTGTTTAGGAGAAAGACTTCTTCCATCAATCAATTGAACCATTACAGAAGCAGTCGGTTGCACCTCTTTTGAAACAAACAGGGTCTCTTTTGGAAGAGCTAAACTCACACTTGCACTCTCTATGGGAGCAAGAGCATTTATTGTTCGAGAGAGTTCACCCTCTAGGGCACGAAGATATTTTATATTTTGATCAAAACTTGTTGCTCCAAACTCTTGATTATCAAAAAGTTCAAAACCTACACCATTCTCATTTGGTATCCCTTGCGCAGCTATAGATATTCTCTGCTTATACACCACATCCTTTGGAACTCTAATAACATTGTTATCTTCAAGTTCATAAGGGACACCATCTTTTTCCAACTGCTCAACTACTTTGGCAGCATCTGATGAGCTTAAGGAATCAAAAAGCACTTCATATTTTTTATCGCCGCTTTGATTTGCTGTAAAAACAACTAAAAAAATTAAAAATAGCACTATACCAACAACAGCTGACGCTATAATAATGCGTTGTTGTTTACTGAGTTTAGTGTAAAGTACAACTAACTGCGAAAAAAGTACCTTAAAATCCATTAAATTCCCATCTTGTTGATTAAATTAACTCAGTTGCAAGTTCAAAAAAGCGGTCATTTTGCTCTTTTGTACCAACTGTCACTCGAATGGCATTCATACCATATCCACTCAAATCTCTTACAATCATCCCTCTTTTTAGAAGTTTATTAGCAAATTGAGATGAATTTTGTCCTTCATTTAAGCATAAGGTTACAAAATTTGTATAACTCTCAATTATATCTAGTTTTTGCACATTTGCAAACTCTTCATATCGTTTCATTTGCTCAAAACTATCAACTATACATTTTTCCACAAACTCTTTATCTTCAAGTGCAACACTAGCTGCTTCAAGAGAGAGTGTAGTTATGTTAAATGGTGGTCTCAATTTATACAATTCTTTTATTGTTTTAGAGCTTGAGATGCCATATCCAACTCGCATCCCTCCAAGTCCATACGCTTTAGAAAAAGTACCTAGATAGATAACATTTTCAAACTCTTGTATCAAATCTTTTGGTGCAACTTTTTTAGAGATATCTTTTTTTTGTGCATACTCCATATAGGCACCATCAACAACTACTAAAGTATCATTATCTATCTTTTTTATAAAGTTAAACATCTCTTTAGCATCTATGGCATCACCCGTTGGATTGTTTGGTGTGCATAAGAAAATTATCTCTGGTTTATGTTCTTTATAGAGCTCATAAAACTCATCTAAATCATGTTTTTGTGACTGAGTTCTTACAATCTCTGCTCCAACATGTGCAGCATAAATCTGATACATTGCAAAAGTTACGCTATTTATTAAAATTTTACTTTGAGAATTTGCTTTTGCATGCACTATAAACTCTATCACTTGGTCACTACCAGAGCCTATAATGATATTTTCATCTTTAACATTAAAATTAGCGCTGAGTGCATTTTTAAGTTTTATCATAGAGTCATCAGGATATAAAGCCATACTTGCAATAATGTCGCCAACAGCTTCTTTAACTTTTGGGGAACATCCATAGGGGTTTTCATTGCTCGCTAACTTTACAATATCTTTTGGCTCTATCCCAAATTCACGCACAACAAGCTCTATAGGCTTACCTGCTTCATATGTTTTTATATTTTCTAATAATTTATTAAATTTCATTTTCACCCTTCTTGATTTATACCGTCGCTAGTATAACTTCCTAGCCATGTCACTTCCCCACCATGCTTCGATAACACTTTTTGCACCCGCTCTTCATCAATATGCCCATAAAAATCTATATAAAACCAATAACCAAATCCACCTTTATCTCTTGAGGGGCGAGATTCTATTTTGGAAAGATTTATCTTCTCTTTATCAAAATCTTGTAAAAAATGAACAAGTGAACCAGCTTCTACAGCATCTTTTAATCGGACAAGTATAGATGTTTTGTCATCTTGACTTTGAGCATTTTTAAAATCACTCAATATCACAAATCTTGTACTACTGTCATGTTCATCTTCAATATTTTCAAACATTGTTGGAACACCGTAAAGCTTGGCCGCAATATGAGAGCAAATTGCTGCAGAATTTGCATCTTGTGCTGCTAAAATCGCTGCTTTTGCAGTTGACTCTACTGGAATCTGTTCAATATTTACAAACCCATGTTCTGATAAAAACTCTCTTGTTTGACCAAAGCCCTTATCTTTTGAATATATCTTGGTTATATCTTCTAGTTTTCTCGCCTTAGTTGCAAAAGCCATGTGAATTGGCATATACAGTTCAGCAACAATCTTTACTGAACTCTTAGCTAGAAGGTCTAATGTCTCACCAACTATCCCATCTCTTGAGTTTTCTATTGGAACCACTCCAAATTTTGCTCGTTTTGCTTCAAGAGTTTTAAAAACTGAGTGGATAGAACCAAGAGAGAGATAATCACTCATTGCACCAAAGCGACTCTCTGCTGCTTGATGTGTAAAACTCCCCTCGGGACCTAAGTATGCTATGCGTTCTGGAAGTTCTAAATTTCTTGACACTGCAAAAACCTCTAAAAATATAGCCTCAATAGCACTCTTGTTTAAAAGTCCATTACTCTCTTTGCTTAACTTAGTTAGCCTTTCTATGATAGCTTTTTCTCTTTCTGGTCTGTATATTGCACCGCCTGATGCACTTTTTATCTCACCAACTCTCTCAACAACTTTCATCCTCTTGTTTAAAAGGGATAGCATCTCATTATCTATACTGTCTATTGCTACTCTGCAATCATCTAAACTCTTCATAGTTTCTCCATCATCTCTTGCATATCGCTATATATTAAATCTGGTTTAAGTTCCTCTTTTAAAAATGGGACTATCTCATCTGCGCTCTTATATTTTCCACTTGTTACAAAAACTGTTTCCATCCCCATCTCTTTTGCTCCACCTAAATCACCCTTAACATCATCACTAATCATAGTTATATCACTAAAATTAGCACTAATGTCTTGAATTTTCAATCTATTTAAAGACTCTGTGTAAAATGCTATACTTGGTTTTCCAACAACTTCATAAGAGGTCGATGTCGCAAACTCTAACATCTTTAAAATAGCTCCTACACCTGGATACCTTTTAGAGTTTTTAGCATAGATAGAGGTCTCATGCATCCCTACCAAAGATGCTCCACTGAGTAAAAAATCTATCATCTGTGCATACTCACCTGAAGTAAAATCTTCTTTTATTGCAATTAAAACAGTTTTAGGATTTTTATAATCTAAAACGAATCCCATATTGATTAAAGTTTTTAAAAATTCATCTGAGCCATATGCGGCTACTGCCTCTTTTTCTACTCTTGTGCTTAAAAGCATTAATGGATCAAGATACTTATCTAAAGTAAAATCAAAACCGATTGATTGCAAATACTCATAAAAATCATTTGATTCTTTTTTAGTGTTGTTTGTGACCACCATATATGGGGTATGATTCTTATTTAGCTTATCTATAAACTCTATACTTCCCCGAATCGGTGATTTATCAATATCGCTAATCATAGTACCTTGAACATCAATGAAATACAATTTTTCACCTAGTCCAAAAAATCTTTTTCTAATGCAATTAAATCTTCAAAGGTTTCTCTTTTTCTGATAAGTCTCGCCTCACCACCCTTAAGAGCAAGTTCTGCACTTCTTCCACGCGTGTTGTAATTACTTCCCATACCAAAGCCATAAGCACCAGCACTATGAATTACAAGTAAATCATTGGGTTGTAAATCTACAAGAGGATAATCCTTAGCAAAGAAATCGCCACTTTCACACACTGGACCAACTATATCAGCCTTGCTTAGTTTTGAGTCTGACTCTGTAATTGCTTCTATCTTATGATATGCATCATATAGAGCTGGACGAAGCAAGTCGTTCATAGCACCATCAACAACTACAAATCTTTTTTGTTCATTTTTCTTCTCATAAAGAACCTTAGTCACAAAATATCCAGCATTTGCAGTTAAAAATCTTCCTGGTTCGCAGATAACAGTCAAATCAAGACCCTTAAGTGCTGAGAGAACAGCCTGAGCATAATCATATGGCTTGATTGTAATCTCATCATTATATTTTATTCCAAGTCCACCACCAACATCAAAAAATTTCAACTCAATATCAATAGCTTCGAGAGAGCGAAGCATATCTGCAACAATAGCAGCAGCTTCATATATAGGCTCAAGTTCAGTTAATTGAGAACCAATATGAAAATGTATCCCAACTGGGTCTAAATTTTTAGAGTTTTTTGCAAGGATATACATTCTTTTAGCACTATTTATATCTACTCCAAACTTATTACCATGAAGTCCAGTAGAGATATATGGATGTGTTTTTGGGTCAATATTTGGATTGACTCTCACACTTATTCTACAAATAGTATCAAGCTCTTTTGCTATAAGCTCTACCCGTTTTAATTCTGCTTCGCTTTCAACATTGATATAAAGAATATCTTTTTGGATAGCTTCACGAATCTCATCATCATTTTTACCTACACCAGAAAAAATAATTCTATATGCAGGTATTCCAGCTAAAATAGCACGACGAACTTCACCTATAGACACACAATCAGCTCCACTTCCTAAGTCTGCAAAATGTTTAATAACACTCAAATTAGAGTTTGCCTTAACAGCGTAAGCCAAGATAGATTTTCTACCTTTAAATGCTTGTTTGAGTTCATTGTACTGAGCAGTCATATAGTCTAAATCATAGATATACAAAGGGGTTTTGTATTCTTGAGCCAGTTCTTTAAAATTTATCATAAAAATCCTAAATAATTTTTAGCCTTATTTTAGCAAAAAAGTACTTATAATTTTGTTATCTGGCTAGCCGAAACCTTTGCCATTGAAATAAAGCAATAAAAAATAAAACAACAATAGGGGCAATAACCCCAATTTCACTTGGAATCGTTTTAGTATTGCTGAGTTCAATTAATGCAAAAAGAAGCGCCCAAACAATTAATGTAGCGAGTATTGCTCCAAAACTAAACAAGGAAACATTTAAAAATCTTACACTCATTGGGACAAAGAAAAATATAATAACCACTAAACACGGCACAAAAAATGGATAAATAAATATTCTATAAAGTGCCCCTTTAATACTGCTTGTATTGACATTTTGATCCTCTAAAAGTGTTAAAGCATCCCATGCATCCATAATAGTAAAGTTCACTTTTCCCTCATACACTTGATCCAGCATCTTTGGTCTAAAACCCTTTAATATTTTCAAATTTTTTTCACTTGTGACCTCTATCCCTAAGGATAAAAAACTCAAATCATCAGGCTTTTTTATAATATCTGCTTCTTTGATATGCCAATGTTCATTCTCATATGTTGCCGAAGATGCGACTAGCACCTCTGTTAAGGACTTATTATGAACTTTAAATACTCTAATACCCTCAGCTTTTTCTTGCAAAGGGAGCATTCTTGAGAAATATACATACTGCTCTTTATAGACAAAGAAGAGATCTTTTGAGGGATTTAGATATTGAGAATGAGTACGGATGTTTGTCGCGAATTCATTAGCGCGTGAAAAGTTTGACAAAGAATGGAGAAAAATAAAAATAATTATTATCCCCGTTGAAACCACAACAAAAGGGCGTAAAATATCGACTCTTGAGTAGCCAAGAGAGTAAAATGAAACAAGTGCGTTTGAACGAATTAAAAATATTTTCGTACTTATCATTGCAAAAACCAATGATATAGGGAGAAGCATATCTATCCCGTAAAAGGTCTTATACACTAAGTAGATAAGAAGTAAATTTGCAGACTTTGAGAGCTTATCAGAAAACTGCATATAGTCAAAACCTACAAGAAATAAAATCAATGCAAAAAGAATAATTAAAAAGTATTTTATATAATGAAAAGATATATATTTAAATGCTAGCATAAAGATATTGCCTATAATGTAAGTTAAAAATAATTGTTCTTATTGTAGCTGAAATTTTTTAATTGTAAATTTAGAACTTACATCTTCTAGTGAGTTTTCAAACATATACTCAATAGCATTACAAGTATGTGAAATCCATTCATCAAGATGTGTTTTTTGGGCATCACTGAAATTACCTAAAACATAGGAAGAGACCTCTCCCTTATGTTCTGGCTTTCCTATTCCCATCCGCACTCTAGCATACTCAGGTGAGATTTTTTCATCAGCTGAACGAAGCCCGTTATGTCCACCATGACCGCCACCATACTTAAAGCGCAATGTACCAAATGGTAAATCTAAATCATCATGTATTATAACTACTTGCTCTATTTTGTAAAACTTTTTAACAGCGACTATTGACTCGCCTGAAAGATTCATAAATGTAAGTGGTTTTAATAAAAAATGATTTTTAAATTTGAAGAGTTCACCTTTAAATGATGAGGAAGACAATTTTTGAGCATTAAAACGAGTGATTAGGGCATCAACAACCATAAAACCTATGTTATGACGAGTTTTTTCATAGTTCGGGCCAGGGTTACCTAGACCGACTATCAGCATGATTATTTTGCTTTAATAATACTTATTAGTGCCACACGATCAGCATCTAAAACAGTAACATTAGGGATTTCTGGCAAATCACGAACAAGTTTAGAATCACCCGTATCCATCTCAGTAACATCAATTTCAACTGCACTTGGAAGATTTTCAATTGCAGCTCTAACAGTTAAACGAGGTTTAGCCATATGAACAAGACCTTTATTTTTTAGACCTATCGCTTCACCAATAGCAACAACTGGTACATTGTAAGTAGATACAACACCTGGTTGTGCTACCATCAAATCAACATGTAAAAGCATACCTGTTACCGCTTGAGACTCATATGATTGAACAACAACATTCAACTCTTTACCATTAACTGAAACTGGAAATGCTAAAGTTTCTTTGTTGCGAACAGCACGGATATATTCATTCATTTTGAATGCAGCATTGATATTTTCAAGCCCTTTTCCGTAAATGTTTGCAATTAGGTAACCATCTCTACGAAGCGCTTTAGTTCCACGCTTGCCAATACTCTCTCTAATTATGCCTTCTAACATATTAAAATCCTTTAATAAAATGAGCGAAATTATATCCATTTAAGCTTTAAGCGTGGTTAAAACTCTACTTTAAATCAAATATATCATCACTTATATCCAAAACCACCCCATCTGTTTTAGAAGAACTATTTTCAGAGGGGATTGTACCACTTGTAAGTCCACTAATTTTAAGTTCTAAATCAGAAGCGCTTGTTGCATTCTCTTTTGCTTGTTCTTTTGAGATAGTTCCCGCATTGTAAAGGTCTAGAATTGCCTGATCAAAACTTTGAGATTTATAGTGCTCTCTTCCAGCCTCAATGGCATCTTTTATCTCAAAATCACGATCTTCCATAATCAACTTTTCTATAGTAGGTGTTTTAATTAAAATCTCCATTGCCGCACATCTTCCCCCATCAACAGTGGTAATTAACCTTTGTGAGACTATCCCCTGAAGTACACTAGAGAGTGATAGTCTCACACGATTTTGTTCCTCATGTGGGAACTGGGCGATAATACGGTTAATGGTCTCTTTAGCATCAATGGTATGAAGGGTAGAAAACACTAAGTGACCAGTATCTGCCGCATGTAATGCCAAATCAATAGTCTCTTTGTCCCGCATCTCCCCTACCAAAATAATATCAGGATCTTCACGAAGTGCCGCTCTTAAAGCTGTTCCAAAGGAGATTGTATCTTGAGTTACAGAGCGTTGATTTACAATGCAGAGCCTATCTTTATGCACAAACTCAACTGGATCTTCAATAGTGATAATATGCTGTTTTTTATTTCTGTTAATATCGTCAATTATAGAAGCGAGAGTTGTTGATTTACCACTACCTGTAGCACCAGTAACAAGAACCAGTCCAGATTTTTTTCTAGAGAAAGTCCTTAATATTTCGGGAAGATTATATTCTTCAAAAGTTGGAATAGTTACAGGGATAACACGAAAGACTGCCGACACTCCATCGATTTGGAAAAAGACATTGACACGAAAGCGATTTCTCTCGTCAAATTGATATACTAAATCTATCTCTTTTTTCTCAACAAACTCTGCAAAACGCCCTTTTAATAGCTCTTTTGCAAAGGTCAAAGCATCTGCTTTTGAGAGTATGGTACCTGAAAACTGAACGATACTTCCGTTTATTCTTGCCCGAATTACCGAGTTTGCTTTTATATGAAGGTCACTTCCTCCATGCTCTATCATCTTTTTAAGCTGTACTCTAATTTTTTTTAACTGCTCAAAGGTTAATTTTGATACATCAACATAATTGGAATTTTCATTCATCGTAACGATTCCAGTATATCTTTAAATGCCTCTTTGAATGACTCTAGTCCATCCTCTATCTGTTTATCTAAAACTGCATCAAAATCAATTCCTATATTTTTTATAGCTTGAAAATGAGTTCTAATAACTTCATCAGAAATAGGTAAAGCTTTCTCTTTTAAACCATTTTCATGAAAAGCTTTTATGGTATCGATAGGTGCTGTATTTACACTATTGTATGCTAAAAGCTTTTCAACATAATAATGGGCAGGCAATGAATCATCTTTTACCCCTGTGCTTGCAAAAAGTGCTCTACACCCTTGAATATTCATCTTTTGTATTTGATTATATATATCAGCTGTGTTGTATATCCCGCTAAGTGCTACATCCACACCTTTTTCTTTTAATATGGTATCTAACGCACGGTCAATTCTACTTACAAAAATACTTATGACAGTATCAGCTTTTTTTGTAGATTTTGCAAGACCCTCTTTAAACGCCTGAGCACATGAGATTGCCTGAGATGCAGAGAAAATAAGAGTAGCATTCACAGGAATTCCAACTGACACCAACTCCTTCATCGCTTCATATCCTGCAGTAGTCGCCGGAACTTTAATCATTACATTTTCTCTATCTATTGTCTTAAAAAGCCTCTTACCTTCCTCTATCGTAGCTAGAGCATCATTGCATAGATATGGATCAACTTCAATGCTTACATAACCGTCGTCATTTTTTTCATAAAGCGGTTTTAAAATATCAGCTGCTTTTTGTATATCAAAAATTGCAATAGCTTCATACTTCTCTTTTGCACTTAATCCACTCAAACTTTCAAGTTGTTGCTTATATGCAGGTGAATTTAATATAGCATTTTTAAAGATAGCAGGATTTGAAGTTGCCCCGTTTACTATCCCTTTTTCTATTAAATCTCTAAACTCATTATCAAGATAATCTCTTTCAATAAAATCCGCCCATAAAGAGAACTTAAAATCTTTTATATACATATTTGCCAACCTAAATAATTTTTATCTATTATAACCCAAAAACTCTCAATCTTTTTTAAAAATAGGATATTTTTTTCTTTTTATTTATGATAAAAACTATTATGGCAACATGAACAAAACTCAATATAACAATCACTTCACTATTGAGATAGTGTATCTCATCTGTAACATCCAGCCAAATATATAGATCATAAATAGATTCCTCTGCTTTTATATACCAAAAAGCTACTAAAGTACCAACAACTGCCATACAGATAAATATTTCATCTTTTTTTAAAAAAAGCGCTTCTATAAATATAAATGTCACTGTTATGCACAATAGCAAAAAGTATAAGATAAAAGAATTAGAAGCAAAGAGTAACAGTAAAGTGTAGTGGATAGATAAAAAATATATGCAAGTGAAAATATTTTTACTCTTAAGCACACTAAGCAAAAAAACAAACTGTAGTGCAATGCTAAAGGTGTATTCTCCAATAATTATAAGAGAGGTTGTTGCTAAAACATGTAAAATAAAAAGCTTTTTAATCCTCTCTTTATCTTGTAAATAAAAAATCGGCTTAGGCATTGCTTATCCTATATATTTTTTGGAATCACAACACTAAATATTGTTCCTTCTTTTGAGCTTTGTACTGTTATTTTACCATTAAGCTGTTTTTCAATAATCATTTGACTCATATATAGACCTAACCCTGTCCCATTTTTACCTTTTGTGCTGAAATACGGCTCAAAAATATGAGGTATATTTTCCTCACTAATTCCAGGTCCGTTATCTTTTATAGCAATTATAATCTTATCTTTTTCACCTTTT
>Ga0256840_1002484_pt1 | contig 16148 bp, 21 predicted proteins | sample 355202metaG_FD_185969 | JGI IMG/M metagenome (GOLD analysis project Ga0256840, IMG submission 185969) | Hydrothermal vent microbial communities from Mid Atlantic Ridge, Atlantic Ocean - 355-202 | ecosystem: Environmental > Aquatic > Marine > Hydrothermal vents | place: Atlantic Ocean: Mid... | reverse complement strand
TAAGTCATGCTTTAGCATAGAAAGTACCGGTTCCTAGAAAGCATTAATTTTCTCAACTTAATGGTATTGGAAGCACTCTTATGTATTTTACACTCTAAAATTTAATTGTTCCCTGAATTGACAATAAATTGCCCGTATTGTCCAAAACTTTTTGGGCAGCCGCATTACCTGGTGCTGTAGCATCTCTAAATGCGTAGTTAAAGTCAATTCTATTTGGACCTTTAAAGTGATATGATAAACCAACAGTTGTTGTTTTAAATTCTCTCTCAAGTCCCGCATCGTTAGAGAGTCTGTCAAGATAATCATAACGCGCTAAAAGCTCTACTTTTTTAGGTATCACATAATATTGTGCATTAAGGTAGTACCCATCAGACACATTGTTTTTTCCTGCAAGAATTTGGTATTGCCAATCTCCATTATATGGATCAAGGTCTGCATCTTTAGCACCGTTATAAATCATACCTTTTGCTTTGATGTATTCTGCATCTAGGCGCAGTCCGTTGTGAAAATAATCTACACCTACCCCATAACGAATACGGTCATATTTTGTATTGTTTAGTTTTCGTTTTCCACTTTGATACCAGGCAAAACCTTTGAGTGCTTGTGTATAGTAGCCTTTTCCTTTGCCAAATGAGTATTCACTTGCAAGATATCCATAATATGTTAAGTCTCCAGATGCATTCGAAGAGCTAAGACCCGTACCGCTACCCGCCATACCGGCCACTGTAACACTTATTTTTTTACTTATATGTTCTGTATCAAAAAGTTCAACCCCTCTGTCTCTAAACGCACCGACTGATTGTGTTGGAGCAGCCGTATAAGTATCTGTACCGCTTTTAACTGCATTATTTGGTAAGAATCTCTCTAAGGTCAGTTCATTTGTAACTTTTGTAAAGTTTCTGTATTCACTGGCAAAAACTGCTCGAAGACCCTCTTCACTTCCCGGATATTTAAACTGACCCATACGGACATTTAAGTGCGGTATGCCACGGTAAGTGATTGAAGCATCGGTTAAATGGTTCCCTGTTGTATGCCCTGCAGGTGCTGTGATACCATCTTCTCCAAACTCTGTCATAAAAAAGTAATCAAGAGTATTTGCTTTGTCTACCATACCACGCACGGCAAGTCGTGCACGATTCACTTCAAAACCTGACTGAGAATTAAGGTCTGGTGTAAGCATAGAAAAAGGTGTTTTATTTACTCCATTCTTTATAAAAACATCCCCATAATCTTGCTGATAACCAACTTGAAGAAATCCCCAAAAATGTGGAGTATTGTCATGATTAACTACTTTTTTCCCATCAACTTTTATCATAGAAGGCTCAGTACCTGCTCCATAAAGCCAATCTTTTGCCTGAAGTGCTCCTCCAAGAAGAGCAACTGAAACTAAAGATAGAATAATTTTATTTGTTTGCATACTATGTTCCTTATTTTATTTTTTTATCGCCACGAATTACATCTATATTTAGACCGAAATCTTTGAAGTTACTTCTAACTGAATGTTTCTCTTTATGAACATTTGAGTTATAGTAGCCCATTACTTTTTCATTTACTCCTTTTGATAGGTCAAAATCAGCGTGTGGCTGTGCATTAATATAGAGTGCAACATCTGCTGCTTCTTGATTACTTAAACTTCCACCTTGTCCTAATGGCATATTTGATTGCATCCATGCTGCACCTTTGTTAAGTTTGCTCATACCGGCACCTGTGTTGTATGCGAGCCATTCACCTTTTGTATTTTTACCCCATAATGGAGGGAATATTCCCATGCCTTCGCCATTTTGACCATGACACATAGCACATTTATTTGCATACACTTTTGAACCACTTACATAATTTGCATGTGTTGCTTTTTTCTGAATCTTTGCAAATTTTTTCTGTCCTGATGGCCAAAGTTTCATGTTGTGTGGGCTACATGGTGCTTTTACATTCATGTGCATTGGCATACCGGTTGAGAGCCATGTAATATATGCATACATTGCCATACTTGCTTTTGAATCTGTAATAGGGTGCTTTCCGTTCATACTACGCATAAAACAGTTGTTTGCTCTATCTTGAAGTGACTGGATGCTTTTCTCTCTTTTTGAATAGGCAGGAAACGATGTCGCAGTACCGATAAAACTAGAGATACCATCGCCTGTACCTGGTTTTCCATCTGCACCTTTGAGGTGACAGTTAACACATTTAAGTTTGTTGCCTACTAAATCTTTTGTAAGGGGATGTGTATTTGTATGAAGCATTATATCTTCACCTAATTTGACCATCTTCCCGACTTCTCCTGCAGGGTACTCTTTTGGTGCAGACCCAGCCCATATAGATGTGCTCATTAATGTAACAGTCATTGCTAAAGCAATGTGCATTTTGTTAGTTTTCATATCTTCTCCTTTTTTAAATAACAAAACAACTATAACATTGCAAAGTAAGTTTTATGTAAGGAAATTATGAAAATGTGTAAGTAAAACGGCTTCCTTTGTCTAACTGTGTCTCCACCTCAATATTGATAGTATTTTTTTCGCAAATATGTTTTACAATGCTGAGTCCTATACCAAAACCACCCGTAATTTCATCTTCACGCTTAAATCGCTGAAATATTCTTTTTGTATCTTTAATGCCAATACCTTCATCTTTGACACAAAAAATAATGTTATTTTCTTTTTTCATCAACTTTATATGTATGTTTGTTTCTTTTTTGGAATATTTGACGGCATTTGAAAGTGTATTATCCACAATTCTTTGTAGCTCTATACGATTTATTTCACACTGTACATTTTTTTCAATATTTGTCTCTATTGTAATCTTTTTTACCGCAGCCAAATCACCAAATGGCTCAAGTCTCTCTTCTAAAAGCTGCGAAAAATTCACTTTTTCTTTTCTATAATCAACATATTTATGTTTTATAAAATATTCCACATCTTCATATACCAAAGCAATATTTTGAACACTGTTTCGGATTCTTTGGAACTCTCTGCTGCTGTCTTTTTTATCTATCAATTCCAAATTTAATTGTAAAACACCTAAAGGTGTTTTGAGCTCATGCATAGCATCATTAAAAAAAAGGTTCAGGTAATGGTTAGCTTTTTCAAGAGGATGCAGACTCAATCGTATAAAGAACACTCCTAAAATAAAGATAATACTTCCTATGAAAAGAGCTGCAATCCATGCCTTTGTATAGATCGTTTGATACGAAACTTGTTGACTTACAAGCAAATATTTTGCTCCTAAACGATTTTCATCCAATACTATTTTTTTTATAAGCATATTGGAAGGGAGTCTCTTGGTGTTGAGTGTATTAAAAGCTTTTTTCGTTGTTCTAAAGAGTACATTTGCCTGTGCATCCAATAAGGTAGCGTCATAATGCAAAGAGCGGGGAAAATAAAACACTGTATCATTTTGATGTGAAAAATCATAAATCGTTTTCTCGACACTAAAAGCATATCGTTGTAAACTGTGCATCTGCTCTTGTGCAAAATTTTTCTTCTCTACTAAAATATAAAAATAAGCAGGAATACTAATGATAAAAACAATTAGAACTGAATAATAAAATGCGTTTGCATAAATATATTTTTTATCTTCTTCTATCAATTTTATATCCCAACCCTCGTTTATTGATAATAAATGCACTGGATGTTTTTTCACGAATGGCTCGAATACACATCCGTATATCTGCTTCAGTTCTCTCTTTTGCTTCCCATATCTCTTGCCACAACTCCATAATGGAAATATACTCACCTAAATGGCTTACAAGATACTCCACTACCGCTTGCTCTTTTTTAGAAAGCACGATAGACTCTTCTCCTTTATAAAGCTGTTGTGATTTTATATGATAACTGTATGATTCCCAAAGTGATACAAGCTCACTGCTAGAGTGAAAATAAAACTGTTTAAGTACCTGTTCTATACGATATCGTAGCTCTTTTGAAGCAAAAGGTTTGCGTATATAGTCGTTGCATCCTAGCTCATATCCTATACTCAGGTTATCAATATCTGTCAAAGAAGTTATAAAAATTATAGGAATTTCATTTCCCTCACGGCGTAACTGTTTAACTATTTCATAACCATTCATACCCGGTACACGAATATCTAATAACAAAAGATGATAACTATGCTCATACACAGCATGAAGGGCATCCTCCCCATTTTCATAACTGTCCACCGTGTAGCCAAGTGTTTGCAAATACTCTTGTATCGTTTCATTATAATCTATATCATCTTCTAACAGTAGAAGTCTCATCTGATAATCACCTTTGAGTGCCTATTTTGTTCTATTTTTGCATTTTCATTATACGCACGAAGCATTTTTGCATTTTCATTTTTAAAAGCAACCATACAGTAACCTAAAGGTTCATTATGCAAATTATAAATTGCAAAATACCCAAAAGCATACCGTCCATTACCAAAATAACCATACTTTCCAAGCTTGTCTAGTTTACTCTGCTGTAATCGTTCAAAACTATTTTTATCATAAAAATTATTGACCAATACATAATGATTATCTACAAGCGGATGTTTTTTTAAACTCGTCGCTATATCAAGATAGCGCTTATCAAGCAAAATAAAAAAAGCATACCCCTGTTGTGCCAGTTTTTCTTGCAAATGACGAAAACCTTCTATAACTTCTATAGAACCTATATATTTTCCATTATAAAGAATAGGAGAAATTGCCTTAATATTTAAACGCTTGCCTATTTCTATAGAGACCAGAGGTTTTTTTGTCTCTTTTACTGCTACTATACCTTCACGAAACGAAGCCAATGGAATAGCTGTCACATTATAATCCCAACTGCGTACATAAGTGTATATGTTTGCATCATGCACTTGCACATCAACAGTATAACCTTGTATTTGCTGCAAGGTTTTTATTTTACTGTTAATGAGCGTAAAAACTTTACGGCGATTATTTTTTCTATAATACTTTATCAACACTTCGTCTTCACTCAACATCAAAGAGAGAGACAAAGCATGACTTTTCTCTTCATCAAGCATATTTTTTGTCAGCAACAAAGCATTATCTAAAGAATGCACCATCTCTTGTTGTTTGAATGAAAGATAAAGTGTGTATATAAGATAGAGTGCAAACAAAACAGCAAACAACGAAAAAAGCGCAACTATTTTATCAATATTTTTCGTGAGTTTGTCTAGCATTCTTTACCTTTTTCTTTTATTTTATCTTATTTTGCCTTACTTTATTACATATTAATCTTCTTAAGTAAACATAATTACTATTATAATCTCAACTTTAGTTCTGTAAAATACTAAAAAATTAATAATGGAGAAAATATGAAAAATATTATCTTAAGTCTACTACTTGCATTGACCTTTATCGGATGTAACTCAAAAAGTGATGAAAACAAAAATGTTGAGCCAAAACTTGTTGTCGGGAAAAGTTTGACAGATTTACACCTCAAAGACCAGTTTGGCAAAGAGCACAGCTTAAATGCAGATACATACAAAATTGTTTTTGCCTTTGACAAAGAGCCTGCACATACATGTAACGACTTTTTTAACACACAAAAGCCTAACTATTTGCAAGAGCATCATGTTCAATTTGTAGCAGATGTAAGTGCTGCGCCTTCACTCATCAGAAGCCTTTTTATTATGCCAGGGCTTAAAGACTTCAAGCACATTGTACTGCTTTTAGATGACAAAGCAACGGCTGCTCCTTACAGAAAAGGAATTGACACGACAAAAATAGTTATTGTGACACTTTTAAACAAAAAAATTACCAACATCAAAACAATCACTACAACCGAGCAGTTAAAAAAGGCGGTTGCCCCTGTCATCAACAAAGTCATGGACAGTGTAAACAGCATCACAAAATAATACATCCTCCTTTAAAAAATTGAGACTCCTGTTTTTGTCGTAAACAGTTCCAGTGCTTTTGTACCTATGAGTGAGTTTCCCTGCTCGTTCAAAGCGGGCGACCAGACACAGATTCCCATTTTTTGCGGAATAACGGCAACTATTCCGCCACCTACGCCACTTTTTCCGGGAACACCCACTTTAAAAGCAAAATCTCCCGAGGCGTCATAATGCCCACAGGTCAGCATCACAGCATTTATCCGCTTTGCCTGTGCTTTGGTTATGTAGGCTTTGTTGTTTATCGGATCTACGCCGTGATTGGCAAGGTAGAGCATAGAGCGAGAGAGCATTTTAGTATTCATTTCCAAAGCACAATGATTAAAATAGGTTTGCACCAATCGTATCGCTTCATTGTCTATATTGCCAAAACTTTTCATTAAATTTGTCAGTGCCAGATTTCTATAAGCATGTTGCATTTCTGAACTTGCCACTACTGCGTTCATACTTATACTCTCATCATCGGCAATAGAGCGTATAAAATCCACTATGGCATCAAAAGCAAGTGTATCTTTTTGATAATGGGTGATGAGCGTATCTGTTATCACAATAGCACCCGCATTGATAAAAGGATTTCTTGGAATCCCATTTTCATATTCAAGCTGTACAAGGGAGTTAAATGGGTTTCCCGAAGGTTCGCGTCCTACACGGTTGTAAAGCTCTGAACTGAGATACTTTAAAGCCATCGTAAAGGTAAAAACTTTGGAAATACTCTGTATAGAAAAGAGTGTCTCTGCAGCACCCACATGGTAAGAACTCCCGTCAAAAAGGGTAATACTCATAGCAAATTGCGTGGCATCAACCTCTCCAAGAGCAGGAATATAATCGGCTACTTTTCCTTTTCCAAAAAGTGGCTGTACTTCAATCTCAATATCTTGTAATATTTGTTGGTAATCCATCAGTTCCTCCCAAGAATATGACATATTTTAGCACAATTCTATGAAAAAGTTATTGCAACTCCAACAGTACCTTGCTGGTTGCTAACGGCGAAGACTGGTGGCTCGTTTAGAGATCAGCTTTTTTGTTATTTATGCAATATGTAATGATTCTATATCCTGCACTTTTACCTTTATTATTATCGCTATTTTCTATCCTAATTTTAAAGCTATTATTTCCTAAATCTATTCCTATGGTCGGATTTTTTTCAAGCTAATTTGCTAGTTCTAAAACATCATTTTTAATATTTTTATACTTCTTTTTTAAAGTTTTGAGATTTTTTATAAATTCAGGAGTTGGAATAACTTTATAGTTCATCTAAAATATGCTTCAATTCTCTTTTTTTCAATTGACCACTATTTTGAAGTTTAACTTCTTCTAACCCTCGTTTTACATTTTGTTTAATATTGTAAGTTTCGATGTAGTGCATAATACTGTTGATAAATTTACTTTCATCATTATTACACTCTTTCTTATAAAAATTCTCATTACCAACACCTTTGTAAATAAATTTACAATCAGTGTATTTGAATTTAGAAAATATCTCTTTCTTAAGCGAATATAAGTTGACGGTTTTTAGGTCAAAGTGTCCGATTTGCTCCGTTTTTTTGCATAAGCTTCTGCTCTTTAGGACTTAGCACTCCAAATTGTTCTTGTAACTCTGGAAATAATAAGTTCTCTAGGTTCTTCACTTTAAGCCACATTTTTGAAAGTGTTGATATAATTTTAGACATAAGTTTAATCTCTTTTCTGTTAAATTTTTGTCGTAAAAAATTATAACTTATCTGAAATTAGATTTCAACTTTTTTAACAATTATAAAATTAAATTAGCTGCTTTTGTGGGTATCTGCAAGTGGCTCCAGGCTTTTATTTTTAAACATTTATACTCCAATTATGTATATACGGGGATAACGACTGTCGTGAGCGATAATTTTCCCGTTAGGGTAAATTATTCGTTCCTGTGTTTTGTTACCAGTTTGTTAATGTTTGTTTGTAGTTACTGGCATAAATATCTAGTAGATTTCTTATCATTTTTTGATATTGAGTATGATGTTTTTTAGCTTCATCTTTGAAAAACTCTACACTCTCTTTTGTCAATGAAATTGTAACTTTTATATTTTCATCTTTTAAAATTAAATTTTCTGGTTTTGGTAGAAAATCTTCTATAATTTTAATATTTCCAATTTCTTCATCTGTATATTTAACTATTATTTTCATAAATCTTTTTTCCAATATCCTGCTCCAAAGATTCTGATTTTATTATTTCTGTAAACAAATCGTACAGTAATAATTTCATCAGCAACTTTACCAAAACAAAAATATCTTTTTTCATCTTGGCTATGTTCTAAATCTTGAGCAATAAGTCTATTATCATCTAAAAAAGCATATTGTGCTTTTTCAAAAGAAACTTGATGCTTTTCTTGGTTTGAACTATTTTTATATGTAAAAATATATTTTAATTTATCGCAAGATATTTTGATGAAACTTTTTTAAAAAGTTTTGTTATATCTTTTTATTTAACTACTTTTCTTTGATAAAAAGCATTCCAAATGAGCTTTGGAGACCACCAATAATTTGCATAAGTTTCCATCCTTCTTTATTCATTTGTGGCAATGTTTTTCCTTTACATTTTCCACCACATAAATTCGTCCCATTTCCAAATGTTCCATAAGCATATTTGTCAGTACAGCTACTTTTTGAAAAGCATATTGTTTGTTCAACATTTTTTGCATAAACTGTTGTCGATAATAGTCCTAAAACTATTGCTCCAAAAATAACTTTCTTCATTCTTAACTCCATTTTAAATTTGACCATTCTAAAATAGCCATATCTAAACTTCTAGCAATGTAGCTTTTTAAATATAACGGCGAAGCTGGAATACATCTTGATGTGGGATTCCTGCTATTTGTTGTATGTAGCGTAGCGGAATACGACAAATGGTTGGTGACCCGTTTAGGGCTCAGCTTCGCCGTTGTAAGTTTCCGCTCCGCGGGAACTTACAACGGCAGTCGTGAGCGATAATTTTCCACTAGGGAAATTATTGGTCTCCTCGTTTTTGTTATATCTTTTGTTCTTTACCCTTAAAAAGTGGATATTCAATCACAGGGGTGTATCTCATTGTTAAAACAAATTTTATTAGTTTAGTTTTGGTAGTTTATTTTAATTCTGCAAACTCAACATTGTTACGACCTTTTTCTTTTGACACATAAAGAGCACTGTCTGCCATATCAAGCATATCCTCAAGACTTGATGTTTTGGAGTCAATCATCGCAACACCAATACTTGATGTCATAGAAACACTCTCCTCTTTATCATTTAAAAATTCACATAACTCAATAGAGAGGCGAATACGTTCTGTTACTATGCGAGCTTCTTCAATCTCTGTATTAAGCAGTAAAATAGTAAATTCATCCCCACCTAATCTACCTAAAATATCTATATCACGAATTGATTTTTTACATGCCCCAGCAAATGCGACAAGGGCTCTATCTCCAGTTGCATGTCCATAATTATCATTTATGAGTTTAAAACGGTCAATATCTAATAGAAGCAGTGCCATTTGAGTTTGATGTCTTTTAACACGTTTAAGTTCTTGGTTGGCTTGATGCATAAAGTTACGACGGTTGGATATTCCCGTGAGTACATCAGTATTGGCATGATAGTCCAGCTTTTGGCGTAACTTCAATTGTTTCCAATGATTTCGTAAGATAAGAATAGATAAAACCAAAAATATCACAATAACAACTACAGTTGCAAATGTTTTTTCTTTCCACTCTTTAAGCCAATCCTTATCTGCTTCTCCAACAATAATAACAAATGGCAGACCGCTAATCTTCCTAGCAGCATAAAGACGACTTTCATCATCTAACGGGGATATATCTCTAGAAATCTTGAAGTTCTCAGAAGAAGAGAGGAATTCTTTAAGAATTTTATCATCAATTTTATTTCCTATTGCATTAGGCAGTTGTGGCTTTCTCGCTAGTAAGTTCATATTTGCATCGACTATGGCTATCACTCCATGCTTAGTAACAACTATTTCATCTAACCATTTTTGAAAAAAACTCAGGTCAACTACTAATGCTACTATGCCTTGAAGTTTACCATCACTTGTCCTAATGGAACGATTTTGAGCTACAATCAAACGATCTATATCAAAAAAAGAACTTGTCACATCTTTTATGAGTTTATCATTTCGTTGGTATGATTTACACCATTCTCTCTCACTGTAATCAACACCAGCAAAGTTTTTATATGGTGCTACAACATATGCACTAGTAGCGACACAACTCTCATTAGAAATACCAATTTCTTGGAAATAACTAGGCAATGTTTCTAACTTAGATTGTAAAAATTGAGTTGTTTTTTCTTTTTTACTTAGATCTAGTAATTCTTGAATTGACACCTGACTCATAATATCTTGTAAAACATAATCAGAAGAGTCAAAGGAACCTTTTACCCATGCTTGAATTAAAAAGCTTGTATTTGCAACACGAGAACGAACATTAGAAAGTTCTTTAAGATATCCAGAACGAATATCATAAATTGCGAAAGTAGTAATAAAAAATAAAAATAAAATAGTATAAATTAAACTTTTTTTATATTCTGTCATTAGACCGTACTACCTCTTTTGATTTTTTTAACTTATATCTGACTTTTATATTAATTTTGTTGAAAATCTTACAAATTATTCTGTCATATTTAGTAAGATATCTATCGCTTTTACTCTTAATTTAATAGTTATAACGATTCAACTGAACGATAATTTTCCCGCTAGGGCAAATTATTCGTTCCTGTGTTTTGTTATGTGTTTAGTCATATGCCTGTTGTCGATGTTTGAAATCAACTACAGCAATAATAAGTTTTTCATCTTCAATCAAATAGAACAGCCTGTAGTTACCAACTCTATATCTATAATAGCCTTCTAGTTTACCCTTAAGCTTTTTTATATTTGTTCCGTAATGAGGATTTTCTCTTAATTGAGGATAAACAAAATTTTCTATTTTTGCATAAAGTTTTTTATCTATTGTTGCCTTAACTTTTAAAAATGTCTTAGTTTCTGCAATTTGATATTTACACAATCGCGTAATTACCGTTTTTTAAATCATCTAAACCATTCATAAGGTTTGCTACAAGCTCTTTATCATCCATAATCTCTTGCATCTCATCATTATCTACAAACTGCGAAGATGTCAAATACTGCATTGTCGCAAACTCAATAAAGTTTGAAAGGTTTCTCTTTTGACCTTGGGCAGCAAGCTTAATCATATTGTAAATTGAATCATCTACTCTCATTGTTACAGTTTTCATTACAAAATCCTTTGAATATTTATATTTACTATTATATTCAATTTTATTCATAATGTCAATATGTTGAGTGCACATAACGACTATCTTGAGAAATACGAATCCCCGCTAGGGTTCGTATTTCTCTCCAAGTACTTGTTATCCATGCATTCTAAACCATTTAAGCATGTCGACACCTTCTTTTAGACAAATCATAACTTTATCTTTTTGACTTTCTAAGCTATCCGCTAAAGATAGTTTAGGCACCTCAATCCGAATAGAAGCAGACTTTCCAGCTTTTACAATTTTCATATTGCTTTCCATGATGTCAAAATATTTATCCCTCATAACACTTAGTTGGTCTCCCATATCTTTGAATTGTAAATCGAAATAACCATGAGTAAGTTTATGGACTAAATCAACTTCTTTAGGTAAATTGACATTTCTGAAATAAATAAAACTTGATGAAGATGGTTTAGCTGTTGGTTCATCCATATAAAGTTCATTTGCTTCATTAAGGCTAAGTTCCCAGTAGTCTTTCCAAAAATCTGATACAGAAGCATCTGCTTCCATTTGATAGCCTGATGTACTTTTTTCAATCGCAGAATTGAGAAGAAGGTTTTTATAAACATTTCTTCGTCCTAAATACGAGTTGTGTACAAAGTATTCAACAATATCTTCATAATTAATTCTAAAATCAAATCCTCGTGTTTGATTATTATGAAAGTTTTTAGGTGCAACCAAAATAGTTTCAAAATCTATAATTTTATTATCTTTTATATAATTATTTCCACGTTGTAGATATCTTTGAAGTTGGTCTTTTTGAAAGTTGGCGTTTACTTTATTCTCAATCATTAACATAATAATCTGACCATTTTCATTTTTGAAGCTAACCTCTAAATCTGATTCTCCTGTTGAATCAGTTACAGACCTTTGTGCTTCGACATATGTCAAATTAAGTTCTTTAAATTTACTTTGTTTAAGAAAGAAAACTTGAAATTCTAAAGAGGACATAAACTCTTCAAGTAAAAGTAAGTCTATATCTCTTTCTGATACACCTGATATTTTCGTCACAATTCCTCCTGTGGATAACGGTCGAGTACAAAAATATGTTACCTGTCTTTGTAGTCTTTTAAGTTCTACAATGGTATCTAAATCTTTGAAGTTTTCAAAGATAAATGCGGCTAGGGTAACATATTTTTCTTGCTACAATTTGTTATATAATTTTTTCACAATCAACTTTTTCAACTGTATAGTTAAATAAAGGTTTATTATTGGTATCAAGGTAGTTAAATTCTGCAATGACACCTCTTTTAAGAATAAGGTATTGCCAAATAGGTTCATTACAGATATTTTGAGAATCAATTTTATACATAGCCTTAATTAATCCATTTCTGTCACTTTTCCAGAAATTATTAATATCTTTATGGGTTATCTTAATTTGTTTTTTTGCTATAATTCTGTTGCCAATACCAAACATATTAGTCATTGTCGTTAAATAGTCAATTCGTATAGGTAGACTTTTAGCAAACTCATTTGCCATTGATCTTGTTAATTCACTTGATGACATTTTATCAAATTCTTCATAATCAATAGCATCATTACTATTGATTCCTCCAAAAAGCAAATTTGTAATTACAAAAATGCTAATAATAATTTTTTTCATGTATATATTCCTTTTATATAACGGTCGAAGATAGCCGATAAATTGCCGTTAGGTAATTTATTGGTTACTCTGTTTTGTTATGTGTGTGCTTGCAGTGGAAATCTTTCAGGGTGCTCTATCATCTCTAAACTCAAATCTACATCTAAGTTTTCCCAGTATAAATGTCCTTCGCCAAAACTTTCTACTTTTGTAATATCATTGATAGTTTTATCTTTAAACCAAGGAAATTGTTCGTATGGCAGAAAGAGTTCTTTATCTCCTGCAAGTATCCATAGTCCATGATTTGATATATTAGTTACTTCTGCTTCCAAAATGTTCCTCCCATGCTTTAATAAAATCTTCATAGTGCTCTTCAATAATTTTTTCAACTTCATTGAGCTCTTTTCTTGTTAATTTGTAATTTTTTGCTAATTCTATTTGAGGGTCAAGCCAAAATTTTGCTTCACCATGCTGACATTGTATATGAATATGCTGTCTTAGTTCTTCTCTTGAAAAGAAGAAAAACCGATAACCTTTGATTTTTAATATTGTCGGCAAAGAGACTCCTTAAAATTTATTATTTAAGTTTAACATATTTTGCTAGTTGTACACCTTTACCAATCTCAGCTTGATAAGATATTCCTCTGTCAATGCCTGATAATTCGATATAGTCTTTATAGGAAGCCTTACAGCTTTTAATTTCATCTGCATATTTTACTCCAAATAATCTAATCATTGTTGGCTCATCATCTTTGTTTGTATCACACATTTTTCTTAATTCTATTGCTAATTCTTGCTTTGTCACTTGAGTTTCTTTGTATACATAACGGCGAAGCTGAGCCCCATTAATATGTATTTCAGAAAATTCGCTTGCGATTTTCTGGGATACATCTTGATGTGGGACTCCTGCCATTTGTTGTATGTAGCGTAGCGGAATACGACAAATGGTTGGTGACCCGTTTAAGGCTCAGCTTCGCCGTTGCACGTATCCGCTCCGCGGGTGCGTGCAACGGTCGAATAGAACCATAAATTTCCGCTAGGTAATTTATTGTGTTCCTATGTTTTGTTATCGCTGTGGGCTAAAAAAGCTTTATCATTAAAAGGTATAAATTCATTTGGCCAATTTGTAGAAAATCTACATAATAGTTTTAATTGAGATGGAGCATACAGATTTATTTTTTGAACACAAACATGAATATTTTCACCTGAATTTAATTTTAATAGCTCATTGAAATCATTAATGAAAAATGCAGGACAAAATCCTAGAATTTCAATTGGGTCATCTTCAGTTCGTAAAATTAAAGCATTACTGTCAGTTGTATTTTGAATATCTCTCATCACAAGTAATTTATCATCTTTTTTTAGTGAGTTGAGTCTATTAATATAATTTTCTGAGATATGACTAAGACCATGAGAGAAAAATAAGACTTCATATTTACCATCATTAGTTTTTTCTGGTAATGGAAATAACTGTAAATTATCAGTTGCTCTTATACCACCGCTTCTTGCTAGTTCTAATAAGTCATTAGTTTTATTATCTTTGATATCAAGCCAATCTAAATAATCCCCATACTCAGGTCTAGATTTAGCTAATAGTCTGTTTTTAAAGATAGGAAATAGACTATCAGATGTATATGTTTGTCTTAAATCTGTCATTTGACCAAGAGTTTGAAACTCTTTATCTTCAGCTCCTTTTGTATATTGAAAATAATACAAATCATTTTTATACTCTAGGGTGCCAACAGGTGTCCAACTTCTAGTTTTTGGATTTCTCCATGCTAAAAATAGTTTAGTCATTTTTAGTAAGTTCCTTTTTTATTTCTAATAATCTTTTTTTGTTTTCTGCTAGAATTTTCATTGCGAACTCTATTGAAGTTGTACGAATTAAGTGCTTTGGAATTTTATTAAATACTTTTTTAATATCATCTAAATTCAATATTTCTAATCTATCTAACCAATATAGAGCAATTTTTTCATTTCCCTCTATACATATTTTGAAAGCTTCTATCGTCTTTAACTTTTTAGTTTTGTTATAAAAAGGTGTTTTTGCTTTTAGTACAAAACTTTTCACTTGATATCGTTCATCTTTTGAACTCAATCTTTCTTTTTTAGTTTCTTCATTTTCTCTACATCCTAATCCTGAAGCGTGGTCATATGTTGGAGAAAGATATATACTTTTTTCTCCAGCAATCCATCCCCAATTTTCATGATGTCTATCAGCATTAGAAATTAAACAATCCAGTAGTATATAACTTATAAAAAGGTCTAGAGCAGTATTTAGATTTAAATTTTTATAACCAATAGGCAGTTTTACAAGCTTGTGCTTCATAAGAACCATTATAAGTTTTAGCTGATATTCTCTAACCTTATATTTTCCTTCAACTGGATACTCCCCAAGTGGCAGTTTCTCATGTACTTTAGCCAATAGTTCATTACCATGAACTAATCTATATGAACTAGGAACAAAGTTTTTACTGATTGTTCCTTCTTTATCTTGCCAAGTAGCAAATTGATAATTTGCATGAGGAATATTTAACAGTTTACAAATTTCAGCAACAACTACCTCTACCCAATTTTCACCAGTATTATCTCGTCCAATTTTAAATAAATATTTATAATTATCAGAATCATTAGTAAACCAAAATTTTCTTTTTGTACCTAACGGTTCTAATGCTTCATATTTATAGCTTGGAATATCAGTGACAGTGAATTTTTTCATTTCGTATTTTATCTAAATATATGGAAATAAGATGAATGTTGTTTATAAATTTAATAATTGCGATAACGGTTGAAGATAGCCAATAAATTTCCGTTAGGTAATTTATTGGCTACTCTGTTTTGTTAAAAGTTTTTATATTTTTGATTTGATTTAGTAAAAAGAAACCTCAAACAATCGAGAATTGTAAATATCAAGCAAATAATCTAAATTTGTAACAATAACTAAACTTAAAAATCCAATGATTGTACATAGGTTTCCTATCATAGCTACCTCCTCTCGAATGTTAGTAATTGAATGAAGTCCCCGATAATATTCTTACTTTTCAACCTTACGATTGAATGAGGCAGGACACAGTATTTTACTATAATATTTTATAATTTAATCTTTAAGTAAATCAAGTAACTGATAAGCAGTAATAATTCTTGAATTTAATTTAGGTTCTAATGATTCTAATTTCAATTTACATTCATCTATGTTTAAATGAGAAAGTATAATTCTTATTGTTAATGAATTCAATTTACCATTTTTTAAATGAAGAACTCGATAATTATGAAGTTTAGGATGAAATCGAAATGTATTAAATAGTCAGTCCTGAAAAACCAACTTTTGCAATACTGTCATAAAATAATTGCACTTATTATTTAGCAAACAGATTTTTCATCAAGAATAAATATTGAAGTAGCAGTATGCTTTTTTGTATTTCTTCCA
>Ga0256840_1002483_pt1 | contig 16148 bp, 17 predicted proteins | sample 355202metaG_FD_185969 | JGI IMG/M metagenome (GOLD analysis project Ga0256840, IMG submission 185969) | Hydrothermal vent microbial communities from Mid Atlantic Ridge, Atlantic Ocean - 355-202 | ecosystem: Environmental > Aquatic > Marine > Hydrothermal vents | place: Atlantic Ocean: Mid... | reverse complement strand
GGCGACATGCGTTCCAAATTGATTTGGTGCATGATGCCATTGCCAGGAGGCACAACATTGACGTTTTTGAAGGCAGTTTTGCACCAGTTAATAAAATGAAATCTGTCTTCATTGCGGCGATCTTCAATGGCGCGATTTTTCTCAAAAGCATCTTTTTCAAAGCCAGCGTGTTCTACTGCGAGTGAATGATCGACGATTAATTGAGTGGGCACAACGGGATTGATTTGCGCAGGGTCACCACCTTTATCGGCAATCGCATCACGCAAACCTGCCAAATCAACAAAAGCAGTTTGTCCCAATATGTCATGGCAAACAACGCGAGCAGGAAACCAAGGGAAATCCAACTCACTTTTTCTTTCAATAATTTGGGTTAACGCTGCTGTTAAATCTGTAGGTGGACAACGACGCACCAAATTTTCGGCTAAAACTTTAGAAGTGTAAGGTAATTTAGCATAAGCCCCTGCTTGAATGTCTTCAACGGCGGCTTTTGCATCGAAATAATCGAGCGAAGAATTGGCTAATTTTGTGCGATAGGATGTATTCATGCGAGTGTCATTTGTTTTGTTCTGGTGACACAAGATTATACAACTATACACTCTGTTATGAAACAAATTTACTTAGTCAACTCCTGCTTCTTCGGCTGATTTGTCAGCAAAATAACTGCTACGCACCAGTGGACCGCTGGCAATATGAGTAAAGCCCAAAGAATAACCGTATTCTTCAATGTCTTTAAATTCTTGCGGCGTCCAATAATACATCACGGGATGGTGATGTTTGGTGGGTTGCAGGTATTGTCCAATGGTTATCATATCGACGTTATGGTTGGCTAAATCTCGTAAGGTCTCTTGGACTTGTTGATACGTTTCACCCAAACCAACCATTATGCCTGATTTTGTTAAAATTTCAGGATGATTTTCCTTAAAACGTTTTAACAAGGTAAGCGACCATTGGTAATCAGCCCCTGGTCGAACGGTTTTATAAAGGTGAGGGACAGTTTCGAGGTTGTGGTTAAAAACATCTGGCAATTCTTGTGCTAAGATATCCAATGCCACATCCATGCGTCCCTTGCCTCGATAATCAGGTGTCAAAATTTCTATTTTGATTGTTGGGCACGCTTCACGAACGGCTTTTATGCAATCGACATAGTGTTGTGCTCCACCGTCTTTTAAATCGTCTCTGTCAACAGAGGTAATAACCACATAACGCAATCCCATTTCGGCAATGGTTTTGGCGAGATTGGCAGGTTCGTTGGTATCCACTGCCAAGGGTCTTCCATGTGCCACATCACAAAAAGAACAACGGCGGGTGCAGACCTCACCAAGAATCATAAATGTTGCTGTGCCTTTGGTGTAACACTCGTGAATATTTGGACACGAAGCTTCTTCACAAACCGTCACCAAGGCATTGCTGCTGATTTTTTGTTTTAATTTAGCCACGGCATTACCAACAGGCAAACGAACACGTATCCAATCGGGTTTGCGCAAGGTGGGTACACTGGTGTCAAATCCCGCTCTGTTGCGCTTGGTTTTATCGGCACCGAGCTGTTTTTTGCCTGCTATGATTAAAGGTATGGATTCTGTCATGTTATTCTCTTTACTTTTTTAGTGCGGTGAAATTAAGCACCTTACACAGTTTTTCTATTAATAATTCTTGAACCTTTTTCAAGTCAACCAGTTGATTAAGTTCACTGAGTTGAATGACTTCTAATCCCGCATAACCACAAGGGTTGATGCGCGAAAAGGGTTCTAAATCCATGCAAATATTAAAGGCTAAACCATGAAATGTACAGCCTTTGCACACCCTGAGTCCCAGTGAGGCAATTTTTTTTTCATCAACATAAACGCCAGGCGCTTTTTCTTTACGTCTGGCCGTGACGCCATATTCTTTCATGGTTTGAATTAAAGCTTCTTCAATTCCATTAACTAAAGCTTTTATGCCAATCTTATGGCGTTTTAAATCAATCAATGGATAAATAACAATCTGCCCTGGACCGTGATAGGTGACTTGACCCCCGCGATCAACTTGAATAATCGGAATGTCTCCAGGGTTTAAAATATGTTCGGGTTTTCCAGCTTGTCCTTGTGTAAACACAGGCGGGTGTTCGACCATCCACAATTCATCAGGAGTTTGTTTATCACGGTTATTGGTGAAATCTTGCATGGCTCGCCAGACTGGCTCGTATGCACTGAGCCCTAAATATTTTAATTTAATCGGTGCGGTTTTACAGAGTCCATTTGACATCTTTATGCTCTTTTATTTCGCCATACAAACCTTCTAAATGTTCGCGCGAATCCACTTCAACAGTGAGGGTCACTGACTGGTATTTTCCTGTTTTACTCACCGAAGTGCGCACATGGCATTCTTGCGTACTTGGGCAATGTTTTTGCGCAATAAACAACATCTCTTGTAAAAACTTTTCAGAGTTTTCACCCATGGCTTTTACGGGGTATTTGCAAGGAAAAGTTAAGCCTTCTGCCTTATCTTTTTGTTGTTCGATTAAGGTTTCTAAGTGAGGTATATTTTTCTTAGTCATCATCCTCTCCAAATGATTTAAACCAGAGTCCCATGCTATCGGTGGTGCGTGTCCACCAACCCCCTTCTGGAATGTCTTTCAATGCCACCAAATTACGAGAAGTAACAAGTTCATCGTTCAGCATTATATTCAACGTACCAATTTTTTGTCCCTTTTGAATCGGTGCTTCCACATAATTGGGCATGTCTACTTTTGCTTTTAATTTTTTATATTGCCCTCGTGGAATCGTAATATATAAATCTTGGGCTAAACCTAAGTCTAAATTCTCTAAGTTGCCTTTCCAAACTTCGATATTGACTCTTTTTTCATTGCCTTTATAAAGCAAGTTAGTTTCAAAAAAACGGTAACCATAATTGAATAGCTTTTGCGATTCATCGGCACGGGCTTTTTGGGATTTTGTTCCCATCACCACGGCAATTAATCGCATGCCATTTCTCTTTGCCGATGACACCAAACAGTATCCTGCCGCCTCTGTATGACCCGTTTTAAAACCATCAACCGATGGGTCTCGCCATAATAAAGTGTTGCGATTATGTTGTGTTATTTTGTTAAAGGTGAATTCTTTTTGGGAGAATATCTCATAATATTTTGGAAAATTAACAATAATGGCTTTGGCTAATTTTGCTGCATCCATTGCTGTTATTTTATGGTTATCTGCTGGTAAGCCAGTTGCATTCATAAAGTGTGAGTTTTTCATGCCAATTTTGCGAGCATGTTGATTCATTAAATCCGCAAAGGTCTCCTCGCTTCCTGCAATGTGTTCAGCCAAGGCGACACAAGCATCATTTCCTGATTGAATAATCATGCCATGGATTAAATCATTCACCGAAATACGTTTATTGATTTCAATAAACATCTTAGACCCCCCTGTTCGCCAAGCCTTTTCACTAACTAAAACTTTGTCATCCAAACTCAAGTTTCCTGCTTTTAGTTCTGAAAATACAACATAAGCCGTCATCATTTTAGTTATGCTCGCTGGCTCTACTGGTTTATCAACATTAAATTCTACCAATAGTTTTTCAGAGTTAAAATCCATTAATAGGTAGCTATCTGCATCCAATTTTGGTGGTTTAGGTGTGGTAATCGACTGAGCATAAACTAAGTTAGTTAAGAGCAGTGCAACGATTAGTAAGGTGTTTTTCATGTTGTTTCTTCAGTGTTTACGTATTAAAGAGCTTAATGTTCATTTATTTAAGTGAATATTAATTCGGCAGTTAGACCGCTGCCATCATTTTTATGAATTATAACGCGCCAATTATACAACTCGCATAATCGTTTGACTATAGCTAATCCCAATCCAGAGCCTTTTGCTGTCACCGCATCCCCTCTAAAATGTCTTTCAAACAACTTTGGCAACTCATCCTTACTCACTCCAGCGCCCTGATCGACAACCAAGACACGATCACTTTTAAGTATGATTTGAATAGCTCCTTGAGGCGTATACTTAATCGCATTACCAATCAAATTACTCAGTGCTACTGAAACAACAGCGGCAGGTGCTTTAACTTGCAACCAGTCTTCCTCGATAACTTTAACATCGAGTTTTTTTAATTTAATGGTTGCTGCAAAATTATCGATGATGTCTTTGACTAATCGCCCCACTTGGGTTCTTTGCAAGTTTCTTACATTTTTTTGTTCTTCTCTTGATAGCAGTAATAATGTCTCAGTTAATTCTGTTGACTGTTTAACTGCTCGTTCTATTCTTTTTAATCTAAGTCTTGTTTTCTCGCTTATATCATCTTGTGTATTAATCAACTCAGCGGTACTTGCAATGACTGCTAGAGGTGTGCGCAATTCATGACTGACATCGGCATTAAATTCTTTATCGCGTATAACGATTGATGCGATTCTATCAGAATATTCATCTAATGCATGGGCAAGCTGACCCACCTCATCATCGGAAAAATGCGATGCCAAATGTTTTGGTTTATCCCCTTGATGTTGAACCATTGAAGATAAGCTTCTTAAAGGTTTTAATATTTTTTTTGAAGCATATATCGCAAGAAAATAAGCGATTATTGTAAACAGAACAAACACACCTGCCAATGAAGAATAAACTAAACGGTTTTCATTTTTAGGGGTGGTGACATCAAAAATAATATAACCCCAAACTTCTTTGCCTTTTAACATGTGCCTTTTATTAACAGCAACTTTTAAGTGCTTGCCATTTTCTATTATGTCGTGCACACCATCACTCAAATCTGCATAACTAATTGGCATAACCAGAGGTAATTTTTCTGGAGCGGTAATAAATGCTTGAACATTACTGGCAATTGGCTCTCCCTGGATACCCGTAGGATCTTTCACCAGCTTTTCCATATACTCATCGAGGTTTTTCTTTATTGAATCGCCAATAAGATTAGTGCTTAAATGTTCTCGAATTGTTAATGCAGTTGTTGCAAATAATGCCCCTAGTAAGGTACTCAGGGTTAAAAATGCAACAATAATTCTGTATCTTAGTTTATTCCGAAACTTCATCCAAATCCGCTATGCGATAACCAACACCATGTCTTGTATGGATTAGTTTTTTATCAAAAGGTTTGTCAATTGTAGCCCTAAGTCCATGAATATGCACGCGCAATGAATCACTATCTGGCATTTCTTCTCCCCAAACTTTCATTTCTAATTCTTGTCTGGGAACAACCCAAGGTGAGGCTTGCATAAGTCTTTTTAACAATTTCAAGCCAGTAGGGTTCATTTCTAAAGATTTTCCCGCTCTTTTAACTTCAAGTGTATTGGTGTCATACTCCAAATCCGCAACAATCAATATTTTTTCTGCTGCATTGCTTCTGCGATTTGACAGAACCGTTACGCGTGCTTCCAACTCTTGTAATGCAAAGGGTTTGACCATGTAGTCATCAGCCCCAAACTCAAATCCTTTTAACTTTTGTTCCAAACTATCACGTGCAGTCAACATAAGAACAGGAGTCATTTTACCCGCTTCTTTGCGTAATTTTTTACAGACATCAAGACCATCCATTCCTGGTAGCATTAAATCCAAAACAATAACATCAAAATCATTTGTCACAGCAAAGTGTAATCCAGTTATCCCATCGGCTGCATAATCAACAATATGCCCCTTGTCTTCAAAATAATCTACGATATTTGCGGCGATATCTGTATTATCTTCAATGACGAGTATTTTCATTTGTTCTCCATTATTTGTGGCTTGTACAACGAGCATTAAAAGCTCCTTAGTTATTCAAAAAAAAACCCAAGATAAGTTCTCACAAATCTTGGGCTAAAAGAAGATGCTAAAAATTTGTTTGTAATCCTGAGTAAGAGCACCTGTATCTAACTTAACTTGGTTCCCATTGTACTAACATTACTGTTATGGTTTCGTTAAAATTTGTTAATGATTTTGTTAAATTTAACAATTTTGTTAAATAAATGCATTTTTATAGCTAATATTTACAATTTAGATAAAATAACTGCTAACTTTCATTTGTTTGACACTAAATTTTTATGCTGAGATTTACACTTCTTTTTATTGTTATTGTTATCACCTTGTTTGCGTTGGAATTGTATAAACCCATACAAGAGACTGTAATATTACCGTTTACTGGATTTTTAGCGACAATCAGCGCCGCAATTATGCAACTGTTTGATAAGGATGTTATTGCTCAGGCCGATGTTATTCGCAGCAGTGCCAATGGCGTGGCAGTAAAAATTGCCGCAGGATGTAACGGTGTTGAAGCGGTAATTGTTTTATTTGCCGCAATATTTGCTTTCCCTTCAAAATTCTTGCATAAAATATATGGATTTATTCTTGGCTTTTTTGGCATCCAGTTTTTAAATATTATAAGAATAATCTCTTTATTCTATTTATTGCAATGGGATAAAAATTGGTTTGACTGGTTTCATCTCTATTTATGGCAAGCCTTAATTATTATAGATGCCTTAGTTGTTTGGTTGATTTGGTTAAGATTCTTACCAAAAAATAACGAAGGAAACATAGCTACAGTTTAATCTTTAACGTCAAAACCTGCCACCACATCACCCAATCTCCCATAAAGCTATAGAGTGGGTACTTAAAAGATGCCGGTTTATTTTTCTCAAAAAAGAAGTGACCAACCCAGGCAAAACCATAACCAATAATGGGCAACATTATTAATAACTTATATTGTGCTTTAAATAAAATCATTAAAACAATGATAACCACAAGACTTGTTCCAATAATGTGCAATAAACGACAAACGGAATTTTGGTGCTCTGACAAATAAAATGGGTAGAATTCTTTAAATGATTTATATTTTGTTGTTTCAATAGCCACGCATAACCTCACTAACCTTATTCTTTAGGCCTTCAATTATAACATGCTTTTATTTAACGACTTTTAAAAAACTTTTACCAGCCTTCTCTTTTGCTGAGCTCTTTTTGTGTTCAATAACTTGTGCCTTTTTATCCTTGCTTGGTTGTGGTGGTTCTGGGTTTGGCATATCATCATCGGATCCAAACATCATCCCTTGTCCATTTTCACGTGCATAAATGGCAAGAATGGCATCCATGGGTAAATAAAGGTTTTGACTAACTCCTGAGAAACGCGCATCAAACAAAATCCCCTCATTAACAATCTCAAGATTTTTGGTTGCTCCATAGGATACATTTAATACAACCTTGCCATCCTCGTCAATCCCTGATGGAATTTGAACATCTTGATGAGTCGAATTCACCAAAACCAAAGGTGTTAAATTATTATCACTAATCCATTCATGTAAGGCTCGCAATATATAAGGTTTTGATGAATTCATGATTCTTATCTCGGGTTAAAAATCAAAACGCATTTCGCGTTCTTGTTCTGACACACTCTGTTTGAATGATTCTTTTCTAAAAATCATATGAGCGTATTGCCTGATTGGCTTTGGCAACTCTTCCCAATCCAAGCCATAGTGTTCCAAACGCCATAGAAATGGAGCTAAACAGGTATCGACCAAAGTCATGTCTTCACTCAAGAAAAATTTAGTTTCAGAAAACAGTTCTTCTGATGCACATAGCTTATCAAAAAGCTCTTCACGGGCTATTTTCTTCTCCTCAGATGTTCCATTTTCTAAAGCTGGAATATAACTTAACCAGTCCTTTTCCATGCGGTAAGTGTAAAGGCGTAATTTTGCACGAGTCACAGGGTCAGGCGGCATTAACGGTGGATGAGGGTATCTTTCATCCAAATACTCAGTAATTACAGTGGTACCATAAAGTACCAAATCACGGTCAACAACAGTTGGCGTCGTGTGATAAGGGTTAATATGAATTAAATCTTCTGGCGGACTTAGAGGATCCACTTCAATTACATCTACACTGCTGATATTTTTGGTTTTTAATAAAAATCTAATTCTGTGCGAATCATACGAATCCGATACAGAATAAACAGATATGACTGAACGTCCTCTTGCTGGGATAATCACTTAATTTAGCCTCCTTATGTTTAGAACTAATTGCTCAAAATGAACAAAGTCGCGCATTATAACAGTTTTAGGTCTGTAAAAGCAAAAAAAGGTGGTTAAGAATTGCTTCCAAACCACCTTTTTATTCGTGTAACTTATTGATATTTAATGAATATCTTTAAAATAATTTTTCTTCAACAAATAAGCCAACATGGTAAATATTACCAAGAAAAATAATACCCATGGAGCCATGCCCATTCGGATTAACTGAGCAGGTTCTGCAGTGTAATCTAAGAAATTAACAATATCACGAACCGTATTATCAAATTCTTCTTCAGACATTGTGCCTTCAGTAACTTTCTTAAAGCCCTTAAACGTGTGAGTCACAATACCGTGTTCATCTTCATGTTCTTCAAACTTAGCCTCTTGAATTCCTTGCAATTCCCATAAAACATTAGGCATTGAAGCACCTGTAAAAATGGTGTTATTCCATCCAATTGGGCGACTGGAGTCTTTATAAAAACTCTTAAGGTAATTGTATAACCAATCAACGCCACGTGCTTTTGCAATCAAAGTTAAATCTTTTGGAAAAGCTTTGTGAAACCACTCTTTTTCTTCAACCTGAGCATTGTCCATGGTATTTGTCATGTGCTCGGGAAATTTAGCATCGGTAAAAATCAAGTTTTCTTTGACTTCATCTTTGGTTAAACCCAAATCTTTTGCCATGCGATTGTATCTTTGATACTGCAATGAATGACAGCCTGAACAATAGTTCATAAAGTACTTAGCACCATTTTGCAATGACTCTTTTGATCGTATGTTGGTTTGAGCGGGTTCTAAATGGGCTCCATCACTGTTGGCAAAAACATTTGCGGACAACAATAACGTCACTATTAATATTAAATTTTTCATTAGTGTGTCAACCTCTCTGGTATTGGTTTGTGTTTTTCATTCTTAGTATAAACAAATAAGAACACAAAATATAAGAAATAAACGCCAGTTAAAGCTTGGGCAAGTAACTTTTCGCCCGGCCCCCATGAGACCATCCCTAAATAACCTAAAACAACAAAAGAGGTGACAAATGCAGTCAATGCTAATTTAAAAGGCAATAAACGGTAACGAATGGATTTCACTTCGCTTCTATCAACCCAAGGCAATAGGAATAAAGCAATGATTGCCGAAAACATCACAATCATGCCGCCAAATGGATTTGGAACAACTTTCAATATAGCAAAAAATGGCGTGAAATACCAGACTGGTTTAATGTGTTCAGGGGTTGAACCTGGATTTGCAATATTAAAGTTATCGTGTTCGAGGAATAACCCTCCCATATCAGGTTTCAAAAAAACGATACCAAGGAAAATTATTAAAAACATGCCGATGCCAAATATATCTTTAACAGAATAATAAGGGTGAAATGGAATACCATCTTTAGGAATGCCATTTTCATCTTTATAATCCTTAATTTCAATACCATCAGGATTATTTGATCCAACAGAGTGTAAAGCAGCAATGTGCAAGAACACCAATATTAATAAAACAATTGGCACAGCAACAACATGCAGAGCAAAGAAACGATTTAAAGTTGCATCAGAGATATTGTAATCACCGCGAATACCTTCAAGCAGAACATCACCAATCCAAGGAATAGTACCAAATAATTGAGTGATAACTTTAGCACCCCAAAAAGACATATTACCCCAAGGCAATACATACCCCATAAAGGCTTCAGCCATCAATGCGACATAAATAATCATACCAAAAGTCCAAATTAACTCTCTTGGTTTTTTGTAAGAACCGTACATTAAGCCACGGAACATGTGCAGATAAACCACAATAAAGAAGGCAGAGGCCCCGGTTGTGTGCAAGTAGCGTATTAACCAACCCCAAGGCACATCTCGCATGATGTACTCAACTAAACCAAAAGCTTGTGCAGCATCAGGTTTATAGTGCATCGTCAGCCAAACACCTGTTAGCAATTGATTAACTAAAACAAGTAACGCCAAAGAACCAAAAAAGTACCAAAAGTTAAAGTTACTTGGTGCATAATATTTTGCCATGTGGTCATTCCACATGTCCATAACAGGCAATCGTTGATCAAACCAACCTAAAATGCCTTTTTCATTTGTTTTTCTTAAACCCATTATGCGCCTCCTTCAAGTTTATCAGTACCGATAATCAAGTTATTTTCATCAACATAGACATAAGGTGGAATAACCATATTCGTTCCTGCGGGAGAACCGTTGTAAACTCGCCCAGAAATATCAAAAGTAGACCCATGACACGGGCAGTAAAATCCTCCCTGCCAGTCAGAATCAAACGCTTGTGGAACAATTTCAGGATAAACTTTTGGAGAACAGCCCAAATGCGTGCAAATACCGACCATCACTAACAACTCTTCCTTTTGCGAGCGATAAATGTTTTTTGCAAAATCAGGTTGAATACTCTTCTCAGATTTTGCATCTTTGAGGCGATCATCATGATTGCTAAGGGTATCCAGTAAGACTTTGTCTCTTTTTACAATAAAGATTGGCTGTCCCCTCCACTTTACTTGCAATTTTTGACCAGACTCTAGTTTAGACACATTGGCTTTTACGACCCCACCAGCAGCTTTAGCTCGCTCAGATGGCATCCACGATTTTATAAAAGGAACAGCAGCAAACCCTGCACCAATTGCACCAACAACTGAAGTTGCAATTAATAGATTTCTGCGACTTTCATTGACTTTATCAGTCATTATTACTCACTCCTATTTTTTTATTACACATTAACGAAGGGATTTTACTCCAAAATAATTTTTTTTTATACATAAACATGTATTCAATATGTCTAATGGTGTTAAAATTTTAATTTTGGTCAAGTTCAGGTACAATCAAAGCTGTCATTTACCAAACCAAGCTTATTTTATGAGTCAAACAACTTCAATTTTGAAATTCATCCTTCAATCCATTGTTGCAGGATTGGCGTTGGGGTTTATTATCCTTTATTTTAAACCAAATAAGCAAACAACTTCTAATTCAAACCCACTGCATTCAATAAGCTATCCAACCAGTTACGCCGATGCGGTAAAAAAAATCTCTCATTCAGTTGTCAGCATCTACGCCCAAACTGAAATTGTCAGAAGCCGAAAACTTAATGCTGAAATGCAAAAATTTATGGGATTAAGTTCTTTAGTCTCTCAACCGATTACACAACAATACCTTGGCTCTGGAGTCGTTGTATCTACTGACGGTTATATTGTGACCAACTACCACGTCATAAAAAATGCAACACAAATAATTGTTTCCCTTTGGGATAACAGTTTATTAGAAGCAAAAATCATTGGTTCTGATAGCGTCACCGATTTAGCCGTATTAAAAATAGAAGCGCTCAATTTGATACCCGCTACTTTTGCTGATTCTGACACAACCCAAACAGGCGACATAGTCCTTGCTATTGGCAACCCTTATGGACTCAGTCAAAGTGTATCACTAGGCATTATTAGCGCAAAAGGAAGAAGTGGTCTTGACGTCAGTACTATTGAAAACTTTATTCAAACTGATGCGGCAATTAATACAGGAAATTCAGGTGGCGCCTTGATAAATGCCAACGGTGAAGTGGTGGGCATTAGCACAGCAACTTTCAACAGAAATGGTGCACAAGGCATAAATTTTGCCATACCCTCCAATGCCACAAAACTCATTATGCAAGAAATACTAAAACACGGGAAAGTTTTGCGTGGTTATTTGGGCATAGAACTGGTTTCTGATCGTCAATTTTATCGTTCTCGCGTTTTAAAGCCCAATAAAGGCGTTATGGTTCTTGGCGTTATTAAAAATTACCCCGCTTTTGATGCCAATTTTAGACAAGGAGATATTATTACGCATATTAATGACGTTGAAATCAAAGACCAAAGACATTACCGTGAATTGATTGCTCAATCTAAACCAGGACAAACACTTGAACTTAAGGGCTTTTCTGGAGGCAATCCATTTATCAAGCATTTAACCACGGTTGATAGACCCGCTATTTTAAAGTAGTTTTTCTTGCTTAGAAGAGCTAAAATGGTTGAATCCTTAGCTGTTGCTAAGCATAATTATAGTCTATATTATCTTAAATTATGCCAGCATGAAAAAAACAACTTTTCTCGTCTTAACCCTTTATTGCCTAACAAGCTTTTCAATTACCCCAGATAACTACAAAAACCAAAGCCAATCCTGGCAAACCCATCAAGTTTTAGTTAATCAATCACTCTTTAAAAGCCTCGCGTGGAGAAATATTGGTCCGGTGGTTCAAGGTGGTCGGGTTGTTGCTATTAGGGCTTCAAAACAGAACAGCAACACACTTTATCTTGCTTATGCCTCAGGAGGTGTTTGGAAATCAAATGATAAAGGCATTACTTTCAAACCAATAACCGACAAACTGCCCTCCCAAATTGTTGGGGGGTTTGATATTGACCCAAATAATGACCAAATACTGTGGTTAGGGACAGGTGAAAACAACTCCTCTCGTTCATCCTATGCTGGAATGGGCGTCTATAAATCCAATGATGGAGGCGAAAGTTGGAACTACATGGGACTGGGGGATACCAGCCGAATTGGTGATTTGTTAGTCGATCCAACGGACTCCAATCGCATTTATGTAGCAGCTTTAGGAGCCCTTTACTCCAAAGGCAGCAACCGAGGCATTTTTGTGAGCAACAATGCAGGCAAGAGTTGGGAAAAAGTATTAAATGGAACCGATGTGACTGGTTTTGCAGATTTATCCATTGCAAAAAATGGCGATGTTTATGCCACCAGCTGGCAACGCGAACGCAAAGCGTGGAACTTTGTTGAAAGTGGAGAAGGCAGCAAAGTTTATAAAAGTTCAGATAAAGGACAAACATGGAAAATACTAAACAACGGATTACCACAAGGAAAATATGTTGGTCGAATGGGTATTGATGTCGCTCAGTCAGATAACAATGTTGTTTATGTCGTAGTGGATAACCAAGAAATTTTACCAGAGTCTCAATGGGATTTAGGTGACACAGCAATCAATCCTAAACGCTTAAAAAACATGAGTCGTGAAGATTTTCTTCTTCAAGATGAAAAAAACATCGAAACATTCCTCAGAGACAACAACTTCCCTCCTGATGTCACCGCAAAAACAGTGATAGAAAAAATAAAATCAAAAGAAATGCGCGTGCATGATTTGGTAAAATCGCTTAAAGATGCCAATAATAATTTATTTAATACCGACATTAAAGGATTGGAAGTCTACCGTTCAGATGATGGGGGAAAGACTTTCACAAAAACACACGATAAACCTTTATCTAATGTGGTTTTTACCTATGGCTATTATTTTGGCAAAATTCATGTTGATCCAAATGATGCCGATACCATTTACACCATGGGCGTACCCTTAATCAAATCACAAGATGGAGGCAAAACGTGGGAATCTCTCTACGACCCCAAAGTTCATGTGGATTACCATGAAGTATGGATAGATCCAAACGATTCCCAACATATTATTGCGGCTAACGACGGCGGTGCAGATGAGTCCTATGATCAGGGCAAACACTGGCGTAAACTGGATTATCAACCCGTTGGTCAATTTTATACGGTTGCTGTTGATATGGAAAAACCCTACAATGTTTACGGTGGCTTACAAGACAACGGTACACTTAAGGGTTCAAGCACCAACGACTGGAAAGACAGCGAATCGTGGGAAAGAATTTTCGGCGGTGATGGCATGCATGTCAGTGTGGATGAAAACACCGTTTATGTTGGCTATCAATTTGGTAATAACTTTAGATTGGAAGACGGTCAATCCAAATCCATCAAACCACCCAATTATCTCAACGAAAAACCCCTGCGTTACAACTGGAATACCCCTGTAATTTTGTCTCCTCACAACAAAGACATTATTTATTACGGTGCGAACAAGTTATTTCGCAGTTTTGATAAGGGAGAAACATGGCATGCCATTAGTAAGGATCTCACGCAATCTTTAAAATACGGTGACGTTCCTTATGCAACAATTACCAGTATCAGCGAATCACCATTAGAATTTGGTCGCCTAGTGGTGGGCACAGATGATGGTTTGGTTTGGGCAAGCAAAGACGGTGGAGTCAAATGGGCAAACGTCAGTAAAAAATTACCTAAAAAATTATGGGTATCACGAGTTATAGCCTCAAAACACAATAAAAACGACTTATGGTTAACGCTAAACAACTACCGCAATGATGACATTGAATCTTATGTTTATTACTCCAATAATTTTGGAAAGAAATGGAAGCCCATCAGTAAAGGCTTGCCCAATGAAGCAGTCAATGTCATTAAAGAAGATCCGAACACAAAGGGATTAATCTATCTGGGAACAGACAAAGGGCTTTATTTTTCCTTTGACTACGGCAAAAACTGGACAACATTGGGCGCGAATCTGCCAACCGTTCCGGTGCATGATTTAATCGTTCATCCTCGCGATAAAGAACTGGTTGTTGCCACCCATGGTCGCAGCATGTGGATTGCAGATGTTTCCATGTTAGAAAGCTATAATGACTATAAAGACAAGGAGTTAGCTCTACAGAAACCAAAAGATATTAATTTTAACTCCCATTGGAACAGCAAACCATCTCGTTGGTTTAGTGTGCCTGATGACGGTGATTATAAAACTTTCACTATTTGGTCTCAAAAGAATAAACAAAATACAGTTATTTCCATTAAGGACAGTAATAAGCAAATTGTTTTTACAACGAATATCAAACTGAACAAAGGTCTAAATCAATGGAAGTGGGATTACAAACTCACAACACCACTGGCACTAAAAGCAGAGCAATTCGCCAACAAGGATAAAGAAAAGCCTATTAACAAATCGCTTACTCCTATCCAAGAGAGCATACGATTAGGTCACGATATCTACATACAAAAAGGAAAATACACTATCGAAATTAACACTGAAGAGAATAAAAGTATTAAAGAAACCTTTGAAGTAAAATAATTAATTATAAAGAGATTTACAAGGATGTAAATCATAATGGCTTTGTTGTACCATTTAGCCCTTATTAACACAGCTAGATAATACCCTTCATCAGGAGTTAAAGAAATCCCCATATCAAGGCGTAGCCTGCAATTAATGGTTGTTCTCTTGATAAAGGCTGCAACGCTGAGATGGGGGGGGTAAGCGTCAACCAAAGCACACTCTATAAATATTCAATAAAAAAAGGCACAATTCTCAGATTTACTATCGAGGAAACTTATGCTTGCAATTACCAATCAAAAAATCATACCGTCCATAAAAGTGTGTCCCAAGGTGTAAGCACCTAATTTGAGTTACAATGTTTTTGCCGAACATAGAACCAAAAAAAAGGTACTCACATGAATGAATTTAAATTAAATAAGCCCCAATTACAAGCAGCATTAAACAATTTAGTAGAAGAAAAATCAGGACTCAATACTTTGATGACTAAATTCTTAGGGAAAGAATTTGAACAGCTTTAGCTGGCCACGAAGTGGTGAAATACATGGAAGTATTTCATAAAATAACCCTCAATGCATTTATGAAAGCAGAACGAGATCAGTTTCTTCCAGAATCAGTAAATAACAAAGGCAATGGCTTTCGAAAAGTCAATGGTTTAGGCATAAGTGAATCATTGGCATTGCGAATCCCTCGCGATAGATTAAGCCAATTCAAGCCACTAATTCTTGAAATTATGCGTGAATCTAATGATCAATTGGAAGAGCTGTGTTTTGAATTATATTACAAAGGATTAACTACTCGAGAAATAGAAGATGTCACTGAAAATATTTATGGAAAACATTATCTAAGTCAAAAATATCGAATATTAACAAGACTTTCTATAAGGATATGGAGTTGTTTAGAAAACGCCAAATTGATAGCCATTATCCAATAATTTATATTGATGCGACTTTCATCAATACCAAACGAGTTGATAGTGTTTCTAAAGAAGCCTATTATATTGTTCTTGGTGTAAAACAGAGCTGTACCCCACTATTAAGACAGGTGCTTAGTAGAATCTTCATTTCATTTAAGCAGCCAGTTTTTGGCTGAATTCATCATACATTAAATTCGGTGTTGTGCCTAAAGTTTGATGTATTCTTTGCGAATTATAAAACATAATCCAATCTTTTATACCAGTTTTAGCTTCTGTCATTGAATCATAAGCATTCAAATAAACTTCTTCATATTTTACACTGCGCCAAAGACGTTCAACAAAAACATTATCACGCCATGCTCCTTTGCCATCCATGCTG
>Ga0256840_1002482_pt1 | contig 16149 bp, 16 predicted proteins | sample 355202metaG_FD_185969 | JGI IMG/M metagenome (GOLD analysis project Ga0256840, IMG submission 185969) | Hydrothermal vent microbial communities from Mid Atlantic Ridge, Atlantic Ocean - 355-202 | ecosystem: Environmental > Aquatic > Marine > Hydrothermal vents | place: Atlantic Ocean: Mid... | reverse complement strand
TGAAAAATATATATTTAGGTTTGAAGTTTGCATTTAGTTACTTCTCTATTTTGCCTGTAAGTTTTAGTAAAGATGATGATCTTTCACAAAAAAGAGTTCTATCTTTTATGCTTTACTTTTTTCCACTCGTTGGCTTGGTTATATCATCTTTGAGTATTGGACTTTTTCATCTGATTTCTCACTTAGGTTGGCTAGGAGGGCTAGTAAGTTCTCTGTTTTATGTGGTACTTTATGGTTTTTTACACAATGAAGCGGTTATGGATGTAGCTGATGGCATATATGCCAAACATAGTGGAAAAGATGCCCACAAAATAGTAAAAGAGCCAACTGTTGGGGCTTTGGGAGTTTACTGGGGAGTTTCACTTTTAGTTTTAAAACTAGGTTTGATGGTCTATATGTTAGAGCTCGGAGCTTTTTGGGAGTTTGTTTTTATTGCTGTTATTAGTCGGTTTTCATTGGTAGTTTTAATATACTTTTTAGAGTTAAAATCTTCCTTTTTGATGAGCTTAAAAAACTCTCTTGATGGCAAATATATATTGGTTTTAGGTCTTATAGTGCTAATTTTTGTAAAGTTGTGGTTTGTTGGTCTTTTGGTTGCTTATGTGAGTGCTAAAATCTGTGAGAAAAAGCTAGGTTTTATCAATGGAGATGTTATGGGAGCATCACTAGAAGTTACTGAGATTGTTCTGTTTTTTACGGTGATTTTTCTATGGGTGTAACACTTCTAAGACATGGGGCAGTTCCTGAAAAGTATCAAAAAAGGTACTTAGGCTGGAGTGATATTGGTATAGATAAAAAGCTGTTCAATATGAAAAAGGTAGAGCATTTAAAGAGTAAAAAGTTCGATTTAGTCTATTGTTCAGCTCTAAAAAGAACTGCTCAAACTCTAAAAATGATTGGATTTGAACCCATAATAGACATTAGGTTAAACGAAGTTAGGTTTAAAGACGAGGTTGAATTAAAGAGTTTTGCAGAGCTTGAAAAACTAAGTAGTTTTAAAATGGAATATCTTGATTCATACGATAAATGGTTTGAATTCATATCCAAGGAGAGTCAAAAAGAGTTTATGCAAAGAGTAAAAAGTTTTATGCTAGAACTTCCTAAGAACAGAGATATACTCATATGCACTCATTGGGGTGTATTAAGAGAGTTAACAACAAAACAGATGGAGTATTTAGAGAGTTATGAGTTATATTAATTGGTTTGAAAAACATGCCTTAAAGCATGAAAAGATTATGAAAAAGTTAAAGAGTTTAAGCGATGATGAGGTTATAGAGTACTTTTTATATGAAAATATGGTAAAAAATGAGCCAGATTTTTGCCCTCTTTATGAGCAAAATAGAAAATGTCACGACATGAAAGAGTTGAACTGCTATTTGTGTGCATGTTCTAACTTCAGATTTAAAGATAGTGGATTTAAGCAAATTAAAGAAAAAAGTTTAAAGAGTTATTGTTCTATTAACTCCAAAGATGGAGCAGTATTTGAGGGTAAAGAGGCTATTCATCAAGACTGTTCAGGTTGCATGGTGCCTCATAAAAAAGCCTTTATAAAAAAAGTTTTTAAGCGAGATTGGAGGGAGATTATGAAAGAAGTGAGTGAAGATTGACAACTTTTCCAAATACCATCACGGCAGGACTTTGCATATCTTTTGAGTCTTTATGCAAGTTTTTAAGAGTTGTAATTTTTACTTTTTGATTCTCTCTTGATGCATTGGATATGATAGCCACTTCTAGGGTTTCATCTACATTTTTACTTAGAGCCATCTTTTGTATATGCTCACTAAGGCTTAGCCCCATCAAGACAACTGTTGTATGGTTTTGTATGTGTAGAAGTTCTATCCAGTCAAGGTTGATTTTAGCATTTTTAAGGTGTGCTGAGACTACTGAGAAGTTGGTAGCATAATCTCTTGCAGTAACAGGGATACCAGCAGTTGCAACCCCTGCGATACTTGAGGAGAGTCCATTTATAACCTCAACTCTATACCCCTTTTGAATCAAATCCATAGCCTCTTCAGCCCCTCTACCAAATATATATGGATCACCACTTTTTAGTCTTGCAACTTTAAGCCCTTTTTGTGCATAGGAGAGAATTAGCTCGTTTATCTCTTCTTGGCTTTTAGAGTGAGCCCCTTTTTTCTTACCCACAAAAACTTGCTCGACACTATTTGGAAGAAGATCTAAAATCTCTTGTGTAACAAGCTGGTCATATAGTGCCACATCTACTATCTGCATAGTTTTATATGCCTTGATTGTAAGAAGCTCAGCGTCACCCAATCCACAGCCTATAAGGTAAACTTGTGAAAAAGAGCTTTTAATATCTTTTTTAATAGTGTCTATTTTTCCTAATGCTCTATTTGCTATTTGTTTGAGAGTTATCTCTTCTATATCATCTGGAATTATTTTTTTTATTTCGTCTCTTACAACCTGAGTAACAGTCGGAGATACCCCATCGCTAGAAATCGCAATTTTCAGTTTTCCGTAGTTAAGAAGTGAGCTAAAAAAGAAATCACATAATTTTGGCTCATCAACTACATTTAGCAAGAAGTTTTTTTGTTCAAGAAGAAGATTTGTTACATCTTTTGAGCCTGTTGCATTTACAACATACTCAAATCCCTTGGTATCATCTATCTCAAACTTTTTCAAACTTTTTTCTATATGTAGGTCTTCAAACTCATCTATATACTCTAAAGATATTACTCTAAAGTCTATATTATTAGCAGACAAGACTTTTGCTTTGTGAAGTGAAACTTTTCCACCACCTATAAGCAATATCTTTGGATTTTTAAGAAGTATTGGGAGTGAATTCATCTTTACTCACACCACTCAACAAATTGACTTATCTCACTAAATACAACAGCTCTATTTTTCTGGTCTATCATTTTTAAAATCATCTGCGCAAATTTTTCCTCAATATTTTCTTTTTTGAAGTTTATCGTTTTAACACCCCAAATAGACTTAATCGGTGTAAAATTTTCATATATATCATAAGGCTCTTCTTTTACTATAGCTTTATATAGTGTTCTACCTATCTCAAAAATCTCAAAGTTTTCATTTTGTCCTGTTTTTACTCTCTCTTTAAATCCTATATCAATATCAAGATTATGTTTTCTTATGTAGGCTAGTAGCATCATCATAAAACCAATACAAGCTTTACTGTATTGAGCTAAAACTCTAGTGTTAAACTCCTCAAAACTTTCTGATTTTTGTTTTAGTCTGCGGTATTCTAAAACTAAAGACTCAACATAGTACTTTGAAAACCTAAGTGGAACTCCTTTGAGTATGCTACTTCCAATTCTGGCATGACCTCCTACTTTTCCGCCTATGTGTATATGGACACCATACTCGCCAACTCCATTAACTTTTGCTTTACACCCTTCAAAGCCTATGTCTCCTAGGTCATGAAGTCCACACCCCTTAACACAACCAGACCAGTACATACGAATCTTGCTATCGCTTGGAAGAGGTACTTTTTCTTCGAGATATTTTGCCATCTCAATAGCATCTGGTTTATTTGGTATGACACCAAATTGACAATGCTCTTCTCCGGCACATGCTATAAGATTGTTTGCATATGTTGAGCTGATATTTTTGTATTTTTTGTATAGATTCTCTTTTAGAAGTGCATCTATATGGTCTTTTTTTATACCCATCAAGTATAGATTTTGTTCTATATCAACTCTTAAATCACCACTACCATACTTTTGTGCTAAATTAGAAGCTTCTATCATGTCTGTACCTGTAAAAATACCTGCTAAAACTACAGTATTTATGGCGAAGGTTTTATCTCTTAGAAGAGTTTTGCCTTGGTCTGCTGTTTGGTTGTGCATTCTTGTTAGAGTCGCTCCTGCAGTTGGAAAATCTATTTTTGCATACTCTTTGATTGCTTTAGCTATATTTTCTATTCCAACACTTTCAATTAGAAAAAAGAGTCTATTTCTGTTTCTATTGTCTCTAAATCCATACTTTTTAAATATCTCAGTAATCGCTTCATATGCCTTTAAAACATCTTCATCACTTTCTAAAAATATATCAGCATCTTTTGCAATCTTTCCAACTTTTCCTCCAAGATACATATTGTAACCATATATACCATCTTTTTGAGCTAGAACAAAACAGCAATCATGTCCAAAAACATTACATCTGTTTGCAATTGAGCCTGATATAGAGGTGTTAAACTTTCTTGGTAACGCACTAATCCACTCTCTGTTGTAAAGAAATTTTTCTTGAAGTTTCAGAAGAAGATTATGTGAAGGAAGTATATTGTCATACCCAAACTCATCAAATGGATCTGCAACAATCCCTCTAAAGTTATCAACTCCTGTTTGAAAAGAGGTTGTATCAACACTTTTTAGTCTTTTCAAAATTTCTGGTATATTTTCTATGCTTAGATAGCGAAGCTCTATCTGAGCTCTAGTGGTTAAGTCCATGTAGTCCTTGCCAAACTCTTTCGCAATACCACCTATAGCTTGTGCTTGGTTATAGTTTAGTCTTCCGCCAGGTATTCGAACTCTCATCATAAACTGATTTGGTGTTGCTGCTTTATCAAATATACCAAAACACTTTAGAAAGTATCCCTTATCTTCTGCAGGAATTGACTCATACCCATCTTTAGCAAACTGTTCTATCTTTTCATATGCACTTAATGGGTTTTTTAAATTTTTTGTTTTTTCTACTTTATTTAGCTTTGAACTTCGGTTTTTATAGGCTTCTTCCAAAATTTTCATACTTAATCCTCTAAATTTATTGTTTAATTATACTCTTAAAAGAGATTTATTTAATCACAAAATTGTTTAATTTTTAATCACAAAATTGATTTATTTTTCATTATTAGCTGTTATAATTTTGCAAAATTAAATTAGGAGTATATATATGAGTTATGTAAAACCAGATGCAGTAGTAAATCAGATGATAGCAGCAGGAACTTACAAAGCAAGCTTGGGAGCCAAAGATCTGCTTGTTAGAGGAGCTCTCTCAGGAGCACTTTTGGGTGTAGCGACTACTCTTGCTATAACAGCAGCAACACAAACTCACATACCATTGGTAGGAGCAATTATATTTCCAGTGGGTTTTGTTATGATAGTTTTGCTTGGGCTTGAGTTAGTAACAGGTAGTTTTGCACTTCTTCCAGTCGCATTTGCACAAAAAAAGATAGGGTTTAGCAAGATGATGCTCAACTGGACACTTGTATTTGGAGGTAATCTTATAGGAAGCCTTCTGTATGCAGTACTGTTTGCAATTGTAACTACAAAGTTTGGAAATGTAGATTCCACACCAGTCATAGAGCTTATAAAAAAGATAGCAGAAGCAAAAACAATTGGTTATGCACATTTAGGAGGAGATGGACTTATAACAGTATTTACAAAAGCAATGCTATGTAACTGGATGGTAACACTAGGAGTAGTAATGGCACTAACTTCAACAACTACAATAGGTAAGATATTTGCTATGTGGCTACCAATACTTACATTCTTTGCACAAGGTTTTGAACATGCCGTTGTTAATATGTTTGTAATTCCAGCTGGTATGATATTTGGTGCAAATGTTAGTTTTTCTGATTGGTGGTTATGGAATGAGATTCCAGTAACATTGGGCAATATATTTGGCGGGATGCTTTTTACAGGATTAGCACTCTATATAACACACCACAAAGAAGATGAGTAGATTTTTTGCTTTAATTTGATATAATAAGTCCAAAAACAAAAAGGCAGATAAATGGCAACATATGTTTTTGGACATACAAATCCAGATAGTGACTCAATTGTAGGAGCAATTTCTCTTGCATATCTTAAAAATCAAATTTGTGAGGAGTGTATTCCTACTAGACAGGGTGAGATAAGTCCTGAGACAAAATTTATACTTGAAAAATTTGGTTTTGAAGTACCTGAGCTTAAAACTAGCTATGCAGGTGAAGATGTTTATATCATAGATTATTCAGATTTAGCTCAAGCTCCAAAAGATATACTTGAGGCGAATATAAAAGGTATAGTAGACCACCATAAACTTGGTGACATCACAACATCAGCACCACTTGAGTGTTGGATACGACCAATTGGTTGCTCTAATACAGTTGTAAAAGAGATGTTTGACTACTATGATGTAGAGATACCAAAAAATCTTGCAGGTGCAATGATGTGTGCAATTTTAAGTGATACTGTGATCTTTAAATCTCCAACATGTACAAAAGTAGACACTAAAGCAGTAAAAGAGTTAGCTAGTATTGCTGGAATAGAAGACTATAAAGCGCTTGGAATGGAGATGTTTTTAGTTAAATCTGCATTAGAGGGTGCAACTGCTAGGGAGCTTACAACAAGAGATTATAAAAACTTTGATATGGGTGGCAAAAAAGTAGGTATAGGACAGCTTGAAGTTGTAGACTTAAGTGTTTTTGATGATAAAAAAGAGATGCTTTTTGAGGACTTAAAAGCGTTAAAAGATGAAAATGCAAATCACACTGTTATGCTGCTTCTAACCGATATCATAGAGGAGGGCTCACAGCTTTTAGTTGTAAGTGATGATGAGAGTTTGGTTGAAGAAGCTTTTGGTGTTAAGCTACAAAATAGTCAAGTCTGGTTGCCAAAAGTTTTAAGTAGAAAAAAACAGGTAGTTCCATTTTTGGAAAAAGCGTTTAAGTAAAATTATGATAAAAAAAGAGTTCTTAGTTACAGATTTTAGCGGTATAAGCAGATATCTACATAAGAACTCTACCTCATGTACTCTATATAAATATAAGGATAAAAACTCATATAAGTATGATTTTGATGAGTATACATTTGTCCTAGAGGAATATAAAACATTCAATAAACTGATACTTATAAGTAGAGATGAAGTTGTTTTAGACGAGAAGATTTTGAATCTTCAAGAGGTTAGTGATGATAGAAGATATTCAAAAGAGTATATAAGACTTTTTGGAAATCCCAAAGATTATGAGTTTGATGAAAAAAAAGTTTTTCAAAGGTGTGATGAAGTTGGATTATCTAAACTAAACTTGCATTTTAAAATGGGTATGGAGTGTAGTAAAGTGTTTAGAGTAATTTTATATAGATTAAATCAACTTTTTCTATTGGAATATGCTCAGTATATGAAAAAAAAGATAAGTTATGATGAGTTAGAAAACAGACACAAACAGCTTCTTGAAGGTGTAAAGTTATCTAAAAAAGTTTTTTATAAAAATATAATTAAAAAGATATTAGAAGATTTGGAAGATATCTATATGCTTTTAAACGATCAAGAGACATTTGATAGATATGTTTTAAATTTTCAGATGTTTATACATGAAAAAAACTTTTACAATAAAAAAGATGTTGATGAACCAATATACTTTTTTGAAAAAAAAGAAGAATTATTAGGATTGTTATGAAAAATATATTAGGACTGTTTTTGATTGCTATGTTTGTAACTTCAAGTGTATATGCAGGTGCAGGTGGAGATGCTTGGAGAGCAACAAAAGAGTTAAGTAATGAAGTTTGGGATAGTACGAAGGGGATGAGCAAAGAGGCATGGGAAGAGGCGAAGAAGAATTCAAAAGAGGCCTTAAAGGAGACAAAAGAAGCATCTAAAAAAGTATGGATAGATACAAAAAAAGAGACTAAAAGTACATGGGAGAGCATAAAAGAGTTTTTTGAATGATAACAAATTTATATACAATAAATTCGATCGAAGAGGACAAAGCAGTCATCACACTGTGCGACAAAGAGCACCCACTATTTAAAGCCCACTTTCCAGATATGCCAATTTTACCAGGTTTTATGAACTTTGATATTGTAGAAGAACTATTTTGTATAAAAATAATCTCTATAAAAAAAGCAAAATTTCTTAAAACAATAGAGCCAAATCAGGTAATCACATATGTCCGTAATAAAAACAGCTTTAAAGTGTATTGCCAAGATGAAGTAGTAGCAAGTTTTAGTTTATGAGTATTTGTGTAGTTATACCTGTTTATAATTCCCCATACATCAACGAAGTTATAGAAGATGTTTTAAGCTATGGCTACAAAGTTATTGTTGTAGATGATGGATCTAATGAGGCTGTAAAAGCTCTACATGTAGAGCTTCTAAGACATGAAAAAAATATGGGTAAAGGTGAGGCTATACTCACAGGGGCTAAGAGAGCAAAAGAGTTAGGGTTTGAATTTTTTGTTACGATGGATGCCGATAAACAGCATATAAGTAGTGAGATACAAAAGCTTGTAGATGCATATAAAAGTGAACATATCGTTATAGGCTGTCGTAATTTTGATGATGAACATGTTCCTAAAAGTTCAAAATTTGGAAGAGCATTTAGCAATTTCTGGGTCAATCTTGAGACTTTTAAAAAGCTAAAAGATACACAAAGTGGCTTTAGGATTTATCCTATTTCTATCTTAGATTTAAACATAAAAAACAGAAGATTTGATTTTGAGATAGAGGTTTTAGCACTACATAGTTACTCAAAAAAAGAGATAGTAGATGTTGATGTAGAGTGCTATTATCCACCTTCAGATGAGAGAATTTCACATTTTGATAAGCTTAAAGATAACATAAGACTTAGTAAAATTCACTCAAGACTTTTTATGCAAAGATTTTTTCTTTTAAGAGGCTTTATTTGGAATTAAACGCTTTTTTAGTAAAATAGAAGATTATATCAATTTACTATAAAGATAATAGCAATAATGAAAAAAGTTTTAGTTTTATACTACTCTCAAACAGGTCAACTTAAAAATGTTATTGATAGTTTTATATCTAAACTTCCTGACGAAGAAATTAGTGTACATGTAAGAGTTATTGAGCCAGTTGAAAGATACCCATATCCATGGAAATATTATGAGTTTACGGACGAATTTCCTGAGGCAGTGCATATGGATGGATGTGAAGTAAAAGAGATGGAGTGTCTTGATGATTATGATTTAATCATACTCGGTTACACTATTTGGTTTCTGTCACCATCATCACCAGTGGTAGGATTTTTAAAAACAGAACAGGCAAAGAAATTATTTTATAATAAGCCTGTTATTACTGTTATAGCATGTAGAGATATGTGGGTAATGGCTCAAGAAAAGATGAAAATACTTTTGGATGCTTTAGGTGCAAAACTTATAGATAATGTAGCACTTACAGACCAAGGAAAAGGTATATATTCATTTATCACAACTCCAAGATGGCTTCTGAGTGGTAAAAAAGATGCTTTTTGGATTTTTCCTCCAGCTGGAATTTTACAAAGTGATATAGAAAAAGCTTCAAGGTTTGGAGCTAGATTAAACAGTGCTTTAAAGTGTGACAAAGAGATAGATGGCAAGCCACTATTGAGTGGTTTAGGTGCAGTTGATGTCAATGGCAAGTTAATTGCTGCAGAGAAAATTGCAACAAGAAGCTCGAACATATGGGCAAAAATCATAAAACTTTGTGGAAAGAAAAAATCACTAGGAAGAAGAGTTGGTATGAGTGTATATTCAGCTTTTTTAGTTGTTTTAGTTTTCACAGTAGTGCCTATAAGTATGTTGCTAAGAAAGATTGCAAACATATTTCAAGAAGAAAAACTTAGAGAATTAGAGAAAAAATATGAAAGGCCAAGTGGCAAATGAGAGAAGTATATATAAATAGTATGGCAGTTTTTATGCCAAATGAACCAGTTGATAACAAAAATATGGAAAGTGTACTTGGTATGGTTGATGACAAACCTTCTATGGTAAAGAGGATAGTCCTTCGCTCAAATGGAATCAAAACAAGGTACTATGCGATAGATCCAATAACCAACAAAACAACACACTCAAATGCACAGCTTGCCTCAGAAGCGATTAAAAATCTAGAAAAAAGTGGTTTTGATATTGATTCAGCGGAGCTTTTAGCATGTGGTACTACAACACCAGACCAGCTACTTCCAAATCATGCACTTATGGTTCATGGTGAAACTGATTTAAAGCCTATAGAAGTTGTAAGTATTGCCGGGATTTGTTTGAGTGGACTTACCGCTTTAAAGTATGCATATGTATCTATAAAATCTGGAGAGATTGAGAGTGCAATTGCTACAGGTAGTGAAAATATATCTGCTTCTATGCGGGGAAGAAATTTTGAACCAGAAGTAAAAGCAAAAATAGATATGGTAAAAAGAAATAAAGAGCTTACTTTTGAAAAAGATTTTTTAAGGTGGATGCTTAGTGATGGGGCAGGTGCTATTGGAGTTAGTTCTAAGCCAAATGAAAACTCTATTTCTCTTAAGATAGAAAGAATATATGCAAGAAGTTATGCAAGTCAAATGGAAGCATGTATGTATTCAGGTTGTGAAAAACTAAAAGATGGTACTACTAGAGGTTATAGAGAGTATTTGCCAGATGAGTGGCTAAATAAGTCTATTTTTGCAGTAAAACAGGATGTAAAACTTCTAAATAGCGAGATAGTAGAGCAAACAGTAAAAAGACCTTTAAAAGATATGTTAGAAAAAAATATGTTTAAGCCAGAAGAGATTGATTGGTTTTTACCTCATTATAGTTCTGAATATTTTAAAGAGAAACTGTATGATGGTATGAAAGAGGTAGGATGCGATATACCTCAATCAAAATGGTTTACAAACCTTTCTACGAAAGGAAATACGGGTTCGGCATCAATCTATGTGATTTTAGAAGAGCTTTTCAACTCAAAAAAGTTAAAAGTTGGTGAAAAGCTTTTATGCTACATTCCTGAAAGTGGGCGCTTCTCTACAGCATTTATGATTTTAGAAGTAGTGTAGATGGATATAAAAAGCGTTCCTCAAGACAAATCTAAGACATATGGAAATATGAAAAAAACTCTCTATGCAAAAGATGGAGATGGCAAACTTAAAAGTGTAAGTTCAGATGGTTGGGAAGTTGAAGAGATAGCAACACAGCAAGCACTTGACGATATAGATAGTCAGATAAAACTAGCACTAAACGAGGTAAAAGAGGGCAAAAAATCTACTCTTTACTATCATATGTATGCCAAAAAGATGGACCTGCTTTTACTTTCACAAGCGACTGGTTTTTTTCGTTGGACAGTAAAAAAAGACTTCAATCCAAGTACTTTTAAAAAGATAAAGCAGAGTAGACTCCTAGAGTATTGTGATGTCTTAGGGCTTAATACAAAAGAGATAATGGAGATACCAAGTGAATAGTTTTAAGCATACTCATCATGCACACTGTGAGAGTGGAGTAATCTCCTCTATGCTTACATATCATGGATTTAAGATAAGTGAACCTATGGTCTTTGGTATATCAAATGCTCTTAATTTTGCATATATACCTTTTGTAAAGATTGGTGGTATGCCTTTAGTGGCTTATAGGAGTTTACCAAAATCTATAGTTAAAAATATAAAGAAAAACTTGAAGATAGATATGAAAATGGAGACATTTTCATCCCTTAAAAAGGGAGAAGATAGATTAGATAAACTTTTAGAAGAGGGGAAGATTGTAGGGGCACAAGGTTCTATGTATTGGCTTGAGTATGTTCCTGATGAGCTTAGTTTTCATTTTAATGCTCATAACTTTTTGATTTATGGCAAAAAAAGGGATAGCTATCTTATAAGTGATCCTGTTTTTGCAGAGGCAGTGGAGTGCTCAAAAAAATCACTAAGTAAGTCTCGTTTTTCTAAAGGAGCCATGGCTCCAAAAGGTCTTTTATATTATCCACTTTCTATTCCAAAAGAGATAGATTTAAAACCGATTATCTCTAAAAATATAAAAAAACTTTCTAAAAATATGTTAAGTCCTTTTGTCCCTATAGCTGGTTTAAAAGGTATAAAAAAACTCTCTTCGGCAATTCTTAAGCTTCAGTCTCGAGATAAAAGATATGCAAAGCTTTTTTTGGGAAATATTGTTCGTATGCAAGAGGAGATTGGAACAGGGGGAGCAGGTTTTAGATTTATGTATGCCTCTTTTTTGCAAGAAGCGAGTGAACTTTTTGATGACGATAAAATACTTAGTGATGCTTCAAAGCTTATGCTTGAAGTTGGAGATGAGTATAGAGAGTTTGCTTTAGTAATTGCAAAAGCAATAAAGTCAAAAAAAGAGATAGACTTTAAAAAAATCTCAGATATGCTACTTTTGATTGCTAGGAGTGAAGAGAGAGTTTATAGAAAACTTTTAGAGTTTAAAAGATGATAAAAATCTCAAATATTTCAAAAAGTTATGGAGAGGTAAAAGCACTAGACAATCTATCTTTTAGTATAAAAGAGGGTAGCATATTTGGACTCTTAGGTGTCAATGGTGCTGGAAAAAGTACAATACTTTCAGTTCTTAGTGGTCTAACATCAATCGATAGTGGTGAGGTTGAAATTTTTGGATTGAGTTTGAAAACAGAGTTGAATAAAATCAAAAAGATAAGCTCCATTATTCCGCAAAACTTGGCATTTTATGAGCAGCTAACAGTAAAAGAGAATTTAGATTTTTTTCAAAAGATACAAAATGGTACAGATGAAAGTTATAAAAAAGCACTAGAGGTAAACAGACTTGAAAAGCTTTTAAATCAAAAGGCATATACTCTCTCTGGAGGTCAAAAAAGACGATTAAATATCGCCATAGGTCTTCTAAATAGTCCTAAAGTCATCTACTTTGATGAGCCAACAGTTGGGATTGATCCTAAAAGTAGAAATGAGATACTTAATTCAATCAAAGAGTATAAAAAACTTGGTATTACAGTTGTATATACGAGTCATTATATGAATGAAGTTGAGATGATTTGTGATGAGGTAGCAATCATATCTAAAGGAAGGCTTATAACACAAGAGAACAATCTAATAAATCTTGAAAAGCATTTTTTAGAAATCACTAAGGAAGACAATGTTTAGTGCGCTAATTAAAAAAGAGTTTTTATTGGTGTTTCGAGACAAGCGTGCGTTAGTAGTTCTCTTTTTGATGCCAGCACTTTTTATACTTATAATCTCAGTTGCTATGAGAGATGTTTTTACTCAAGAAAGTGTTGTTTTTGATATACAAATAGTTGATTTAGATAAAAGTAAGATTACAAAAGAGATGATAGAAGATATTACTAAAAACAGAAGTTTTAAAGTACGAAAAAATGCAGATATAATCATAACAATTCCTCAAAAATACTCAAAAAGTAAGAAAAAACTTAAAATAGAGATTAAAGACTCTCTAAAGAGTGATGAGATAGAACTTTTAAAAGCAAAACTACTAAAAGATATAACAAGCTTGAAACTTAAAATTATAAAAACAAGACTCTTAGAGTTTTCAGATGAGGCGGGAGCAGCTATTGATAACATTAGTTTAGAGTCCAACGAGCTTTTTGATTTAAAATATAATAGTAAAGATGATATTCCAAATTCAACTCAGCAAAGCGTTCCTTCGTGGATAGTATTTGGTATGTTTTTTATGATAACTCCAATCTCAACTGTATTTATCAATGAGAGAAAACAAAATACACTTTCTCGTTTAAGCTCTATGAATGTGCCTGTTTTTTTGATAATCTTAGCCAAAGTTGTTCCATACCTTTTTATAGCCCAAATACAGGCATTTTTGATGTTGTGGGTTGGTATGTTTGTTGTTCCGCTTTTTGATACACCTGCACTAAGCGTAGGAGGCTCTTATGGAGCTTTTGTCTTTATGAGTCTTGCTGTGAGCATATGTGCAACTAGTCTTGCAATACTTATAGCAGTTTTATCAAAATCAAGTGAACAAGCATCAACTACTGGAGGAATCCTAACCATATTACTTGGAGCGATTGGAGGTGTAATGGTGCCAAAGTTTATAATGCCACCATTTATGCAAACATTAGCCGATATTTCACCTATGTCATGGGGACTAGATGGATTTTTAAAGATATTTCTAAAATCTGGAGGGGTGAGTATGGTTATGAGTGAAGCAACTATGCTTATGGTATTTGCTATAGTTATATTTGCAATATCTATGATTTTACTTAATGTAAAAATGAAAAAAGGTTTATAGATGTTTCAAAAATCACTACTTAAAAACTTTGTCAAATCTTTCAGTCCCCCAAATAGTAGTAAGATTATTAAACTTGTAACAAAAGAAAAATATATAGCAGAAGATGCAAACGGTGCTGAGTTTATAATGCTGTTGTCAAAAATGTTGAATTGGACTAACTGCATAAGAGAAGTAAAAAACGATACCGATATGAAAAAAGCTGATGGTATAGTTTATGATAAGAACAATAACCCAATAGTAATAATAGAGCTTAAATCAAGCGACAAAGATATATCAAATAGAGATATAATAGCTCAAGCTTTCAGATATAAAAACGAGAAACCAACTTGTAGATATGTGATAGTTTCAAACTTTAAACAACTTGATATTTATAGTGATAGTAGTGATATTTGTTTTAGTTTAGATATGACATCAACTGAAAATTATACAACACTTTATGGACTATTAAACCAATCATCACTAGAGACAAACGAGATAGCAAGGCTTAAAAACATCTCAAAATCCCAAGATGAGATAACAAAAGAGGTCTATAAAGAGTATAGTAGTTTTAGATTAAAACTCTTAAACAACTTAATAAAAAACAACCAAGAGCTATCAAAAGAAGTTATTTTTGAGTGTGCAAATAAACTTTTAGATAGATTTATGTTTATTTTATTTGCAGAAGACAGAGGTTTAATACCTGCAAACAGTATAGATGCGATTATAAAACAGTATGAAAGTTCTCAGGAATGGGACGATGATACTCCACTGTATAGCTACTATAAAAAATATTTTCATTTTATAGATGTTGGGAACGCTAAAGTAAATATCCCAAAATATAATGGAAATCTATTTAAACCTGATGAGCAGTTAGAAAAATTAGCTATAGAAGATTGCATTATAAAAGATGATTTATCTCATTTATCGGCTTATGATTTTAGTGATGATATAGATGTAGAAGTTTTAGGGCATATATTTGAGCAGTCTTTAAATGACTTAGAGAAGATAAAAGAGTCACTCTTTGAAGAACATAAAGTAGTAGATACAAGAAAAAAAGATGGTGTTTTTTATACACCTAAATTTATAACTGAGTATATTGTGGACAATACTTTAGCAAGTCTTTGTAATGCTAAAAAAGAGAATTTAAAACTTTTTGATGAAGTTAAAGATACTAAAAGAGCTAAAGAGAAAAGAAGAGAAATTCTACATCAGTACAGAGAATTTTTAGAAGATTTAAAAGTAGTAGACCCTGCCTGTGGAAGTGGGGCATTTTTAACGGCTTGTTTTAGATACCTTTTAAATGAGCATAAATGGATACAAAAAGAGTTGAGAAAATCAGGAGCTGGACTTTTTGAGCATCACGATATTGACAAACAAATCATAGAAAAAAATCTTTTTGGTGTAGATATAAATGGTGCAAGTGTCGGCATAGCTAAACTCTCTTTGTGGTTACAAACTGCCAAAAGAGATAGACCACTGAGTAATCTTATGGGCAATGTTAAGAGTGCAAATAGTTTAACGGTCGACTGGGCTGAGTTGTTTCCTGAGATTATGGCAAATGGTGGGTTTGATGTGGTTGTGGGAAATCCACCGTATGTAAGACAAGAGAGTATAAAAGAACTTAAACCACAACTCAAAGAAATATATACAGTTTATACGGGTACTGCTGATTTGTTTGTGTATTTTTATGAATTAGCTCAAAATATTTTAAAAACTGATGGGATGAATGGTTTTATATGTTCAAACAAGTTTTTTCGTGCAAAATATGGACAAAATCTAAGAGAGATGATTGTAACAAAAACAACTATAAAAGCAATAGTTGATTTTAGCAGTGTAAAAGTTTTTGAAGATGCTACTGTTGATAGTGCCATAACTATTTTACAAAAAGGATTTCAAAAAGATAATCATTTTAGTGTATCATTTAAAGATTATAAACATTTTTTTCGTATGCAACAGAGTGATTTAAATAAAGAGGGTTTTACCTTTGTATCTCCTGACGAACTATATTTAAAAAAGAAGATAGAAAGAATTGGAACTCCACTTAGTGAGTGGGATATTAGTATAAATTCAGGTATTAAAACAGGTTTTAATGAAGCATTTATAATAGATGGTGCTAAAAAAGATGAGCTTATAAAACTTGATAGAAAAAATGCAGAGATAATAAAGCCACTTTTAAGAGGGCGAGATATAAAAAAATACGAGATTAATTTTGCTGATAAGTGGTTGATAAATGTTCATAATAATCCTCCTGTAAATATTGAAGAGTATCCAATTATAAAAGA
>Ga0256840_1002481_pt1 | contig 16154 bp, 6 predicted proteins | sample 355202metaG_FD_185969 | JGI IMG/M metagenome (GOLD analysis project Ga0256840, IMG submission 185969) | Hydrothermal vent microbial communities from Mid Atlantic Ridge, Atlantic Ocean - 355-202 | ecosystem: Environmental > Aquatic > Marine > Hydrothermal vents | place: Atlantic Ocean: Mid... | reverse complement strand
CAAAGAAATGGACAATGCCAATTAGAAATTGGAAACCAGCATTGAATAGGTTTATTATCGAGTTTGAAGACCGACTAAAAGACTATGTTTAAAACGGGCAGTTACACAGAATTAGTTACAGTCTCCAAATCCTATCTAAAATACCGTAATTCATATCTCTCGTTTAAAGCCTCATTACAACAATTTTCAGATTAGTTTTTGAGAAATAAGGTTTTTCTGCAAACATCTTCATGTTTCACACTTCATTACACTCTTTTGCCATACTCATTTTTCAAACGTTTACAGAGCTTAATTTATATATGTACTATTTATGTTCTACGGAAGATGAAATGAAACGAGCAAATAAAGTCAGAGTATTTTTAAATCACTATGCTATTAGTCTTTGGAGATGGAAAACGCCCTTTATAACTGCCTTATTAGGTCTGATATTTACGAGTACCTTATTGGTTGCCTGTGGTGATGAACCAGCTCCCGACAGTAAAATTTCTTCTGCAATGGAAATCGCAGAGAAAAATAAACAATCATTATTCCCATGGGTTGATGATAAAAAATTAGCACTTGAAGAACTGAAAAAGCGTGGTGCTAACTATTCTATGTTGAGTAAAAAGCTCAAAAAAGACAAACAAATAATTCAAGTAGCACTAGAAAATGATATGCCATTTTATATGCTTGATGAAAAATTGAGAAAAGATAAGGCAATGATTTTAATGGCCTTAAAGTATGATTCAAGTGAGTTTAGAAGCGTTGATCCTGTATTTAAAAAGGATAGGGATGTATTACTTGCGTCATTAAACGATAGTTATGATAGCGCAGTAAAAAATCTTGAATTTGCGCCAGCTGCGCTGAGAAAAGATGGAGACTTCATTCTTGATGCAATCAAAATAAAGCCAAAAGCAAAGTCACCTTCTATTTTTGATTATGCTGATGAAAGCTTGAAAAAAGATAAAGCCTTTATTCAAAAGGCGGTACAAGTTTATGGGCGGGTCTTATGTGAAGCGGGTGAAATATTTAAAAAGGATAAAGAATTAGTATTATTAGCTTTGCGTCAAGACGGAATGACACTTGAATGCTTAAGTGAAAAATTCAGAAAGGATAAAGAAATAGTAAAGATAGCAATTAAACAAGATGGTGCTGTGCTTCTATTGGACATTGACCCTGAGTTTAGAAATGACAAAGAACTAGTGATGACTGCACTAAAACAGGCCGGTCCGTATATCAGTGCAGGAATAGGGCCAAAATTATCGAGTGATAAAGATATAAAGAACTTGCTTGAGGAATTGGTGAATAAGGCTAAAGCTAAAGCGCAATAGTTGGAGAGGTGTGGATGATAGTTTTGAGGTGTTTTAAGTTTTTCATATATAAAGGTTTATACCTTATCGTTTTTGTCACCAATTTATTGTGCCAAGTGGCTATTGCAATCCCCGCAATTCCTGTCATCGTTGAAATAGAACCTAATAACACTCCCCAAACAGCATTAAGTTTCACTGCACCTGCAATCTTGTCGGGTGCTATGAGTGGTGGTGATCAAGATGCTTATCTTTGGCAAATTTCTGATGCTGATGCACTCAAACTTTGGGATGTAACTTTACATGGTATTCCAGAAGCACTCACAGGAGTTTCTATTGTCAGGGTTAAATATGGGCAAGATCCTAATGATAAAGATGTATCAAAGCCCGCTGTAATATTGGGTTTTGATAGTTTACTCACTTTTGGAACAGGTGACGGGGCAAGACCTGTTAATAGGAAAAATATATTTTTCCCGGCGGGTGATTATATTGTCGGCTTATTTCAAGCAGGGACACAAAAAGGCTTCCAGCCACCTAGCCCTAAATTAGCACTTAAAGCGATAAACTCTATAAGTAATAAGTCTGTCGATACTGAAACTCACAATGCCTATCGTTTACATTTTAAACCAGGGGTTGGAGTATCTTATGCATTTTCAAAACCACATAGTACAAAGGATGCGGCTTTTAAATTAAACCCAGGAGTTAGCTATAATAGTCATGCTTCGGTACTAGCAGGAGAGAGTTGGTATTCAATAAAAATTGATGAGAAGAAATCTAAGTTATTGTTTTCGGTTAATGGCGAGATAATGTTAGAGCATAAGCTCATGGTTAGTTTATATAATGAAAAGGGTAATGAAATTGCTAAAGCCGAGTCTGATAAGTATGGTCATTATACACTTCCAAATTTAGCTTTGGAAAAAGGTCAGTATTTTGTTAAGTTACAAGACGACAATAAAGAACCAGCTGCTCGTAATATTCGTATTGTAGAAACAGGCAAAGTTTCCAAAGGAAATGAGCTTGAGCCAAATGGTGATTGGGTTCATGCAAATATAATAGATTTGAAAGAGCCGCTAGCTGCAAAAGCAGATAAGAAAGCAGAATATGATTATTTTAAATTTCTGATAACAGAAGAAGATCAGGGGGTATTCAACTTAACACTCGATTCTCCCAATATAAATTCAATAAAACTTTGTTTGTTAAATGGAAAGGGACAATCACGCAGCTGTCGTTCTGGAAAACCACCACTGGTGTTTGATTCTTTAAATTTAAATTCAGGGTTGCATGGCTTATTAGTCAGGAGTTCTGAGCTAGGTGATTATTCAATTTCAAAATCTAAAACGGGCGAGGTCAAAAATAATAATGAATTAGAACCCAATGATAAACTTATAGACGCTAGTGTTTTTGGCAAAAAAGGACTGATTAAAGGGACTTTAAACAAACAGGATAAAGATTTTTTTACCCTTAATATAAGACAAGAACCTCAACTCTGGAGATTACAAGCGATTGGCAGTAAGCTAGGTGTATTAACCTACCACCCTCAAAATGGAAGCTATGGAGCAAGTGTTAAAGCTGCACCTAAATATAAGCGACTCCGTCTTGATAATCTCTATTTACTTCCTGGTACACATCAGTTTTCACTGACAAGTAGAGATTCTACCAAGTATGTCTTACGAGCATTCCCCCTTGGCCCGCCGAGTTTAGACGTCGAACGTGAACCTAATAATAGTTATAACACCGCTCAAAAAATTGAGTTGGGCGGTAAGCGAATTGGTTTGCTTACAGAGAAATCTGATGCTGATTATTATCGTTTTCACTTAGCCGCTAAACAATCTATTCAACTAGGTCTCACGTCCCCACCCGATGGGCAGTTCAAAATAGATCTTTATTGGGATAGAGGTCTGCTTAAACAATATGGTTTGAAAAAAGGTAAAAGTTTAAGTACGCGGCTTGAGCTGGAGCCGGGTGACTATTTTCTATATCTGCGTGCCAGTATTACCAGTGAAGCAGAATATGAACTTACCGTTAAACATGATACTAGCATGGCGACAAATACAGATTTTGAACCTAATGACTCTTCTGTAAATGCTAGTATTATTCCAGCATCATGGGTTTTAAAAGGTGCTGTTGGTGAGTCGGGATATGCCAGAGACTGGTATCGTTTGCCGAACCTAAAAAAAGCACAAATCATCAAAATTAAGAGCACTACTAAACCTCGTTTTAAGATTGTTAGCCAAGATCGTACAATAATTTCAAAGCTTACTAAGTTAGAAGAGGGTGTTTGGCAAGCAGAACTCGCTAAAGATACAGAGGCATATTTCTATGTAAGTGGCACTGGAAAGTACCGTATTGAAATACAATTTGCTAGTAATGAAATTGCTATAAAACCTGAGCAGTCAGAACTACCTATCGCAATAACCATTCTTGATGGAAATAAAACAATTGCTGCTTATAGGGATGAGCATCAACAATTAAAGCTTGAGGCAAAGCTAAGTAACGAATCGACTGAAGATATATCATTAAACATTGAAGTATCCACAAATGATGACAAGTGGAAACCTAGATTAGAATCTGGCTCCAATTCTTATAAGGTTCTAGCGGGTGATTCAATCACCGTATCGATCGAAATTAAGGTAAAGGCTGATGCTTGGCCAGATAGTCCAGTTACATTAAAGGTTCAAGCTCGTGATAAAAAAAATAGGGTGAACTCAGAAACAACTCAATTAATTGCGAAGCGTTTTATTCCTGCTAAAAGCCCTAAGCAATTTATAAATATCCCAAAAGAATTGCAAGGGACAATAAATGTAGCATCTTCTGCATTGGGCGCAAAAATGCTCACTAAAAAAGACAGGAGTAACGGTGGCTTAAAGTATTTGCATGATGGAATGGCTTCTGTGGGTGAACATTTCAATACACACCGTCAGCAATATAAATATACCAGCCCAGGGGAATCCCAACCAGTTATTGATTTGGCAGGGAAGGATTTGGTTGATATTGTTGGTTTTAGTTTTCATCCTTTTGGGTTACAAGGTAAGTCTTCGGGGTAGTGGTATGCCTCAGAAGTAAAAGTCGAACTATCAGAAGATGGAGAACACTATACGCATGCGTTAACTACTCAGCTTTCTGCTCACACTCAAGAGCAATTTTTCAACCTTGAGACCCCTATCTCAGCACGCTTTGCTCGTCTCACTCTGTTGAATAGTCGTCATTATATGAGGATAAGGCTGGGTGAGTGGAAGGTGCTGGCTAAACCAAGTTCATTTGATATTCTTACTGAAACTAATATAGCCTTACCAAAACTTGGAGGTCATGTAGTTTGGTTCACTCCTGATAAACCAGGTCATGGCTACTTCAAGACAATACTGACTTCAAAACAAGATGCTATCTATAATAAGTATAACAAAGGTAAAGTTCATCAATGGGTAATCGCGTTTAATCATAATCGTGCGGCACTTTTACAATCTTTCAATTGGCACTATGGGAAAGACATAAAAGGAAATCGCTATGATAGTACCGATGTTTTTACTTCTATGGATTCTCCTTTAGGACCTTGGAAAAAACTGACAACGTGGAAACTCAATAGCAGTGAAAAGAACACCTTAACTCTAGAAAAGCCGGCGTGGGCAAGGTTTGTTAAATTCATTCCACATGCTAACCCCAAACAAAAGTTTAAAACTACAATAAACCTTCCTGATCAAATAGAGGTATTTGAAGCGCGTGATGGTCAAGCCTTATCAATCTTAGGGGAGTGGGGGCAAGATTCTTCAAATGGTCCTTATGAGCTATTTAATAATCCACAAATATCTGAGAATAAAGATCTACCTGCGCATATCACAAAAGAACGAGCTAAATTATTGGATATAGGTAAAACCATTCCTAGTCAGGTACGTCTAGGTGACTATACAAATTGGTATAAAGTTACAATTCCAGAAGGTAAAAACACAATTAGTGCTACGTTATCTAGCTTTCCCACTATAGGCGCTGAAGCTAAGTTATTCAAAGTTGAAACCAATGATAATAATGAAAATGGTGAGAATAAAGAAATTCCATTCGTCTTCAAAAAGGTATCTCCACAATCAAGTAATTACGAAGCCATTGTTGAATCAGGCGAATACTATATTCAGATAGTAGAACCACCTCGCTCGGTAGTATTTGTATGGGATACCAGCGCCAGTACTGTGCCAGTAAGGCCTATCATTCAACAGGCTGTTCTTAGCTATATAAAAGATGTCAAACCGGGTTTGGATGAAGCGCAAATGCTTCCTTTTGGAGGGTCATTCTTAAGTAAAAACTGGTTGGATCAACCTTATATGTTGCAGTCAATACTAAATGACTACAATGGTGCAGGGAATTCAAGTGATGCTGAGTCTGCTTTGATACAGTCAGCTGAAAAGCTAAGAGATAGAAAAGGGAAAAAAATAATAGTATTAATTACTGATGCTGCAACTAATCATAATAATGCGTTATGGAATACCTTACGTGAAGTACGCCCACGTATTCTCGCAATTGGTTTAAGTTCAAAAGGTAATTTAGTACCGGACCCAGCAACAGATCAGGACTTGTTACAAGACTGGGCATGGAGTTCAAGAGGGGATTATCAATATGCCGACAGCATCGGATCAGTAGAACGTGCATATGATCGAATATCATCAAAAATCAGGCAGGCTGCTGAATATAATATTGTAGTAACAACAGAGTTTAAAGAAGCACCAAAGCCAGGTTTTTTAGAAGTAGTCAGTCATTCAAAGAAAAAATCAGCGACGACAATTAAGCTACCAGCCCCAACAATTGAAGTGATTCTGGATGCCTCAGGCAGTATGTTCAGTCCAATGGGCAAGCTACGTCGTTATCAGGTTGCAAGAAATGTATTAGTTGATTTGGTTAATAAACAACTCCCTGATAATGCTAATTTTGGACTGCGGGTATTTGGACATAAAGAATCGGGTAGTTGCCGTACTGATTTAGAAATACCCATCAAACGCTTAAATAGAAAACAAGCGATTAAGAAAATTAAAAAAATCGCGCCGAAAAGCTATGCCAAAACACCGATTGCAGCATCGCTTATTGCAGCAGCTAGTGACTTAAAAAAGATTAAAGGCGAAAAAATAATTTTATTAATCACTGATGGCAAAGAAACCTGTGATGGAGACCCCGCAAAAGCAATCGCTACACTAAACGAAAGTGGAGTTAATACCAGCGTAAATATAGTGGGTTTTGCTATTAACAATGACGCTTTGGAAGCAAAATTTCGCCGATGGGCAAAAGCAGGGAATGGCGAATACCAACAAGCACTAGATAGTGATGCTTTACTTAAAAGTATTAAAAAGCTTTCAGCCAGAAAATTCAAAGTGATTGGGGCTGACGGTGAAATTCAAGGGACTTACTATACTAATGATGAGCCGATTGAGTTGCCTGTAGGCGAATACAATATTGATTTTGGTAATGGATTGGTGAAGAAAGTGGTGATTATGCAAAATAAAACTTTAATGATTAAAGCTGGGAATTAGTTGTTCTTAATTAAACATTTAGAGGTAAATATTATGATTTTTTTTCGATTCGAACAATATATATTATATATATTCGTAACCTGTATTTCTTTATCTTCTGTATCAGTTTTTGCAGGTTCTCCTTCAGGAGATTTGCGAAATACAATTGATTCAGCACTAATTAGATTAGCTCAACATCGTGCTTATGAAGTTGCAAATTCTTATGATAAATATGAGGATAACTTAGTTTCATTGGTAGAACGACTTGAATATGAACCTCGACAAGCGTTTATATTTATGCGAGACCAGGTTAATTTTGATCCATATTTAGGAGAACTTAGAGGATGGAGAGGAGCTCTTGCTGCTAAAGCCGGAAATGCATTAGATAGATCACTTCTATTGTTTGAACTGTTGAATCACATGGGTGCTGATACGCGAATAGTTTACGGTGAGTTATCAAAGGATAATGCGAAGTTACTTTATAAAAGGTCACTAATTAACAATCAGGTAAAAGTTCCTTTTGAACCATTGGGATCATTAACAGGTTTAGGGAAGAAGATTATTCCTCAATTTCAGAAACGTGCGGATCGTGATTACAAATGGTTAAAAGAAGTTCTTAATCCTGTTGGTATTGAACCAACAATTGATAAAAAATATTCTACTGAACATGTTTGGGTACAGGCAAAATTTGACGATAAATGGTTAGATCTTGATCCCGCATTTTTACAAGCTAAGATTGGTGATTTGTTTGGAGTCGTAAAAAAGACTGTTAATAAAACATCTGAAAATGAAAAACATTTTATAAATCTAGCAGTAAAAATAGAAACAATTGAAGACGGAATTCCCAAGGAACAAATACTGTTAGAACATAGTTTAGAATCAAGTAAAGCAGAACGTGACCAAGTTTTTTTAGGGTTTAATCCTAGACGTGAGTCAATTAAAACTACAGCTTTAAAGTCACTTTTGAATCAAGGACTTCGTTTTCAGCCCTTTTTAATGATCAACGGAGACATTAATTCTGGCAAGTTTACACCAATGATTAAAGCTGGAGATGAAAAGAGTAAACCTGCCCAAGATTTCTTTAAACAAAATGCAAAAGAAGCTATATTTTCTGCAATATACCTTGATATAAATATTGAGTCTCCAGATGGGAGTATAAAAAAAGGCCGCCATGTTATATTCGATCGGATCTCAGAAGCAGATCGAAGAAATAATAATATAAAAAGATCAAATATTAGTCCAATGGTTGTTGGTATTAAGATGCCTTCAGCATTCGAAAGTATTCATCAAATTATAATTAATAATGGAGGTACTGGGACAAGAGAAGTTGCAATTTCAATTGCCGATTCATTGGGTTTCATAGCCTCCTCGTTTAAAACCCCAGACTCTCTTAAAGGTTTAGATATAGCTGATTCACTTTGGCCATTAGGTATTTTTAATATGGCTTGGTTATCTACTGGAGAGAGGTTGGTATTAGAGTCAATAAATCAAAATAATAATGTTAGGTTTTATGTTGGAGAACCTAACGTAAGTATAATTACTAGCCATCCGATACCATCTAAAGATGGCCAAGAATATATTAAAATTATTGATTTTCTTCATGATACTATTTCAGTTGTTGCAAGTGATGATATAAAACAACAAGAGTTATTTTATGGATATTTAAAGTATGGAACTCTTCGTTCTTCTTTAGAAACAACTTCAGGTGTTGTTTTGACAGAGTTAAACCCTGATGTGGTTAGCATAAGTGCAAGTTCTGAACTTAAGCGACCACTCTTAGTACTTAGTAAAGATGATATAAAAGACTTACATATTAATACTTCTTTCTCTCTAATAGAAGACTTACAATCTGGGGCACACGTAATTGTCAATAAAAAACAAGCTGATTCTTATCCTACTTGGTGGAAAATAAATCCAAAGAATGGTATTACAAAAGCACGTATCTCACCTGGTTATGGTGGTAATTGGAGTAGATATAAAAATTATGTTAATTCTGCGAAAGCGGGGGCTCCATATTTCGTCGATTTAGAAACAATGAATTCCATTAAGATGCAAGAGGGGATAAGCCAAAAGAAATATGATAGAGCTTTTAACAATAGGAACAAGATGAGATCGAAAGGTGGTGGGAGTGAATATGTTATGCTTTTGAGTATTGCTATAGAAACGAGTCTATCAGTAGGTACAGTGACTGGGCTATTAGCTGTTGAATCCTTTGCAATGGCGACATTAATAGTTGCGGCATATAAGTCTGAGAGTAAATAAGTTTAAAAAGATCCTTCATTAATTGGGTATTGTACAACACGGTAACTCGCATATGTAAGTTAGATATGTTTGTGTAGTGGCATAGTAAAAGTGGACACCCTTTTATAGGTGATATTATTCACCTCATAATAAAACAGGTGACACAATGACAAAGAAAACCCGACCCACATACACGCCAGAATTTAGGCTTGAAGCAGCCAAACTGGTAACCGAGCATGATTACTCTATTCGAGAAGCCATGAATGTCTCTAAAGGAAGCATTGAAGGCTGGGTTGCACGGCTAAGAAAGTGGTTTATCTTGCAATACAAGAAGCTTCAAAGAAATGGACAATGCCAATTAGAAATTGGAAACCAGCATTGAATAGGTTTATTATCGAGTTTGAAGACCGACTAAAAGACTATGTTTAAAACGGGCAGTTACACAGAATTAGTTACAGTCTCTCGCTAGAAGTTCTTTTTCTAAGTCAGTTTGTGACTTCTTGGGTGTTTTATTGACTTTTGAATTGCCTGTCATCATTACCTCACTTATCCAGTTACGAAATGTACGGGGGGTTAATACCTAAGTCTAAGGCGATCTCGTGATGTGATTGATGACTTTTAATTGCTAAAGAGATTGCTTCTGATTTAAAATCGTCCCATGAAAACCTCTCATTTTTAATGATAAAAAGTATCCGTTAAAATGGAGACACTCCAGTGGGTTAAGGTCTAACTAAAATTGGGGAAGAATATCAGTTGCATTTAATGATAAAAGTGATGCTTTACTGATATTTACAGGCCTTGATAGTAAAAACCCTTGTACAGAGTCAGCGCCTAATTGTTTAATTAATGACAGCTGTTCAAGTGTTTCAACACCTTCCACAACCGTAGTGGCTCCTAATCGTTTTGTAAGAGTTATAGCGCTTTCTAAAATGCTTTTATTTCCATCTGAGGCTGCTAGAAGCAAGCTACGGTCTATTTTAACTACATCAACGGGTAGTACCGATAAGCGAGACAAAGAAGAGTAGCCAGTACCAAAATCATCCATTGCAATTTTAAAACCGTGAGACTTTAATCGTCTGATTGCAGGAATTAGTTGATCGGTTGGTATATCACCATCTTCTGTTACTTCAATACAAAAATTATTCATAGGTAATTTTGATTTTTCAAAACAAGCTATAAACCTGTTAAGTACTTGCGAATTTTTCAACATATAAGGAGGAACATTAATATTGATGGTTACATCAGGGAGCTGGTCATAACACTTTGCAACCATACTTACGCAAACTTGGGTAAGTAATGTTAATAACCCATAAGATTGGGCTTGCTCTAAAAATTGACCAGGAAAAAGTAAACCGTGTTCTTCTGATTCAACACGAATGAGTAATTCTAATGCTTTTAGCTTGCCATCTTTTAGGTCATAAATAGGTTGGAAGTGAATAGGTAGGTGATCATCATCAACGGCTTTTTGTAAGATCTCTCTTAACTCATGTCTTGGTAAAGTTTTTCTTGAGTATGGGTTATCCTCTTTGATTTCTGAAAACAAAGTAAAGTTGGTATGTTCATTTCTTGAAGATTTTAGTGCTTGCTCTGCCTGTCTAGCGAGATTTTCAGGTCTAATTAAATCTGAATTATGGCTAGCCCCATAGGTAATGGGTACTGCAATACGACGATTATCCACGATGTCCCAAATGCCAATATGTTCTTGTATACGTTTGATTGTAGCGGGAATATTAGATGAAGGCGTTCTAAACACTGCTTGAAAATAGTCTGAGTTAGTACGTGCAGTGAGAATATTACCAGGTGTTGTTTTTAAACGATTAGCTAAGCTTTTGAGTACTCTATCACCGAACTCTCGACCATATAAGTCGTTAATAGATTTAAAGTCTTCAATATTCAGAGCTACTACAAATAAACTTTCGGTGCTTTTTTTATTAGATAGATTCTCAAGGAACCCATGATAGTTATATAAACCTGTAAGTGGATCAGTATAAGCAATAGCCTTTAACTCATCGCGTTGTTTATTGATATTACTAATAAGTCTTTGGAGTCGCCAGATAACGATACTCGAAAGTATAAAACTAGCTGTACCGATAAGTAGTGCTGAAGCTGGTGAAAATCCTAATCTATCTCGAATGATAATGCCAAGCGGTATTGTAATAATTGCTAGAATACTTGCTGTCCACATAAAACTATTCGTGATTTGTGTAGCTTTGTGGCGGCGATAATCTGTAAATAACCGTTCTAAAAAAATGAAGATAATGCCTAATGTTCCTGTGAGCTGATATAAAGACCACGCTGAACGAGATAAAAGATTGTTTCCGCTAGTGGTACTAATAATATCTTGCATTACTAGCAAACCAAAATGAGAACCTAATAGGAGTGTCATCATAATTCTTATCACATCGTTGAGGAGTAGATGTTTAGATAGAATCTGATGAATAATAGCCATTGATAAAAATAAAAAGCTAAAAATAAAATTACTTATATTCAATTGTTGAGTAAAGGTTAGTTCATATAATTGATTTACTAAGTTTGGAGCAATAAGGAATATAAAGCCTAAAAGGGAAGCAATAACCAAACTGAAATTTATTGTGAAGCCATGTAAATGGTATTCTTTCTCAAATTGAAACAAAAATGATATAGAAAAAATACTGAGTGATATTATTCCAATTTCTTCTATTACGGCAATTAAGGTAGGGGAACTTTCAAACCCAAAGTAAGTAAGGGACTGTAATGTTATGGATAAATTTATAAAAGCAACGCCAAGTATGAAACCTCCCCATTGAGAAAACTTGAGAATATGGTATTTATAAAACCCCGCCAAAACTCCAAAGAGGGTCATATTTGTTATAAGAATATTACTTATGTTGAATATAAACTCATTGCTTATAAATATGAGGCTTAGTGAAAGTAACAGGTGCACAAGCACATAAAACTGCCAGATTTTTGGTAGCCCTAGTGTGTTGAATGTTTCTGATATTGTACTAATGCTCATATTTTTGAGGAGTAAATTTATTATAATTATTATCGGTCATTTTATCCCAGTTTATTAGGAATAGCTTAAATATCAGATAAACCGTAATGTGTTTTAAAAAATTCTTCGAAGCTCTTCTTTGAGATCTTCACCTAATATATCGTTTGTACCGCGTGGTTGTTGGTTAGGTGAATTATAGTTAGGGCTACTAGGGGTAATGGTAAAAGTTTGAACAGTGGTTTTCCCTACGGTTATATTCACACGTTCGCTACCTGAAAGACCTCGGTAATTTACTGTAATTGTGTGAGGTACAGCAGGAAGGTCGAATACACCAAATGTTACGTTGTTTGCCTTTGCAATAATTTGACCCCGTGTATTTTTTACTGTGAGATTTCCTCTCAATGGTCTGCCATTATTATCAATAATGCGACTTCTTAATTTTCCTTTATTTACAGTACTGTTTGTAGCTGTCCTTTCTTTGAAATTAAGCGCATAAAAGTTTAATCGAGATGTTTGTCCCCATCGTACTTCTATCGTTTTTTTACGTCTTTGTCCATTTAATATGGCAGTGACATTGTAAATTCCAGTATCCAATTTTAAGTTACCTGAAGGAACACTAGTAAGTTCTACAATCTTTTTACCCATTTTATTCGTAATAATAAAATGGGTTTTCTTGGCGGGTTGCATAACTACATTAAGAAAACCATTCGGTATGGTTGTTGGCTGGTTTTGATTTTTTCGTGGTGTTAATACGGGTTTAGGAGAGCTATTTGTAACCGATACAGGAATATTTCGTTGTAATGAAAACACCTCTGTAAGTGTTTTATTTCCAGTTACTTGAATAGTTTTAACAATGTTTTTTCTATTCTTTGCTCGGACGGTAACTCTGTATTTCCCAGGGTTCAATTTAAATTCTGCTGAGTCCGTATAAATCTTTTTTGCAATATTTTTACCATTTGTAGTTTGAATATAAAAGTTAGATTTAATAGGTTTTTGATCCTTTCCATTTCTAGCAAATAGTTTGATGATACTGTGGCTTATTTGTGAGACATCATTGTTTTGATTGTCGTTATCCACTCCAGTAATTTTTATATTATTAGTAACTTGTACAGAATTATTTGTATTTGCTACCTTTGTTGTATCTGATGTTGGTAGAGGTGCATCAATCCGAAATACTTGATTGCTTGTCTGTCCTGCAACCACTGTTATATTTTTGTTAGAGGTACTTCTGGAACCTGTTACTTTTATTTTATAATTACCTGCTACAAGTGATATTTCTGTTTGAGAAACAGCGTGTAAGGATTGTATATTTTTACCGTTTGCATGACTAATTTCAATGTCAGCTGATAGAGGTTTATTGGAGTTAATTTCAATAACACGAACAAAAACCTTTCCTTGTGAAAATGCTTCTTGAAGTTTGAAGGTTTCAGAAGAAGACTCGCCAGGCTCAACAACAACTGTACGAAAATCACTATTATTTCCGCTTTTTACCGTAACTTTATAACTACCTGATTTAAGCTTAAATAATGAGCGACTTATATTTTGACGTGAGGCTACTGTTTCTCCATTTTCTTTTTGGATGATGAAATTTGCCTTCATCGCTCTATTGTTTTTAGCATTGACAGCTGATACCTGAAGCACGCCTATAGTCGGTGGCGGTTCAAGCTCAAAAACTTCGTTACTGAGTTTATTAGCACTAATGGTAATTGTTTTTGTTGTTTGAACAGGAGCTGTATTACGTATTCCTGTGTCACTAGATTTTACTAATGTGCTTACTACCCGGTATGTGCCCGTGGGTAATTGGTAGGATGCACTGCTGGTATTGCTACTTTCAGCTACTTTAGTATTTTTACTATCAAAGATAATATAATCAGCAAATAAACTGTCCTTGTTCTCAGGGTTAATGACGCTAACTTTTAAGATTCCATATTTCAATTGTTCTTCATCTTTTTTAAGTTTTTCACCTTCGAGTATAGGTTGAAAGGTATCAGGGTTTTTATTAGTGATTTGTGTTGGTATGTTTACAGTAGAGTCTGAAGCCGTCTTAGTTGAGGGTTGAGACGTAATATTAATTTCTGGTGCTTTTATTTTAGAAGGGAGGGGAGTGTTAGAAGCTGGGTTATTTAAACTATTATTTGCTGTAGAGGCATTATTAGCAGAATTATTTTTTTCAAGAATACTCATAGAGCCAATAATAGCGAGTATTAAAACGACCCCCATAACGACACCTTTTAGTAATTGCCCTATGCCGCTTGAACTACTCATGTGAACATCCTTTTTCTAATCATTACTTATCAGAGAATAATACAGCAAATCGGTTCATTTTTTACGGGATAATTTTAGCAAAAATGCTTGAAAAAAAATGCTTAGCCCATACCTTTTTCCCATCATAATATTGTATATATAGGAAAACATCATGGCTGATACAAAAACAAAAAAGAAGGTATCTTCTAAAAAAGAAAATATGGAATTTCAAACAGAGGTAAATCAACTTTTACAGTTGATGATTCACTCACTTTATTCAAATAAAGAAATCTTTGTACGCGAGCTTATCTCTAACGCATCAGATGCGTGTGACAAGCTACGTTTTGAAGCTATTTCAAATGATGCCTTGTATGAAGGTGATTCAGAGTTGCGCATAGAAGTTGAGTTTGATGAAGAGGCAAACACGGTAACTTTACGCGATAATGGTATTGGTATGAATCGCGATGAAGTTGTTGAAAACATAGGAACAATCGCAAAATCAGGCACCAAAGAATTCCTGTCAAAAATGACAGGTGATGCAGCTAAAGATTCTAATCTAATTGGTCAGTTCGGTGTTGGCTTTTACTCATCATTTATTGTTGCTGATAAAGTGACTTTAACGACACGCCGAGCTGGTGATAAAGCAGATCAGGCTGTTATCTGGGAATCTGATGGGCAAAGTGGATTTACTTTAGAAGATACAAACAAAGAAGCACACGGTACAGAGATTGTCTTGCACCTAAAGGAAGAAGAGAAAGAGTTTGCTAATAGTTGGCGCTTACGCAGTGTGATTTCTACTTATTCAGATCATATCCCGTTACCTGTAAAAATGCTCAAGGCAGACGATGAAGGTAAGCTAACAGTAGAGTGGGAAGTCGTTAATAAAGCTAATGCACTTTGGACTGAGCCAAAAAGTAGCTTGAAAGATGAAGACTATCAAGAATTTTACAAACATATTTCGCATGACTATGAAAACCCATTAGCGTGGAGCCATAACCATGTTGAAGGTAATCTTGAATATAAATCATTATTGTATGTGCCTGCAAAAGCACCGTTTGATTTATGGGAGCCTGAGCAAAAAAATGGTATCAAGCTTTATGTACAACGTGTATTCATTATGGATGATACAAAGAACCTTATGCCAAATTATTTAAGATTTGTACGTGGAATTATAGATTCTAATGATCTTCCTTTGAATGTATCTCGTGAGATTTTGCAAAGTAATAAAACGGTTGATTCAATGCGTAAAGCCTCGGTCAAAAAAGTTTTAGGGTTACTTGAAAAAATGTCAAAGAATGATAAAGAAAAATATCAAACTTTCTGGAATGAATTCGGTAAAGTCATGAAAGAAGGGCCAGCTGAAGACTTTAGTAATAAAGAACAAATTGCCAAGTTATTGCGTTTTTCTTCTACCGAGTCTGATGTTGAAGAGCAAACAGTAACGCTTGAAGATTATGTTTCTCGCATGAAAGATGAGCAAGAAGAAATCTACTACATTACTGCAGATTCGTTTACATCGGCAAAGAATAGCCCACATTTAGAGGTTTTCCGTAAAAAAGGCATCGAAGTATTATTGCTAAGTGATCGTGTGGATGAGTGGCTAACCAATGGCTTGCAAGAGTTTGATGGCAAGAAACTACAATCAGTTGCAAAAGGCGAACTAGACCTTGGGAAATTTGATTCTGAAGAAGATAAAAAAGAGCAAGAAAAGGCTGAAGAAAAAGCAGGGAGCGTTATCAAGCACCTTAAAGAAGTCTTAGGTGATAAAGTCGAAGACGTGCGTGTATCGCATCGCTTAACCAGCTCACCCTCTTGTATCGTGCTAAATGAGCAAGATATGGCGCTTTACATGCAAAACTTGATGAAGCAGGCTGGGCATGAAATGCCAGAGAGTAAGCCAGTGTTAGAAATTAACCCAACGCATCC
>Ga0256840_1002480_pt1 | contig 16155 bp, 15 predicted proteins | sample 355202metaG_FD_185969 | JGI IMG/M metagenome (GOLD analysis project Ga0256840, IMG submission 185969) | Hydrothermal vent microbial communities from Mid Atlantic Ridge, Atlantic Ocean - 355-202 | ecosystem: Environmental > Aquatic > Marine > Hydrothermal vents | place: Atlantic Ocean: Mid... | reverse complement strand
GTGACCGTCCGACCATCCTCGACACCCGTGGTGCTACCGCTAATGACGAGATCTTGGCCGTGCTCGACGGCGTTGATATAGTCGTCGCTTATCTCATTGAGCGTAATAGTCGGTGCGGCAGTGTCGATAGTGTTGCCGTTATCCGTCGCCGTAGTATCGTTACCGGCAGCGTCGCTGACGGTTGCGGCGACGTCGTAGTTGCCCTCCGGCAGCTCATCGGTAACCTCTACGCTATAGTTACCGTTATCGTCGGTCATTGTAGTATAGGTGTGGGTTTGACCTTGAGAATCGGTTACCGTAACGGTAACCTCGGTATTTGGCTCGCTTGAAGTTCCTGTAATCGTCGGGGTAGTGTCGTTGGTGCTATCGGGAGCGCTGACCGTAACGCTCGGTGCGGTAGTATCGACGGTAACATCTTCGCTATCGCTGGCACTATTGCCCGCAGCGTCGCTCACCGTCGCCGTGGCCACATAGGTTTGACCATCCGTTAGGTTTTGCACGTCGGCGGCGGGAACGGTTACGCTGAATGTATTGTTACTCACTTGTGCGGCGTACTCTTTTCCGTTGAAGGAGACGGTGACCGTCCGACCATCCTCGACACCCGTGGTGCTACCGCTAATGACGAGATCTTGGCCGTGCTCGACGGCGTTGATATAGTCGTCGCTTATCTCATTGAGCGTAATAGTCGGTGCGGCAGTGTCGACGGCAAATTCGCCGGAGTCTGTTACAGTAGATATATTTCCTGCACTATCTTTTGCATCAACGGAAACTTCTACTTTTCCATCTGGATCTGCAACAAAATCACTTCCTGACACATTAACTGAGAATTTTCCGCTACTATCTACACTACCCTTGTATTGATTACCGTTGACGGTTATAGTTACTTCATCGCCAGGAGAAAACTCTCCTCTTACGCTTCCGGTTACCGGGGCTACCTCTTTGGATTCAGCAACATTTATTATTCCATCCCCACTTATCGGGTCTAGCTCTACGGTTGCAACTGGAGGCGTCGTATCTTTCTCTATAGAATCCTCAAATAAAGCTCTGGTCTCATTAGGTCTAGTTGTATCCACTACCGCTGTTAATGTTCCGTCATTTAGCGTTGAGACGTCTATATTGCCAACATGAAATCTACCCGTAGCAGAATCGTAAGTTATTGATGAAACCGTTACTTCAACTATATTTACTCCATCGGTAAGATAAACTCTATCAATAATACTTCCGGGTTCAATAACACCTGAAATTGCTACACTCGATACTTCACTCCGATTTACCACCCCATCTCCACTTGGTTCGCTAACCTCTATACGACTCTGCGTAGGGGTAGGTAGTGGAGATATTGGCGTGATTTCAGGCAGAGAGGGAAAGGGTGACGGGGATGGAGAAGTGGCTGGCGTCGATACTTCAGATGTTGTCGCAGCCCCAGCCATAGGAGTGAATATTGTCGCATAAGTGCCCTCAACTCCTTTAAAGGGGTCAATATCTCCCGTTATTGTATAGTTATGTGAAGGTGGATTAAGTAACGATGATTGGGCTTGAGCCGTATTACCGCTTTCAACGGCAATCCTATTACCGTCACCATGTGACTGAGGCAACACATCGCTCTCTCCTAAAGCTGTTTCATCCACATCAAGATCTCCAAACTCTTTCAGAAGATCATCTATCGGGTCACCGGCCACAAAAAGTAGTGCCGAACTTGCCGCTGTTTCACTCAAAATAGAATCTTCCATAAGTGATTCCATCTCTGTAACGGTTTTATCAAAAAGCACCTCTGCTTTTCCGTTGACAATCAGATCCTCCTCGCTTCTAACCAAATCTATAACCAATTCATGAGATTGGTTTTTGGAAGGGTCGTATATAAAGTCGTAACCATAGATAGGATCACCGTTTTTAAGCTCTCTTACGGAACCGTCAATGCTTTTCACGTAAAAAGTACCTTTAACAGACTTAACGTATCCGACTATGTTCGCCATAATAAAATCCTTTTTTGCACTATTTTCGCTATTTTATATAAAATTCTACAGAAATATCTACTGTCCAAGAGTACAATACTAACTAGATGATACTTCCCTGCTCCTCTTTCAATAATAGAACAAGCTCAAGCCTGCCGGAGACACCAGCCTTTTCATAAATATTTCCTAGATGTGCCTTTACCGTTCTTACCGTAATTCTCATAGCATCAGCAATTTCAGCGTTATTTTTACCTTTGAAAAGATAAGAAACTATCTCTCTTTCACGAGTTGTCAAGGCTCCTGCTACACTATTGGAACTATGAGGTGCCGATGAGGAGTTTATGCTAAGCTTTCCTATCAAAGCATAAACAAACTCCGGGAAGACCCATATATTCCCGTTAGCAACGGTTTCGATGCACGATTGAAGATGTACCGCTTGCATATATGAGTTCCCGTACCCTTTCACATTCAATGAAAGAAGCCTCTCCCCAAGTTTAATATCTGGAGCACTTTGCAAAAGAACCATATAAGCAGAACTCTCCCTTTTATATCTTTTAAGATACTCGAGCACCTCTTTTCTTGCCGTATCAAAATCTGCCACAAGGATTTTTGCCTCACCGTTATCATAAATTTCATCTACTATAAACGGGGATCTATCCAAAAGGATTTTTTCCCACCTGTTAAGTAGTGCCAAATCTTTCCCAAAAAGCTCAACCCTCATAATATTAGCGCTCCGTAAATATATAATCTTTACTATGCACAATAGGGTTGATAAGATACTCTATAATGCTTCTTTTACCGGTTATGATATCGGCACTCACAATCATTCCGGGTATAATCTTAAGCTTTTTCTCTCCTTCAAGAAGATAATTTTTATCCGTCTCTATTCTAACAATATAAAAGGTCCTCTCTTTTTTGTCGGTTACGGTATCGGGACTAATTCCTACTACTTTTCCTTCCAGTCCTCCATAAATAGCATAGTCGTAAGCGGTAAACTTCACTATAGCCTTTTGTCCAGGGTATATGAATGCGATATCCTTAGGACTCACTTTGACTTCTGCAATAAGCCGTTTGTTCAAAGGAACTATCTCTAAAAGATCCATACCTGGCCTAACTACGCCGCCTATCGTATTAACATAAACTTTTTTTACAACTCCTTCTACCGGTGCTCGCACAAGAGTTCTATTAACGGTATCTTTAAAAGCTTCAATCTTCTTTGAGACTCTCTTCATTTCACCTATGGCTTCATTCATCTCTTTCTCAGACTTTGACTTAAACTCTAAATCGAGAGATTTTATTCTGCTCTTTATCTCATCTATGGATGACTCTATCTGGGGAATACTTCTTTCTACACTATCTATCTCCGTCAAAATAGAGTTAGCCTCTCTCTTTAACTTTAAAAAGTCTACTCTGGATTTAACACCCTCTTCCACCATAGGTTCACTCATTTTTATCTCTTCATCAATAAGCAAATACCCTTTTTTAAGATTTTCTAGTTTTGATTTAGCCTCTTTCATTTGAGCTCTTTTTTGCTTGATTTGATCAGCCAGCGTGGATATCTGAGCATTAATACTCTTTATGTTCGCATAATATAGGCTTCTCTCCCTCTTTACAAGAGCAGGATACCTATTCTCAAATCTCTTGTCATATTGAAGATTATCACCTTTCGCTTCCGCCCTTAGCCTCTCAACTCTTGCGGCTAATTCGCTATATCTACTTAAGTATCCGGCAAGTTCAGATTTAGATTTAGTGTTTTTTAACTTTAATAGAATCTCTCCTTTTTTTACCGAATCGCCCTCTTTTACAAGAATCTCTTCCACAATTCCACCTTCAAGATTCTGCAAAGTCTTATTCTCTCCCGAGGGAACAATTTTTCCTTCAGACCTTACTATCTCATTAACTTTAGCTATAGATGCCCATATTAAAAAAAGCAGCACGGTCGCCAGCCAAAAATATAGAAGTATTTTACTTCTTCTTGGTGCAGAATGAAGAACGGCAGAGCTGAGACTTTCAAGATATTCAAGCTCTCTTTCATGTATTAAATCCCTCTTATCGGCCATCAATTCCGCCTTTTAGAGATTCAAGGACTTCATCTTTTTGGCCGTCCATATATACTTTTCCTTCGTTCATCACGATTACCCTGTCTACGACTTCAAGCAGCGACAATTTTTGAGTACATAAGATAACCGTCTTCCCTTTAAAGATGTTTTTGAAGGTTGATATTATTCTATTTTCAGTTAATTGATCCATTGCATTTGTAGGCTCGTCCATCATCACTATAGGCGCATCTTTAACTATCGCTCTTGCTATTCCTACACTCTGCTTTTGACCGCCCGATAGGCCCGCTCCTTGCTCACCTATCATCATCTCATACCCTTTTGGATGTTTTTGTACAAACTCATGCACCCCTACAGCCTTGGCAGCTTCCAACATGCTGCTATCGCTTAAATAGGCGTTTGCATATTTCAGATTCTCCTTCATTGTTCCACGAAATAGCTTCACATGTTGATCAACATAGGCAATATTCGAACGAAGATCGGCAGGATCAATCTGTTTAATATCTATATCATCTATCAAAATAGATCCGCTATCTACATCGTAAAGATGCATTATTAGTTTAAGTAGTGTACTCTTACCGGAACCTATACGACCTATAATCCCCACCTTCTCTCCAGGATCAATCTTAAAGGTGACGCCTTCAATAGCCGGCCTCTCGTCATCAGGATATCTAAATGTGACATTCTTGAACTCTAATTTCCCTTTAAACTCAGGTTTTTGCACAAACTCTTTGGCCTCCGGCCTCTCCACGGGTCTATTAACTATCTCCTCCATCATCTTGTAAACGCTTTTTACGTCTTCATAGTTTGCAATCAAAGATGCTGCCTGTCCCATAGGGGCTACCGTTCTGGAAACGAGAATTACTATTGCTATCAGATCTCCCATAGTCATGAGACCATCTTTTATAAAGTATACCCCAACAACAACCACCAAAACCGTATTGAATTGGACCAAAAATGAAGTTACGGCAGGCAGAGAAGCGGAAAGAAGTCTAGCCGATAGACTCTTTTTGGCTACCTCGCCCGTCGCCTCTTCCCATTGCCACTGAACTCGGCCGGCTGCACCGAGAGTCTTTACGACATCAAGATTGTGAAGAGCTTCAACCAAAATACCATTTTTATGAGCTGCAGCCTGATGGGTCTGCTCTATGCGTCTATATAACGGCCTACGTAGAATAAGCGCATAACCGATAATTAATACTATGGTAACCAACGGAACCCACACTATAGCACCACCGAGATACCATATTACAGCTAGAAATATTATTGCAAAAGGGATATCAATAATAGAGGTCAAAGTGGCTGATGTCAAAAATGAGCGTATAGAGTCAAAGTCTTTAAGGTTGCTTGCAAAAGAACCAACAGATTTCGGCATACTTTCAAGCTTCATATCGAGAACTTTTTCAAAAATTACGGAAGACATTATCACATCGGACTTTTTGGCTGCAACCTCCAAAAAATATGTTCTAGTCAACTTTAAAAATAGGTCAATTACATAGATAGCAATAACTCCTCCGGCAAAATACCAAAGAGTCTCGATAGCTTGATTTGGGATAACCCTGTTGTACACGGTTCTTGTGAAAAGCGGAGTGGCTAGTACGAAAAGATTTACTAAGATAGAGGCATATATTACATCTTTATAAATAGGGTATGAATACTTTATACTATCCCAAAACCAATGCTTCGTATCTAATTTAAGTTTTTTATGCTCTCTATCACCATAATCGTATACTCTTTTCAGGAGAAAACCGTAACCTATATACTCATTTTCAAGCTTTTCTATATCAACCCACTCATGAGCCTCCCCCGCATCCGGTAGAACTATCTTTGCTCTATTACCATCTGCAGATATCTCTTCGAGTATACATGCTCCACGATTTTTTAGAAGTAGGATCATTGGCAAAAACAGGGGAGAAATATCACTAATATCTTTTTTGACGAGCGTTGACCTCATCCCAGCTCTTTGTGCCGCTCTCGACATCAAGCCTCTCGCTTTATCGATATTAAACAAAACCGGCCTTCCATTCTCCTCTTCCAGCGGAAGGCCATGCGTCAAAGACTCAGCCGAGTATGGCTTATGGTATAGCTTTGTAAAAAGGACAAGCGATTTTAAAAGGGGATCTAAATCAATTTCTTCTCTAATCATCAATCCTTACTCTCGATATCAATACTCCTCTCACTTTCATCGAGTCCCCTTTTGCTCTCAAGAGCCTGTATAAACAAATCGTTCTGCTTAACCATATCGACCGGCTCAGAATCTTTTTCAATTTTGTTAGGCTGTGCCAATGCCACTTTTGAAAGATATTCATCCGTTCTGTCAACTATTGCCGGAATCATTAAACCCATTGCATCAAGAATCCTATATTTTGCAAACAAAAGATTATATTGTGTCGTAACTATCTGTGACTTTGCGTTGATAAGATCATTTTGCGCGGAGAGAAGATCTAGCAGTGACCTTCGTCCCATTTCATACTCTTTTGAATATAGCCTTAGAGTATTAACTGCATGCTTTTTATACTCTTCAAGAGCTTTCAATTTCGTTTCAAGATATTCGCGGGCAGACCAAGAAAGATTATATCCCTCTTCCGTTTTCCTTGACATATCCTCCTTTTTTGCCAACTCCCCTCTAACCTTACTAATCCCTTTCTGTATAGCCGCTTCATCAGAAAACCCATTGAAAAGGTTATAGCTAACTACCGCCATAATGCTTCTTTGTTCTACGTGTCCAAAACTTTTACCGCCGTTATTGTAATTCCAGAATGTTCCGGCTCTTATGTCAAACTTTGGATAGTACCTACTCCTCTTCTCTCGATAATCTTCCTGGGCCACTTTTATATTATACCTTTGCACTATAAGAGTAGGATTGTTTTTTAGTGCAAATTCTCTACCCTCTTCATAACTTTTAGGGATGGGAAGAATAGGCTTGGGAACCACAAATTTTTCCGGTTTTACGTCTATACCATAATAATATTTAAACTGATAAAGCGAGTCTTTCAGATTATTTTCCTGAACCACTTTATTAGACCTTGCCAAAGCTAAAGAGGCTGCAGCCTTTTCCATTTCAGATTTTGTAGTAAGGCCACTCTCATAAAGCTTTTTCACCTTATTGTATATCTCTTCGTTTATCCTTATATTTTCATTGGCTATTTTAAGGAGTTCCCTATTTTTGATTACCTCAAGATAGTAGCTTACCAGAGCATAACCGGTATCATGTACGCTTTCTATATAGTTATATGCTGCTGCCAATCTTCTTGCCTTCTGCATAGATATCTGATGGGTAGTGCTCCATCCGTTGAAAATGTTCTGAGTCAGGACCAAAGCATTTTCAAAAGTGGTATAGTCTTGCCATCCATTCGAATCAAACTCTCGCTTTCCCCACTCATGACCGAGAGTACCGGTATAGTCTACTTTCGGCAACCAACCGCTTTTCGCAGTAACAACATCTTCTCTGGTAGCACTATAGTTGTGCAGACGCTCCTTAATAATCGGATTCGTCTCAACGGTGTTGAGCATAGCCTCCTTTAAAGTAAGTGCCCATGCTCCCTGAGCCAATAATAACGCCCCTGCAATTCCCAGTTTTGCAACTTTTGCCATATTTTCCCTTTCTTTGAAAATTATTACTTCATAACATATGTTAAGTTTTGCAACTTTATGATTATAATAAAAAAATGGCAAAAGTTCCACTATTAACAATCTTGGTTATTATCTTTAGTATTTCGTTCATAAAGTTTTATATAATAAGAGGAATGAAAAATGCTTTATATCGAATATGAACAAATCGCACGATTATGACAAGATTTTAAGACGTCTTACGACCATTTTGCATCGACTCTATGAAGGGGAGTCTCTAAGCGTCACGGAGCTTGCCAAAGAGTTCAACGTCTCCACAAAAACCATCCAAAGAGACTTCAACGAACGGCTGATACGCTTTCCCATCGAGAAGAGCGGAAGAAGATGGAGAATGCAACCTGGTTTTTCTATAGAGAAAGTGCAGGACTTAGACAACCTCCTGACCCTGGAGATCCTGGAGACGATAGCCAGAGGTATAGGCGGCGGTTTCGCAAGCCGCTCGGAAAAACTCTTTTCGAAACTAAAAAACAGAAGCGAAACCCCTATAAGATCCTATGTAAGTTTCGAGGATATCTCAAAAGAGGGGGAGCTCTTCAAGCTTATTGAGAAGGCTATTGTCGACAAAAGAGTCATAACTTTCTGCTACCATGACAAAAAGCGGAAAGTAGATCCATACCGTATAGTCAATTTTGAAGGATACTGGTATCTGCTGGCTAAAGAGCATGAAGGAGTTGTCAAAAAATTTTATATAAAAGAGATTAAAAGTGTTGAAATACTCGAATATCGTTTCCTGCCGGACGACACGCTAAAAAGTAGACTCGATAGTGCTCTTAATGCTTGGTTCGATCCTAACTCGGAACCTTTCACTCTCCATCTATTGGCCAAAAAGAGCATAGTAAAATATCTTAGAAGAAGGCCTCTTAGCCCTACTCAAACAGTTATAGCCGAGCATGTAAACGGAGATATAGAGCTGGAGTTGAAGGCGACGTCAACCCAGGAGGCTTTGATGCTTTTAAAAGGGTGGATACCTGACCTTGCCGTGCTTTCACCAAAATATGTAAAAGAGGCTTTCGAAAAAGAGTTGAAAAAGGCATTGAGCTTTCAAACCGGACACGACGCTTTCTGAGCAAAAGGCCATAATTTTGCCATCTTGACATAGGAGATGGTTATGAACTACGGATTTGAGCGCTATCTTTTCGCAGCTATACTTTTTGCATCGGGGCTTCTCTTTCCGCCTCTTTTTCTTCTCTTTTTGCCGATCGTAGCACTATCTGCATACAAAGCCATCAAAAAAGAGTATAGAGAGGTTTTTGCTTTTTGGAGCCAAAAAGGTGCAAAAATGGCACGGAGGATTGGGGAGTATACTAAAAAACCCACTCTGAAACCGGCTGCCGAAATGGTATAATGGAAACAATCCTCCCAATTAATTCACAAAAGGGCAAAAGAGCAGATGGAAGATAGGTTTTTTGGGCGTGTCTTTACTATTACGGTGGCACTCATGTCGTTAATGCTTTTTTGGCAAACTCTGCCGCTACTGGAGGAGTTCATAGCCGCCACGCAAGCCAAGCCCCGCCCCATAACCCCAAGAGGCGATCTGGCCGCCGACGAGAAGGCGACGATAGAGCTTTTCGAAAAGACGAAAGACTCCGTCGTATATATAGCCACTTCCCAAGCGGTCATAGACCCATGGTCAAGAAATATCTACAATATTCCACGGGGTACCGGTTCCGGTTTCGTATGGGACGAGGTAGGCCACATAGTCACAAACTACCATGTCATTGCCGGTGCGAGCGAAGCCAGAGTGAGACTTAGCGACGGAAGAGATTACCACGCCGTACTAATAGGCGCTTCCGAAAGGCACGACCTTGCGGTACTACGCATAAGTGTTCCCGTCAAAAGGCCAAATCCGGTTATGGTAGGCACGAGCCACGACCTTAAAGTAGGTCAAAAAACATTTGCCATCGGAAACCCTTTCGGGCTCGACTGGACATTGACGACAGGGATTGTCTCTGCCCTGGATCGCTCTATGACTGAATCTAGCGGTGCGGTGATACGACATCTCATTCAGACCGATGCGGCGATAAACCCGGGTAACTCCGGAGGGCCGCTGCTCGATAGCGCAGGAAGAGTTATAGGAGTGAATACGGCGATCTTCAGCCCTTCTGGTGCCTACGCCGGTATCGGCTTCGCGATCCCGATCGACACGGTAAACAGGGTCGTTCCCCAGCTTATCGCAACGGGAAAATACCTGGAGCCATCTTTGGGCATAGAGACCGATGAGAGTATAAACAGACTCGCACAGGCAAGACTCGGTTTCGATGGGGTTATGATACTTCAGACTCTTCCCGGCAGCTCCGCACAAAGAGCGGGACTCAGAGGCGTCACTCTCTACCCGGATGGAAGTTTCGAGCCTGGAGATATAATAGTTGCGATAGAGAAAAAACCGGTTCACTCTCCTAAAGATATCGAAGAGATATTGGATGACTACAGCGTCGGCGACATGGTCGAAGTGGAGATCGTCCGAAACGGAAGGCTTATCAAAAAGCAGCTCATGCTGGAACCGGCAGCAGGATAGGCGAAATGGTACTATATATACACGGCTTCGCAAGCAGCGGAAAGGGGCACAAAGGAAGAGTCATTCTGAAGTATTTCGGAGAAAAAGCTATGGTGCCGTCACTTCCTTATATTCCGGACCTCGCTCTGGATACCCTTCGCCAAATTACAGAGCATACGTTAAGATCCAAAGAGTCGCTCTTTCTTATAGGCTCTTCTCTCGGAGGCTTCTATGCCACTTATCTCTCCGAGACTTACGATCTTCCTGCAGTTTTGATAAACCCTTCCGTGGAACCTTGGAAAACCCTTGCTTCCCACACTGGGATGGTTACCAATTTTTTCGATCTGTGCAGCTTCGAATGGTGCGAAAGACATTTGAAACAACTCCAAAGGGCACATATAAGTACAATTTCCAAACCGGATAATTTTCTTTTGTTACTCCAAAAAGGGGATGAGACTCTCGACTACATGGTTGCAAAAAAGTGGTTCGAAGGCGCCAAAATGGTTGTGGAAGATGGCGGTTCTCATGCTTTTGAAAGCTTCGAGAGCCATTTGAAAGATATAGAGACTTTTTTCAACTCAAAGGAGAAGCGTTGGAGCTAAATCTAATGGAACAGATAAAGAGACTTCCTCAAAAGTCCAAAGAGAAGATACGACTTCGCCTGCGCGAAAAAGCTATAATGAGAACCAGGGCACGGCTAATCGAGAGCAGGGTCGATATAGAAGATCTCAGCGATGAGGAGCTCGAGATAATAATAAAAGATGAAGAGGACAAACTTATGGATGATTATAAAACGAAAGGTCTTATAGCCCTTCTCGCTCTCCTGGGACTCTCCTGGATATAGGAAGCGTAGATGTATCACTACCTAAAATGGGCGGCCCTTTCACTCTTTTTGAAAAGAAATACCAGATATCTGTTGCTTATCGCAATCTCGATAGTCGGCATTTACGTCTCCGATGCACTTTATGAAGATATGGCCGACCTTTTGGCAAAAAGCGGCAAAAGTGATGAGATAGCCAAATATCTTTTGATGAAATGGATGTCCGTTTTGCTCTTTGCATCGATTGCAGTCTGGTCATTTTTACGTATAGGTTTCGCAAATAGAGGGAAAAAAGATAAAAAAATAGAGAATTCAATACCGGAAACGGACCCTTACCTTAAAAGGCTCGAAAAGTTTAAAACAGGAGAAAAACTTAGATCAAAATCTGAAATTCTAATCGAGAAACAGAAAAGAGAAAAGAAATCAAAAGCATGAAGCACTCTTCTTAAATGTCAATTCCGCACTATCTTCCATTCCCACAAAACTCTGTTTTTAACCTTTTTTACAGGTTTGCCTACGGCATTGTCGCTAAAGTCTATTTTGACTATTTCGCAGCTTGACTCTACTACGATATTCCCTTCCGATATTCTATTTTTTATAATAACGGCCATCTTCTGAACTCTACCAGTAGTGGACTTAACGGATCCTTGCGCAAAATGGTATTTGCCCTGCCATATCTTCAAACTGCACTCTTTCCCTTTAACCACTATATCGGCCCACTTCGTCGGCTTTGGTTCCGCACTTTTTGTAAAGGCAAAGAGTGTTATCGGCAAAAGAATCGATACAAAGAGAATTTTTCCCATCGCGACCACCTTATGATAGAACAGATTTATAAGATATTATAAACTAAAAAAAGAAAAAGTCAACCCATGCGTAGAATATAGAAGTTTATATAGTGAATAGTGGTAAGTGCACAAATAAATGCCGGCTTATAAAAGCCGGGCGATACTCAAAAGTCTGTATTTCCGCAATATGGACACTTTTTAGCTTCCAATGGTATCTTCATAGCACATTCAGGGCAGCTTTTTTGAGTAGGAGCAGGAGCCGCTTCAGGCTCTTTCAACTTATTGTAAGCTTTCACGAACATGAAAATCACGAAGCCCAAAATAACGAAAGAGATAAGATCGTTGATGAATAATCCAAACTTTATAGCCGGTGCACCTGCTTTGTTAAGAGCCTCCAGACTTGCATACTCTTTTCCATCCAACGCAATAAAAAGCTGAGAAAAATCCACTCTTCCAAGCAGCATTCCAAGCGGCGGCATTACTACATTGGTCACAAAAGATTTCACGACGGTAGCAAATGCGGCACCGAAAATGAAACCGATAGCCATATCTACTGCATTTCCTTTTATAAGAAATGTTTTAAACTCATCCAACATCTTCTTCATGATTCACCCCTTTTATATTTTGTTATAACGGATTTTATAATAAAAAAACTTTTTAATTTATTAGAAGCCAAATTATAACGGATAACATTTATCTATTATAGAATCTAACAAACCTAGATTATATTGATTCAATCTCTACTTTGAATATGCAAAATCACGCTTTATCAACTATTTTATTTAAATGCATATAAACATCTACACTATTCTGATATAAATTTCTACAATCATAGACATTTACAAAAGAGGTAATATGTTACGAAAATTTATGGATATCATGATTGTATCCTCTCATCTTTTGATATCTCTTATAGAAGTTTTCTTTGCTACAATTACGCAGACTTGTTCTGTAATTGATCCTGTTATTGCGGTTGATAGTTAAATAGATGAAAAAAGTACACAAAAACTGCACAGATTTGAGGTTAGGGGCTTGAAAGTAAGTTATTTAGGGATTTGAAGTGGTGCGGACGAGAGGACTTGAACCTCCACACCTTGCGGCACCAGATCCTAAGTCTGGCGTGTCTACCAATTCCACCACGTCCGCGTCAAAGAGAGTCTAAAGAAATGGTACGCCCATCAGGATTCGAACCTGAGACCTACGGCTTAGAAGGCCGTTGCTCTATCCAGCTGAGCTATGGGCGCGCATCATAATAGTGGCGCGCCCGGGAGGAGTCGAACCCCCAGCCTACGGATCCGAAGTCCGTCGCTCTATCCAATTGAGCTACGGGCGCCGCCGTGTTAATTAAATATTTTTTATCAAAAATCTGTTCACAGTGGCAATGGGGTGGATGACCGGAATCGAACCGGCGACCTCCAGAGCCACAATCTGGCGCTCTAACCGACTGAGCTACACCCACCGCAAACAAGAACAAACCACGTTTTTTAAATGGTCGGGGTGAAAGGATTCGAACCTTCGACCCCCTGGTCCCAAACCAGGTGCGCTAACCAGGCTGCGCTACACCCCGCCAAAAGTGGATTGCAATTATAGTCTAAAAGATCGAGCTTGTCAACAAAAATGGTATAATTGCGAAATTTTGAAAGACTGCTTTGACAACTTCGGCAAAAGGCATAATGAGATGAAGATAGCACAATTTAGCAGGATAGGCTTTATCATGGCGGCGGCCGGATCGGCCGTGGGCCTGGGAAATATCTGGAAATTTCCGTATATGACCGGAGAGTACGGCGGCGGAGCCTTTGTACTAGTCTATTTGATAACTATAGTGTTTGTAGGTTTTTCCGTAATGGTTGCTGAGATGCTTATAGGCTCTCTTGGAAGAAGAGATACGGTAGGAAGTTTCGAACGTCTTGCTCCGCCAAATCAAAAAGGGTGGAAATATGCCGGGTTTATGGGGTTCAACGGTCTGATAATCATGACCTTCTACTCTGTCGTAATCGGGTGGATATTCTACTACCTTTTCAAATTCTCAATCTCTCTGCCCAACTCTACGGATGAAGCGAAAGCGACATTCAACAATCTTGTGGCAAACGAAGCTGCCGTTCAGATCTTTTGGCATACGGTAGCTACCATTATTGTGACATATATCGTATACAGAGGAATCAAAAGGGGTATAGAAAAGATCAACCTTATTCTTATGCCGGCACTAATGGCCATACTCTTCGGCATGCTATTCTACGCTTTTACACTCGAGGGTTTCGGTAAAGCTTTCGCCTTCATGTTCGAGCCCGATTGGAGCAAACTCAACTCCGAAGCGATCGTCCGTGCCGTCGGCCACTCCTTTTTCACCCTCTCTCTTGGGATGGGAGCCATCATGACATACGCCGCATCTTTGCCCAAAAACAGCAGCATAACCCAAACAGCTCTCATAGTAACCTTTATGGATACTCTTATAGCATTGGTTGCGGGTTTGGTTATTTATACTTTTCTCTTTCAAGAGGGAGCACCGCCGGCACAAGGACCAGGGCTGGTGTTTATCTCACTTCCGACCGTACTCTCCAGCTTTGGGCAAATTGGTACGTTTTTGGTATTAATATTTTTCCTCGCTCTATCTTTTGCAGGTTTGACATCTGCCGTCTCTTTGGTCGAGCCGGTCGTGCAATACATCATAGACCGCTTCGACACAACAAGGCTTAAGGCCGTAACAATAGCCGGAACTGCATACTATCTTATAGGAGTCGGAGCACTTTTGAGCTACACAAAAGCGTGGGGAGAGCTTTTTTCCATCGGAGGGAAACCACTTTTTGATATTTTGGAGTATACGACCGACTCCATTTTGCTACCTTTGGGAGGGCTCCTCATGGCCATATTTGTAGGCTACATACTTCAAAAAGAGAGAGTCAAAGCAGCGCTGGAGCATGAGATGGGTGCAAAGTACTTTGCCATCTGGAGATTCAGTATAAGATATGTAGCACCGGTCGCCCTTATTTTTATGATGCTGAACCTGATGGGGGTTTTAAAGATATAAGGGTTCTCTTATCTCATCAGATAGGAGTCATCGACTATGGAGTCGCTCCCTTTGCAAGCTATAAGAAAGAGCGAAAGCAGCCTTTTTAGCGCATCGTCTAGATCATCATCTTCATTAAGCTGAGTCAGAGCGGTTCGATCTTTCTCGTTCTCTAACTCCATATATGTCATCAGATTTTCAACCGCCTTTATAGCACCCGAAATCTCCGTATGATCGAAAAGTGAAATATAGTGGTTATCTGCCAACGTTATAAGATGGTCGGTTCTGCGGCTATGCAAGTAAAACTTTTCTGCGAAATTCGGATCTTTGCTTCTATACATACCTATCGTAACTGGGCTGCCGTAGCGCTTTAGCCTGTAAAGCTCCCTGTCTACATAACCCTTGGCCCTACTCCGCTCGATCCACTCTTGAAGCAGTCGATGCTCTTTTACTCCCTTAAAATGCATCACAGATCCTTTTCAACGCTCTTTGGAAAATTATATCAAAAGTTAACCGATATTTTTACAAAACGTGAAAAAGATCTGTGAAATTGTCCACTTCTATTTAAAACTGTATCATTCCATCTACAGGGCTGGATGCAGTGGCGTATGGACGCTTCGGTATTCGTCCGGCAAGATAGCTCATTCGTCCGGCGATTACTGCATGCTTCATAGCCTCGGCCATCACTATCGGCTCTTTTGCCTGCGCAATAGCGGTATTTGTCAAGACTGCATCGGCTCCAAGCTCCATGGCCGCTGCAGCGTCGCTCGCCTGACCGATTCCCGCATCTACGATGACCGGTACGTCTACAGCCTCTCTTACGAAAACCACATTGTATCTGTTCTGTACCCCAAGGCCGCTTCCTATGGGCGCCGCAAGCGGCATAACCGCAGCAGCTCCCGCATCTTCAAGCCTCTTGGCAATGATTGGATCATCGTTCGTGTATGCCATGACGGTAAATCCATCTTTAGCGAGAACTTCACACGCCTTTATCGTCTCTATGACATCGGGATAGAGAGTCTTTTGTGTGTCCCCTATCACTTCGAGTTTTATCAGATCAATTCCGGTAGCTTCACGGGTGAGTCGAAAAAGAGTGATAGCCTCATCTGCGGTGGTGCAACCTGCACTGTTTGGCAAAAACTTCACATCCGTCCCTTTGAAGTAATCCATCAGGTTCTCTTCGTTAGGGTCGGTAATGTTTACTCTTCTTACCGCCACCGTTATCATCTCGGCACCGCTTGCAAGCGTCGCATCTTTTGTGGTCTGAAAATCGGGGTATTTGCCGCTCCCGACTATAAGACGGCTCTTGAACTCGTAGTTTCCTATCTTTAAAATATCGCTCATTGGTTTCTCTCCTAACCTTTTAGGAGATTTATAACATAGGGGGACTTGAAGAAAATTGAAAGGAGTATG
>Ga0256840_1002479_pt1 | contig 16156 bp, 13 predicted proteins | sample 355202metaG_FD_185969 | JGI IMG/M metagenome (GOLD analysis project Ga0256840, IMG submission 185969) | Hydrothermal vent microbial communities from Mid Atlantic Ridge, Atlantic Ocean - 355-202 | ecosystem: Environmental > Aquatic > Marine > Hydrothermal vents | place: Atlantic Ocean: Mid... | reverse complement strand
TAATCTTTTTGATAAATTTTTATAGTTATCTTCTCTGACATATTTTAGTATCTCTTTATCGCTTATCTTGGTTACTTCTTTTGTTCTATCTTTAAAAAGATTGCTCCAGTGATTTTTAGTAGCATACTCAGGGAAATCGTAACTAGCTTGCAAAGATTCATCATTTGTATAGTTTGGCTCAACCGAGTTGATATGACATGCAAAGCAAGGGTTATGTTTTATACCATTTTTATCAACTGTTTTGGTGTAGCATTCACTTGTTATATAGGCAGCTTGATTATTTTTGATATCATCTGCAAAGATAGCAGTAACAATAGATAGAAAAATCAACAATTTTCTCATACCTGCCTCCAAAAATAGGGGGGGAGAAGATCTCCCCATAGATTATTTTAAAACAGGCAATGGCCCAATATAGCCAGTGTATGCGTGTTTATCATTTGGATTTTTAGCCATTTTAGGCATATTTTCTTCACTAGTAACTCTATCACCTTCACCATATGGGTGCTGAACAACACTCATGATATATCCGTGTCCATATATATCGTTATAGTGATAAACTGAAGTTGTCTCACTTCCATAAGGAGTGGTCTCTATCCTAGTTAGTTTTCCATTGTCAAGATTGTATGACCAGATGTAGTCATTTTGGTGTCCGCTTCCGGTATCTTCACCTATTATCAATTGATTTGAATTTTGAAGATATGAGATATTATCAGGATTTGCCAAACCATCTATACTGCATTTGTTAAACTTGTCTGTTTTACCTTTTGTGCTTCCTGCTACTAAAGAGCTCATCTCGTGAGGCACATATTTACTTCCAAACTCCTCTCTTAAGTCACTCATCTTAAAGACTGCTCCACAGGGATTGTAAGGAAGTCTTATATCATTTGGTCCGCCTATATCGTAGTGATCATTTGGCTTGCCTTTTTTCATATTATCTTCCATACTTTTGCCAACCGAGCTTATGGAGACATATATCTCATTTCTGTTTGGATTGAAAGTTATGCCCTCCATTTTCCTAAACTCAGTAGTTGCTCCTTTTATGGCCGCATATCTTCTAGCTTCAAGTCTTGAAGCAATTTCATCCATTCCTTTTTTGATTTTCAACCACTCATGTCCACCTGAAGCGTGGATAGAAGTAAAACCTTTAGGAGGAGTTGCACCATCAGGCGTGATAGATTCAAATATATCATTAAATCTCAAACCTTTATCTACAACCTTTTTTATAGAGGCATCATCTGCATGACCCAAACTTATCCACTTAAGTTTTGCGCTTCCACCATTTTTTGCACTTGTTTGCATCCATTTGGCAGCGTAGAGATTACCGCTTGTAAGGTCAGCTTTATTGTCAGCTATAAACATAAATAGAGCCGTATTTGTGCCGTCGTCTCCAAAGAAAACCGTTCTCTCATCAGGCATCACATAAGCTAACTCATGAGAAAATCTACCCATTGAGTAGTGTTTTACGGCTTTAGCTTCACCGTTACCATTTACACTGATTTCAGTTATCCATCCGTAGTAGTAGGGATTGATCTTCTTAAGATCCCCACCGTAGTAAGCTGCCATAGCATCATAGTAAGGGTTGATGCTACCGTTTGGTTTAACTTTTGCGGCATTTGGCTCATACTCTTCACTTCCAAGGTGTGTCATCCAAGGAGTTCTGCATCCGGCACACGGAACCCACAAGCCGTGATCTTTTGAAAAATCAACATTTTTGGTGCTGATAGCCTTTAAGTTTCCATCTTTATCTTGCTTTAACTCACTCACATATACTGCAGCCGGTCTACTCTCAAAGTGACTGACCATATAAAGTTTTCCATTTACCGGAAGCAAAGATGTAAAGTCGTTGGAGTCAGAGATCATAAGACTACCATCTTTCTCAGCTATAGGTTTACCGTTATGATCATAGACAAGACCAAAGATATTATCCCCTACAACTTGACCGCTTCTTAAGATAGTATGATAGCCTATCTCATATGATTTACCGTCTACGCTCATTTTATGAGTAGCTCTAACAAGCCTCTTTTGAGCATCCGTTTTTGGTACTGAGATATTTTGAAACTCGACGCTGTGGACAGATTTGGCCCATAGAGTTCCGGCCAAAAGAGAAACAACACTTAAAGTAACAATTTTCTTATCCATTTTATCCTCCTAAAGTAATTTTACTTTGGAAGTATAATATCTTTTGGTTACGAAACAGTTACAACAGTTTTAAATAGTATGCATTACAATAAATATCATTTTATATGTTCAAGTGGTAAAAACCTGTACTCAATCGGATTAAAGTAGTCAAGGTTTCCATTTTCTATATAGTAAAACCAGCCCATAACCTGTAACTCTCCTGCATCGACTTTATGTTTTACGGCAGGATATGTCAATAGATGATTTAATTGCTCAATTACATTAAATTTTTCCGTAGCTCTTAGTAATTTATCATGACTTGCCTGTCCTAAAAATGCTTTAGCCTGCTCTTTTGCTATCTCTCCATGAGCCATCCACTTCCTCAAATCTCCCTCATCGTCATTATCCGGTATCTCATGAAAAAGAGCTTCACAGGCACCACAATGAGTATGGCCGCATATGATGATGTTTTCAACATTAAGATGCATAAGAGCATACTCGATAACTGCTGCTGTAGCGCAACTATCCCTACCGGGGTCATATGGCGGTATAAAGTTACCTATATTTCTGGTTACAAATATATCACCGGGGTTGGTATTTGTTATAAGATTGGGGACCACTCTTGAGTCACTACACCCTACAAAGAGAGACTTTGGGGTCTGCCCTTTTTCGGCAAGTTGCTTAAACAACTCTATATATTTTTTACCATAGCTATCTTTGAACTTTTTATGACTTTTTGCTAAACTTTTTACCCCCATGCCATCCTCCTTTTTTGGCTATATCAAATTATATCAACCATGGGCAAAAGTATGGCTTAAAATATTACTACTTAATAATCTTTATATTGTTTAACTCTTTGACAGCATACAAAGTCATAATAGTTCCTATGACAATGTATGGAGTTATCTGCTCTTTTAAAAATATGTAGCTTAATATGATAGCAAAAAAGGGAACCAAAAAGATAAAAGAGCTTACATTGGCGGCACCCAATTTTTCTATGCCTAAAAAGTAGATAGTATTTGAAAAAGTTGATGAAATAATTGTCAGGATAAAGAGATTTATCCAAAATAGAGTATCAAAACTTGAAAAGTCTATCTTTTTAACATCCATAAAAAAGATAATATCAAGAATTACAGTAGCTATATAGAGATAGAAAGTAAAAGTTATAGGCGAAATCTTTTTTGATTTTGAACTGATGATCGTAAATACCGGCCACAGCAAAGAGGCTAAAATAAAATATAAATTTTGCTTTAAAAATATCTCCTTTGCATTAAAACTCCAGACATTAAGCATGGTTAAAACCCCTATCCCACCGATGATCAAAGCAATAGCATCCTTTTTTGATATCTTTTTCATTTCTAAAAGAGCTATAAGCAAGAATGTATTTATCGGTACCAAGGTTGTAACTAGTGCTCCTCCCAATGAAGCTGTTCCATATTCGGTGCCTAAGAAAAAATATTTCATATATGCTATAAGGACCACTGCATCAATTATGACAATAAACAGCGTCTTCAAATCAATCCTAAAAGATTTTTTCAGTATCAAAATGATTGGTATCATTGTCAAAGCAGTTATAAAAAATCTAAAGAATATCATCTGATACTCATCAATATATCTTGTCAATACCTTAACACTAACCCAAGAAGCCCCCCATCCAAGCATAGATAGAAACATCAAAATATAAAAAAACTTCATCTCTTTTTTCATATCAGCCCCATACTACTTTTTGACTTCTTAAAACACCGATAGAGTAACCGAAAAAGCTTTTAAAGTATCTATTGAAGTGTGACTGGTCGCTAAAGCCGGCTTTTATAGAAGCAGTAGATATATCTTCGCCTTTTAGTATCATATCTTTGGCGAGTTCAACTCTTCTATTGAGTATAAATTTATGAGGAGTGACTCCTGTCTGATTTTTAAAAATCCGCAAAAAATGGTATTTGCTTATACCTATGTTTTTGGATATATCATCCAGAGTTATACAGCCGGTTATATTATCATTTATAAACTCTACGGATCTTTGTATAATCTTTTTGTCACTCTTATAAAAAACTCTCTTTTTTGAACTTGAATAGTTTGTCACCATATATGAAAGTAGCTCCATAAGGCATTCATATATAGCCATTTCATTCTCTTTTTTACAAAAAGTATTAAAAAAGCGTTTTAGCAGAAAAAGAAGTTTTTCATCTCTTATATTTCCCTTTTCAAATATGGGCGGTTCACTTTTTAGGGTAACATCTTCATTGATCTGTTTTAACAGCTTAACGGGAGGATAAAAATTGAGGTAACCCCAACTGTCCGATTTGCCTTGATGAAGTTGGTATGGGTTAACAACTCTTATATCATTTTTGTAAAAGCAAGAGGCTCTACCCTCTACCCGGGAGTTGAAAATCCCCCGGGTGGTAAAACCTATAGCATAGCACTCATGAAAATGCTTCGGATACTCTTTTGTATTGTTATTTATATTCTCAAATACTATCTCTTTTATCATAACGAGATAATATCATATTTTCCCTCGCTTGTATAGAAAAAAATTGCTTTTTATATCATTAAGTTGAGTATATCCTCGGCTCTTTTCAAATCTTCGGTCGATACGCTCTTGTCTTTTAGAGAAAACTCTTTGCATATCTTAGCCAAGATATATATGATAGTTCCGGCTATTATAGGTAACTTTTTCTCCAACTCAACCTCCAAGGCATATCTAAGAGGCGGCAAACCGGCTAAGTGGTCAAGGATCTGCTTTAACTCCAACTCTTCACTCAACTCACTAAAATGCTCCATAGACTCTTTGAAAGCTTTTGTCAAAGGTACATCGCTTAACCATATAACATCTCTGTTATTATACTTTGTATTTTCCTGCGCTATGAGCAATAAATCATAAAGCTTATCGTCAACTACATCACTTATAAGCTCTTTCACTTTTGCCTTATCTATCTTAAGACCCGCCGCCTCTTTAAAAAGTTTTTCAATCTTGTGAACTCCAACTACTGCCATCTCTACTCCTTTTCATTTTTATTGTTATCTTGGGCCTCCAAATCTTTGGCTCCAAATGCAAATGTTAGTAGTGCAACACCATCAAAAAATAGACTCACACCTACAAACAAACCTACCAAAACTATAGAACTAAACGGCCATCCCATCATGAGTATTATGGATAATATGATAGATAAAACGCCGTTTAAAACCATCATCCACCAACCTTTATTTGGTTTATATTCGATACCGAATGCTATACTTGTATATGCATCGATCAACAAATATACAGCCAACAGAATACCTACAACTGCGATACCTTGTATTGGAAAAAGCAGGAACAAGATACCGGTTATAAAAGATAGTATAGGTTTAAGCCAGGCTATAAATGACTTTCTATAGTTCTTAAGGGTATTATATCCTTGAACAAGGGCGCTAAACAAAAACATCCAAGCCATAAAAGTAACAACTGCTATAGACATTACAGGCGGGAGAAAAACACCTCCTAATCCTAGTAACATCATAAGTACACCTGCTATCTTGCCATACTTGCTGTATTTTTCCAGGGTCTCTTTGTCAAATTTCAAATTTGCATATATCATGTCAAATCCTTTATATCAAATTTTATAATGAAATTTTAGTCAGATATGCTAAATAGTTCTGTCACTTAAGTAGCAAAATTAGTTATTTGGAAAGTTTTTCTATGAGTTTGTTTAAGTTATTTAGTGTTATACTTTTTCTTTTTATGTCAATTATACCCTCTTTTTTTAGGGCCTGAAGCTCTCTGTTTACAACTTGTCTTGCTGTGCCTATCATGGATGCTATCTCTTCATGGGAGAGTTTTTGCAAAAGAGGAAGTCCTTTTACAGAGTGATCGATATTTTTTAGGAGCAGTTTCATAAGCCTGGTGGAAGTATCATATAAAGAGAGATTGATACTTAACTCCTCAACCTCTCTAAATTGCTTTGCAAGATACGGGAAAAAGGCTCTATTAAAAGCAGGATATTTATCGATCCATACTCTAACTTTTTCTATAGGAAGTTCTAAAACACGAGATGTTTCTAAAGTTTGAGTCATAACTTCATGCTCTTTTCCATCCAATACCGTTAAAACATCAAAAAAATCTTTCTCTTTTAGGAGATAAAGTGTCTGTTCTTTATTGTTTTGTGGGTTATATTGATATACTTTTATACAACCCTCCAATATAATGTAAAACTTTTTTAAAGTATCATCGCTATCCATAGCAACACTATTTTTTGGATATATCCTGATCTTGCCGCACCGGTTTATCTCATCTATAAGAGGTTCGCTTAAACCGCTAAAGCCTTTGATAGTTTTAAAGTCTAACATTTATGCTTGTGTCTCAAGATACTCTTCATAACTGCCCTTAAAGTCAACTATCTCATTGTTTGGTTTTAACTCTATGATCCTTGTTGCGTAGGCATCTATAAGTTCTCTGTCATGACTTACACATATAACAGTACCTTCAAAAGCTCTAAAGGCTTCACCAAGAGCAATGATGGCTTCAAGATCAAGGTGGTTAGTGGGTTCGTCAAATATTAAAAAATTTCCCTCTTCAAGCATAATTTTGCTTATCATCATCCTATGCTTTTCACCACCGCTTATCTCTTTGACACTTTTTTGCTGCTCTTCACCGCTAAAAAGCATCCTGCCAAGACAGCTTCTTATCTCAGCCCTGTCTCTCTTTTTATCAAAATTTTCAAGCCATTCATAAAGTGTCCCATCACCCTTTATCCTATCGGTTGTATCTTGAGGAAAGTAGCTATACTCTACTGTCGCACCCCACTTTACTTTGCCACTATCAGGCTCTAACTCTCCTGTTAGTATCTTACAAAGTGTAGTTTTTCCTATGCCGTTTCTTCCGATAATTGCAACTTTCTCACCCTTTTCAAACTTTAAAGAGAGATCTTTTAGCACTTGAAGATCCCCGTATGATTTTGAGATATTCTCTATCTCCAAAGCCTCGTTGCCTATCTCTCTTCTTTGTTTAAAAACGATGCTAGGCTCTCTTCTTGAGCTTGTTTCAAGTGCGCTTATATCTAACTTTTCAAGCTGTTTTTGCCTGCTTGTTGCCTGCTTGGCCTTAGAAGCATTTGCAGAAAATCTCCTGATAAAATTCTCAAGCTCCTCTTTCTCTTTTAACTTCTTGCTTCTCTCTATCTCTTTTTGTTTTTTTATAAGCTCACTTGCAAGATACCAGTCGTTATAGTTACCGGTAAACTCTCTTATCTTTTTATAATCCACATCAAGGATATTGGTCACTACGCTGTTTAAAAAGTGCCTGTCATGTGAGATGACTACCAAAGTTCCCTCATGTCTTTTTAATCTCTCTTCAAGCCAAGCTATAGCAGGGAGATCCAGGTTGTTTGTAGGCTCATCAAGAAAGAGGATATCAGGACTTGGAAAGAGAACTTGCGCCAAAAGTATCTTAAACCTGTCTCCTCCCTTTAAAGAACTTACCAAGTTATCATGTGTTGAGGCGTCAAAGCCAAGATCTTCAAGTATCTTCTCTATCGCTACCTCATACTCATACATCGGATCCTCTTCAGCACATATTATCTCAAGCTCTGAGAGTCTTTCATTAACCTTTTCATCTTCAAAATCACCCTCACTGTAGAGCTTTTCTTTCTCTTTTACCGCATCATAAAGTCTCTTGTTTCCATAAAGTACGGCATCTTTTAGAGTAAACTCTTCAAAAGCAAACTGATTTTGCCCCAAAACTCCCACTTTTAAACCGTTATCTATAGATATCTCACCACTTGTCGGCTCTATCTCACCGCTAAGTATCTTTAAAAATGTAGTTTTCCCGGCACCATTTGCACCGATAAGTCCATACCTTTTTCCTCTTACAAGCTCTAGTGATACATTTTCAAAAAGGACTCTATTGCCATATCTTTGAGTTATATTGATAGCTCTAAGCATTAATGCAACTCTTCATTTAGTTTTACTTCTCTATTGCTTTTAAAAGCCTTTATCTCTCCACTTAAACTATCCTGCCTAAAGTGCAGTCCGTTAAGTGCGGATAGCTCTACACCTTTGTAACTCTCTTTTGTACCAAGTTTTTTACTATTTACTTCGTTAATTTTCTCTACATTTTTAGGATCAATTTTTACCTTTGTTCCCTCTAAGATAGCTATGCCGGCATCAACTATACAACCGTCACCAAGAGGTATGCCGGTAACTGAGTTGGCTCCAAGGAGTGTATTTTCTCCTATGCTTACCGGATTTCCGTTTGTTCCGCTCAATACTCCAAGGATACTAGCACCTCCGCCAACATCACTTCCGCTTCCAACAACCGCACTAGAGCTAATTCGTCCCTCAACCATAACAGGTCCTAAAGTTCCTGCGTTGAAGTTTATATAACTAGCTCCCGGCATTACCGTAGTCCCGGCTGCAAGTTGCGCCCCCATCCTAACTTTTGAGCTATCAAGTATCCTTGTGTTATCTGCCGGGATAATGTGCTGTAAATATCTTGGAAATTTATCAACTGAGTCGATGACAGGATATTCGCCCTCAAGTTTTAAAGCTATCTCATTTTCTCTAAGCCAATCAAGCTCTATAGGGGTATTGCCGCTCCATGCTACATTTTCCAATACTCCAAAAGCTCCGTTTAGATTGAGACTTCTAAGTTTGGCTTTTCCCAAAGATAGAGCGTAAAGTTTAGCGTAAACCACCTCTACACTTTTTGGCGCATCATCCTCATAGATAAATACTACCTCAAAGTCATCCTCACTAACCTCTTCATCCTCAAACATTGCAGAAAGATACTCTATAACTTGTATATTTTTATGTTTATCCCCCTCAGCTTCATCAATGAACGGCTCAAAGATATCCAAACATATATCTAAAAACTCTTGGCTTATACTAAAAATCTGCTCACTTTTTGTAAAATCCACCACTTTACCGCACTCTTTTAAAGCCGCTACAAAAACAGCTGCACTACCGTAGTTCTCCCCCCAGTTTAAGGCAGGATAAGTGGCCTGGAGTATCTTATCTTTATGCACCTGTCCTCTATCAACAACTGCTATACCAAACCCCACAGGATCTTTATACCCCTCACTTCCTCTAATATCTTCAACAAATTTTTTAAAATCCTCAACACTCTCAATATCATCTATCTTCATAAATTATCCTTTGAAATTTTTAACTGACCCTATGCTCTGCTATATCCTGTAGTAACATTTATCACTACAAGCATAGGGTCAGTTTTGGGACGGATTATATCCAAAAAATATTTTGCTTTTGGTAAAATATATTGACTATAGACAATCACTTTCGTTATACTTATATTTTTAATAACTGAAATTCATCAAGTTACCTACGGGTAGCCCTCAGAATTTTTTGAACAAATCTAACACTTTCTCTATTTGTTAAGGTGTGCTTTGGGTGCGTAACATCAGTTAATAAGGAAAAAGTAATGGATCTGCACAACTATTTGGCATATTTTACAGTTGCTTTTATGACTATAACAAGTCCGGGAGCCGCTATACTTTTAGCTATAAGTAACGGTATGAGATACAACAAAAAGGCTGTCTTGGTATCTACTTTGGCAAATGCTCTTGGTCTATTTATCTTATCTACTATAGCCTTTTTAGGGGTTGGTGCGCTTTTGAAAACTTCTATGCTCTTTTTTATCGTCTTAAAAATAACCGGGGCACTCTATCTCATATACCTAGGCATAAAACTTATCATTAAAAAAGAGTTAGTTATCCATATAGGAAAAAAAGTAAAAGTTAAAGATATTAACTACTTTAAAGTAGCAAAAACTGCATTTTTTGTGGCTATTAGCAACCCAAAACCCATACTCTTTTTTACGGCAATCTTTCCACTCTTTATGACACCGGATCACTCCCTAATAGGACAGTTTTTCATTATGACAGGCACATTTTTAGCTATATCTATCGCATCACTCACCACTTATGGCTTTTTAGCAAATAAATTCAGCGACTACTTCGCGCATACAAAAAGGCTCTCAATCTTCAACAAGATAACCGGTCTTCTCTTTGTTGGCATGGGTTCAGCCATGGCGCTATACAGTAAAAAAGCAAATTGAGATTCTCTCTACCTGAACTATCAGATAGAGAGAATAAAATCATTTCAGATCAAATCTGTCAAGGTTTATAACCTTGTCCCAAACTTTTATAAAATCAATTATAAATTTTTCTTTATTGTCATCCTGAGCATAAAATTCGGCTATAGCTCTAAGCTCGGTATTGGAACCAAAAATCAGGTCAACTCTTGATGCTCTATATTTTTGTTCACCACTTTTTCTATCTCTGCCTATAAAAATATCTTTATCTTCTTTAGATTGCTCCCAAGATATATCCATATCCAAAAGATTTACAAAAAAGTCATTGCTTAAAACTCCTTTTTTATCTGTTAAAAGACCTAAATCAGAACCTCTAAAGTTTGTACCCAAAACCCGCAATCCACCAATCAGTATAGTCATTTCAACCGGGGTTAATTTTAAAAGCTGAGATTTATCTATCAATGAAGCCTCTACGGTTTCGTTTGCGTCTTTGCCTATATAGTTTCTAAAACCGTCATGTTTGGGTTCCAAAATAGAAAAAGATTCTATATCCGTCTCTTCTTGACTTGCATCATTTCTACCTGGTGTAAATGGAACTTTTACCTCTTTGCCATCTCTTCTTGTTGCCTCTTCCAAAGCTACAACACCGCCAAGTACTATCATATCAGCCAATGATATTTTTTTACCTTTAGTATTACTTTCATTAAACTCATCCTTGATATTCTGTAGAGTATTTAGTACCTTGGATAATCTTTCCGGCTCATTTACTTCCCAATTCTTTTGTGGCTCAAGCGCTATTCTTGCACCATTAGCACCACCTCTTTTGTCAGAATCCCTATATGTTGAAGCAGAGGACCAAGCTACATATATAAGATCGGATATGTTAAGGTAGGCTTTTAATATTTTTACTTTTAGCTTCTTTATATCTTCATCATCGACCAACTCATAATCAACCTCAGGAATAGGATCTTGCCATATAAACTGTTCTTTTGGAACTTCATCGCCCAAATATCTCGAGATAGGACCCATATCGCGATGAGTTAGTTTAAACCAAGCCTTAGTAAAAGCATCATAAAATTCATCTGGATTTTTATGAAAACGCTTTGATATTTCCCCGTAAATAGGATCCATCCTAAGTGCCAGATCGGTAGTGAACATTATAGGCTTATGTTTTTTTGCTTTATCAAAAGCATCAGGCACCATATCTTTTGTTTTGGGATCAGTTGGTACCCATTGCCAAGCTCCAGCCGGACTCTTTACCAAGTCCCAATCATAACCAAACAAAACATCAAAAAAACTACTATCCCATTTTATCGGGGTTGGCGTCCAGCTTCCCTCTAAGCCACTAGTAATGGTATCTTTACCTTTACCGCTTTTAAAACTGTTTTTCCATCCAAGTCCTTGTTCTTCTACAGGTGCATTTTCGGGATCAGGACCTAAGTATTTACTCGGATCAGCCGCTCCATGGGCTTTACCAAAAGTATGACCTCCTGCTATCAAGGCAACTGTCTCTTCATCATTCATTCCCATTCTTTTAAAAGTCTCTCTTATATCTTTCGCGGCTGCCAAAACACTAGGCTGACTATTAGGTCCTTCGGGGTTTACATATATAAGTCCCATTTGAACTGCAGCCAAACTGTTTTCAAGCTTACCATTTTTATCGTGCCTTTTATCTTCAAGCCACTCTTTTTCATGACCCCAATAAGTACTCTCATCAGAACTCCATATATCTTCTCTACCGCCACCAAATCCAAATGTTTTAAATCCCATTGACTCCAATGCACAATTTCCTGCATATATCATCAAATCAGCCCAAGATATTTTATTGCCGTACTTTTTCTTTATAGGCCAAAGCAATCTTCTTGCTTTATCGAGATTGACATTATCAGGCCAACTGTTTAACGGCTCAAAGCGTTGTGCACCAGTAGATGCGCCACCTCTTCCATCACTTGTTCTATATGTACCTGCACTATGCCAAGCCATTCTTATAAAAAGTGGTGCATAAGTACCAAAATCTGCAGGCCACCAATCCTTTGAATCAACCATAAGATCGAAGATATCCTTCTTAAGCTCTTTTAAGTCTATCTTATTGAACTCATCTTTATAGTTAAAATCACTTCCAAAAGGGGTTGAAGGTTGCTTAAGTATTTTTAGATTTAGTTTACCTTTCAATTTGTTGCCCACATTACTATCTTCCATAATATCTCCTTACTGTTTTATTAATAAATAAAATTTATCTATTGCGAAAGTATATCATTATTAAATTAATTTAAACTGAATTTTTATGATAATATCAAACTACTCTAATTGATTATTTTTTATACAGTTTTTTGATTATTTTTATCCAATTTACTGATATAATTCTTTAAAAATTTTAAGGAGTTAAATTGGCAGGTTTCAAAGAGTTAAAAGATAAGGGGCACTTTCCTACGCTTTTTATGGCTTTTTTATATTTTGATATGAGTTTCATGGTGTGGACTATGCTTGGTCCTCTCTCAACTGAGATAGCAGAAGCTTTGGCTCAGAATGGTTTTATCATTACTCCCGGACAAAAGGCGACGCTATTATCTTTACCAATACTAAGCGGAGCTATTTTGAGGATACTTCTTGGGTTTTTGGTTGACAAGATAGGTCCTAAACTCACTGCACTTATAGCTCAAGCTATCGTTATAGGTGCGCTACTTTTAGCATACTTTCAAGGTCAGCACATAACTTACAGCCAACTTCTTCTTGTTGCCCTTGGACTTGGTTTTGCCGGAGCATCTTTTGCGGTTGCCTTGCCACAGGCCGGTCAATGGTATCCACCCAATCTTCAAGGTGTAGTGCTTGGAGTCGCAGGTGCCGGTAACATAGGAGTTGTATTGGACTTTCTTTTTGCTCCAAAGATTGCTCAGTTTTGGGGATGGAACAGTGTATTTGGCTTTGGAGCAGTTGCAGCTATCATCGTATGGATAGCATATCTTTTTCTTGCAAAGGATGCCCCAAAGAGTGTTTACAAACCAAGACCTAAAAAGATAAGCGACTACCTAAAACTCTTAAAAGATAAAGACACATGGTGGTTTAACCTCTTTTATGCCGTTAGCTTCGGTGGGTTTGTAGGCTTTGCAGGATATATGAAAGTATATCTTATGAATGTTTACCAAGTTGATATGAGTAACTTTGGTATAAACTTTTTAAATGAGCCAAATGTCAAAGCAGTTGCAGGATATTTTGGGGCATTGACTATATTTGCAGGTGCTATATTAAGACCTATAGGGGGCTCTATCGCAGATAAGATAGGCGGAGTTAAGTCTTTATATATCTTTTTTGGTATGGTTGCACTATTGGCACTCATAATGGCTTTGGTTCATCTTCCATTTTACCTTGCCATCATAGTTTTGTTTTTGATAATGGCCAACTTAGGCATGGCAAACGGGGCTGTTTTTCAGCTTGTCCCACAAAGATTTGATAAAGATATAGGCATTATGACAGGTATCATAGGGTGTGCAGGCGGACTTGGAGGAACAGCACTTATAAAGACTCTTGGATGGAGCAAAGGTGCATTTGATGGCTACAGTGCCGGCTTTTTGATATTTGCTGTTGTTGTGGCGATCGCCATAAGCGGCATAAGCATGGTAAAAACCAGATGGAGAACAACCTGGGGAGTTAGTTCGGGAGGTATCATTTAGATGGCTGAAGTCAAGGCTTCCGGCTTTTCTCTGGCAAAGCACAGAGACCTAAAGGGTGATGATTTTTTTATCATAAAAAGAGCATCAGATATCACTATAGCAGTTCTTTGCGATGGCGTTGGAAGTGCTGAAAGAGGAAGAGAAGCTGCTTCAAGAGTTGCGACATTTATGGTAAATTCTCTAAAAACAAAGCCGTTATCTTGGAGTATCCAAAAGTCCATCATACACTTTTTAGAAAATATCAATGCTATTTTATATAATGAGTCAATGGAAAACTTTCAAAGAGAGGAGCTTTTAACAACCATAGCTCTTGTGCTCATACAAGATGATAGAGTATATGGTGCAAATATAGGTGATAGCAGGATATATCTTTTAAGGGATAAAACTTTAACGCTTCTTTCCAAAGACCATATAGAGGCAAATAGCCAAGGGGTGCTTAGTGAAGCAGTCGGCTTAAGAGAGGAAGTAAGTATAAACTATTTTGAAAACTTACTAAAAAAGGGTGATAAGATCATATTATGTAGTGATGGGTTATATACTGTTTTAAAAGAGCAAGAGATCATAAAAACAAGCTCCTTAGGCGCTAACTTTCTTGTCAAATCTGCTTCGACTAAAACGAATGACAATCTACCGGATGATACTACCGCTATAGTGCTTGATGTCGTTGATCTAAGCCATATATCAAAACTAAAACGGTTGGATCTAAAGATAGAAGATAGTGTGAGAGTAGATTCTATTATCGACGGATACAAGCTCCTAAAACCCCTATCTAACAACAAAAGAACCTGGCTTTGCGAAAAACAGGGGCTAAATTATGTTATAAAATTTGCGCCATTAGAGGCTAAAGATGATAAAAAGATACTAGATCTCTTTATCAAAGAGGTGTGGAATGCAAAAAGATTAAAAGCGGGCTTTTTCCCAAAAGCTGTTATACCTAAAAACAGAAGTAGCAGATACTACATAATGCAGCATATCAAAGGAGTTGAGTTAAATGATGCGATAAAAACAAGAGTTTTATCTGTAGATGACGGGGTAGCTCTTACTAAATTCTTACTAAACTGTTCGCTCTTTTTACTAAAGTACGACTTGGTTCATGGGGACATAAAACCGGAAAATATCATCAAATCAGATAGAAATGGTAAGACGCTATTTAAAATGGTGGACTTTGGAAGTATTGTAGAGATATTTTCCATCAACTCAAAAGCAGGAACTCCATCATATCTTGCTCCCGAGAGATTTAAGGGCGAGGCGATCTCAGAAAGCAGTGAAATATTTGCTATCGGTGTTGTGCTCTATAAAAGCTTAACCGGCAAATTTCCCTACGGAGAGATAGAGCCTTTTCAAAATCCAACTTTCAAAAAAGCAAAAAGAGTGACTACTCTAAATCCAAAAGTGCCAAAATGGCTTGAAAGTGTTATCTTAAGAGCTATAGAGCCTGATAGTGAAAGAAGATATAAAAACTACTCCGAAATGCTTTATGAGTTGGAAAATCCAAGCAAAGTTAAGCCATATTTTGATAAAAGCATCTCAATTATCCACAGAGAACCCGTCAAAGTTTATAAGATAGCTTTTATCATAAGTTTTGCCATAAATTTTCTGCTTATTATATTACTTATAAAGTGATTATTTTTTATACAATATTTTGGTTTATAAAACTCATAAAAATTATATAATTATGCCGAGACTTCATCAAGGATAGATTATGAAAAATGTACTTAAAAATATAGAGGAAAAACACTCAAAAAAGATAAATAAGATAGAAAAGATAAAAAAAAGCTCAACCCCCAAAGAGGCTCTTGAGAGGCTAAAAAACTTAAAGGTTACAGATAGTGACAGGGCTTTTTTCTTGAAATGTTTTGGATGTTTTTATAAAAAAGAGAGTGATGACTATATGATAAGAGTAAGAGTTAAAGGCTCTTTGACGCAAGATCAAGCAAAAGCTGTGGGAGATGTGGCAAAAAGATTTGGTGATGACTATATAGACTTGACTACAAGAATGCAAATAGAGTTAAGATATATCAAAGAGGATAACTTGTATGAGGTTTTAACTGTCCTACAAAATGCCGGTATTACAACTTACCAAACAGGCGTAGATAACTTTAGAGGTCTTCTTTATGACCCGCTTTGTAGTATATCAAAAGGATCACTATTAAATGATAGGCTTTTAAGAGATAAGATAGAAGAGGAGATAGTAGGTAAAGATATAGCCTCTCTGCCTAGAAAGTTCAATATAGGCATATGTGGCAACATCCAAAATAGTTCCAATGTCTTTACTCAAGACCTAGGCTTTGGGCTTGCTAAAAGAGATGGCGTTATAGGATACAGAGTTTTTCTAGGTGGAAGAAGTGGG
>Ga0256840_1002478_pt1 | contig 16156 bp, 17 predicted proteins | sample 355202metaG_FD_185969 | JGI IMG/M metagenome (GOLD analysis project Ga0256840, IMG submission 185969) | Hydrothermal vent microbial communities from Mid Atlantic Ridge, Atlantic Ocean - 355-202 | ecosystem: Environmental > Aquatic > Marine > Hydrothermal vents | place: Atlantic Ocean: Mid... | reverse complement strand
GTTGAAATTGACAAACGTTAAAAATTAAAAATCAAATAATTTCATAAAGTTACAAGAGAAAGATTTTGTCAAAAAATGCAATTTTTGACTTTTTGCAGTTACGTCTTAACAAACTCACTCAAAAAATAAGGCAATTTTTCTTGCAAGGCCAAAAGGGCTTTAGCCCGATGACTAATCTTGTTTTTTTGCTCCAAGCTAAGTTCAGCTGCGGTGAAACCTGTATTTTTATCTACAAAAATAGGGTCGTAGCCAAAACCATTTTCACCCCTTGGCCGCTCTGCAATATAGCCTTCCCACTTGCCCTTAACCAGAAAGTGCTTCCCCTTAGGCGAGCACAAGGCAAGTACGCAAACAAAGTAAGCATAACGTTGCTCCCTATCTACTCCTTGGAGCCGAGCCAAAAGCTTAGCATTATTTTGCTCGTCTGTAGCCTTGGGTCCAGCGTAACGGGCAGAATACACTCCTGGCTCACCATTTAAATACGGAACGACCAATCCTGAATCATCGGCTAAGGCAATCAAACCCGTAGCTTCACTCACTGCCTTTGCCTTAAGCAAAGCGTTTTCTTCAAAAGTACTACCTGTTTCTGGAATATCACCCAAGCCAAAATCAGCCTTGGTCTTAAGCACTACAGACTTATCCCGGAAAATATTGGCAATTTCTCGAACTTTTCCTTTATTGCTCGTTGCTAAAACGATTTGCATTATCTCATCCCAATATTTATTAAATTAAAATCTCTATAGTTATTAAAAATTGTTACCAAGCAAAAATATAAATTGGATTCAGAGAAAAATCAACTAACGTAATAAACATAAATAAAATCCAACTCTTTGATTAAATATTTATCTTTAAACTCTGACCAATTGAGGTTTGATTTTTTATTTAATCTAGGCTATATTAACTCTTTTAAAAATAAGCACCTTTATGTTTTAAGAAGTTTTTAACTCTGAGACGAAAAAAATGAAGTTAAACAACTGGCGAAAATTATTTACTAACGTTCCTGACGTTACCTGGAATAACTTTATCGTGCCTAAATTCCATAAACCTATCAATAATATTTTTCAACTCAAAATTTTCTTAGACATCGTTCAAATTAAAACGTGTCTAGCCAAACCCTTTTTTGAACAACCAAGTTATCCTCTGGTAGAGGCAAGGGAATTGTTGCCTTCTTTTGAAAGCGACTTATATGAATACGAAAATTTACCTGGTTTTAGCATGGTTGCGTTTGAACGACCGTTAGACTATTTCAATGAAATCTTTCAATTTGACATCTTGCATTCCCCCAAGGAATTTTCCAAAACAGAGGTTTGTTTGCTTCCCAAGATCCTGCAAGAAAACAACCTCAACACCTTTTTGGCCCGACTTCCCAAGGTCTTTCAGGAAGATTTCAAACAAAGATTTAGCCACCAAGACATATCCGCATTGAGCATCTACCCAGAAATTTTTCCCTACCTCCTGCACATGGATAGGGGGCACGTCTTGGCCTTAACTGCTGAAAACAATTTTTATTTGGCTGGAATCTATGCTTCTTTTCCCTCTGATTTAGATACAGAGTTAAAACGCTTTGGTTTGAAAATAAAAAAATTTAGACCTAACGATAACTTGCTATACGAATTAAATCGCAGCTTTGTTTATCAATTTTTAATGGAACTCTATGGTTTTCCTATTGTTTCTGAAAGACGCACCTCAGCAGCTTTGTTTGCTCGCAAGTTGTTTAAATTGGGAGAAAAATTTTTAGTTCGAGTCCTAGGTCAGTCGGATCGAACCATTACCTCCCTTTATACCAATCCCAAACTCAAGTTCTATCCACAAGTAGAAAAAATTGCTCTGGTCAAAGTGTATAATCCTAAAACGGATCTAGATAGGACGTTAAAAGAAAAAGGCTTTTATCTGGATGCCAACAAAAAAATAGTCATTTTGCGCGTCATTTACAAACAACACAAATACGATCCAAACAACATCCGGGAAGATCGAGCTTTATCTATCTTACGTCAAGAAATAATCCATCCTTTAACGGCAGAAGTCATATCCACGTTTAACGTTATCAAAGATACGAGCAATCTAGTGCTCAAGCTAAATGACATCGTCAAAGGAGAACTTACCGAAAGAGTCAAGTACAAACGAGAAATCGTAGAAGGAACTGATACCCACGAAAAAAGACTTAAATTTCTTTATGCCTGGTTATCCAAACATCAACGCAGAATTTTGGGCTATTCTGAAGAATTTTACCAAAACGTAACCAAAGTTCTGGACAATTATCTCTTAAATCCAGAATTATTTAACATCTTCCAACAGTACGACGCCCTCTATAAAGAAGTCTGGTCCAAGTACAGTTACATTAGGCAGGCCAGAAAGGTTAAAGTATTAGAAGACCTGAAAAACAAAATCTACAACAACCAAAAAATAGGCTATCTGCAGATGTTAAGCTTATGCGCTGAAATTATTCAAGATTTAATCTTTGAAGCTGTGGATTTCTTTCCTGATTTAATTGAAAAAGCCCTCAAAATAGTCGATAAAATTCTAGCTGATCGTTATCTTTATCAAAAATACGTTTTGCCCAAAGAAGAGCATCTTACCTCTTATGGCCTTCAGGTAAAAAAAATGTACGGACGGCTGGTCTCTTTAACTGATCAATTAAAATCCATTTACAAATTCAAAAGCACTCAAAAATCCATTCCCAATGCCGCGAATTAACTCTTTTTTTCTATCTCCTCAAGATTGGAGCCAGGAAAACTTTTGCTTAAGTGGAGAAGAAAGCTATCATCTTTTGCGCGTTTTACGGGCCCAAGAAGGACAAGTTATCCGTCTTTTTAACGGACAAGGTCAAGAAGGCACCTTTAAAATAAAAAAGATCTGCGGCAAAAAAGTTTTTTTAGAACCTTTAAGTCAGTTTACCCATCCTCAGCCTACGCCTAAAGTTTATCTTGCCTTGGCTTGGCAACGGGCAAGTAAAAGAGACATTATTTTGGAAAAAAGTGTAGAACTCAAGGTCTGGAAAATAATTTTTTGGCCTGGCCAATTTTCTCCCCCCTGCCCCCAACAAATAAAAAAAAGCTGGCTCTCCAAGTTAATTGCCGCAGCCAAACAATCTCAAAATCCTTGGCTTCCCCAAATAGAATTCCAGCCTTCTTTAGAACAACTAATTAAAAAGTATCAACGTATTCCTCAAAAAATATTTTTCTGGGAAAAAGAACGAGATAATCTCTTACTCGACCTAGAACTCCAAAAAGAAATTTTAGTGACCATAGGTCCAGAAGGAGGTTTTGCCCATGAAGAAGTTAACTTGCTTCAAACTAAAAACTTTGAGCCCGTATCTTTAGGAGACTCTATTCTTAGAATTGAAACCGCCGTGATCTTAGGAGTAGGTGGAATTTATTTAAAACATCTTCAAGACGTAAAAAACTCCCCCCACAACTATCCAGATTACGATCAAAACCAAGTACAATCTTTTATAACGCAAGCTAAGCACTGCTCCCAAGCAGGCAACAAACAACAATAAATGCCAGCTTAAATTATGAAAACCAAGCAAAAGCGACCTAAATTTAAAAACAATCCAGGTTAAAATTAATCCCAAAAGGTTAAAAGTTACTAGGTCAAGACCAAACTGCGCCAAAATCCTTTTTCCTACTAATTTGGATAAATTGAGAGATTGCCCTTTTCCCTGCTCAGAAAATAAACGTTCCAGATCCAAGTAGTTAACCAAAAGCATAGTTCTCAATTTTTTTTCTAGCCAGCTTCCCCCATAAGCACAAAGACTAGCCAAAGTTAAAATCAATACGATCAAGTTCAAGTTATCAGTGTGGAAAAAAGAAACTAAAAACAGACTAAGACAAGTAGCCAAAGTAAAGTGAGGCGGGACAAACGTGCCTACAAAGGATAGATCCAACCAAAAAAGCTCAAAAAACAAGCCAATAAATAAACAAACAGTTAAATTAACCCCCCACAAGTACGACCAAATCAAACTTATAACTATAGGTCTTTCTACAAATCCTACGTTAGCTGCAAAACGCAACCAAGAAAAAAAGGCAAAAAAAAACTACTCGTTATCAATAACCAAACTAAATCTGCCATTATAATTCCACTTGAATATGTTTATGGGGAACGCACCTAAAGTCCAACTCCACCCCTTGCCCCTGTAAGTAGCGCAAACATTGTAATTCTTCTGGGCTCAAAGCCACGTGTTCACAAATTTGGACTTTGTGTTCTGTGTAATGAAGATTACCAATATTTAACACTTGAAACTTGAGGCCATTTTCAAAAGCTATCTTCGCATCTTGACAATTGGCAAATAAAATTAAAACCCCATCCTGAAGTCCGGTTTGGATTTTTTTTAATTGCTCTAAACTTAAAAACAACAAAGTTAAACCTTCTGGCACGGCCAAACTAATAATTTCCTGCTGTAATACGTCCTTGGCTAAGGCATCATTTACAACGATCAAAGTTTTTGCATCAACATAAGGAATCCACGTCTCAATTACCTGACCATGAACTAATCTGTTATCTATGCGTACCCACATTTATTTTTTTCCCCAAAATTTCTCCTGCTACTTTTATGCTTTGAATTCCAGCCTGTTTTAACTCTTGGGCAATCTCTGTTAGCTGATTTTTATCTCTATCTAAACTAGCAGCCTTAATAAGCATGGGCAAATTTACCCCCGTAACGACCTCTATTTTTTTTTGTTTTCCCAATAAAGACAAACTAAGAGTAGTTGGAGTGCCTCCAAACATATCCGTCAAAATCATAACCCCTTTACCTTGATCCAAGCTATCTACGATCTTTTCTAACTTATTAACAATTTCTTCCATAGTAAGACTATTATCAATGGCCAAGACTTCAACACCACTTATGCGACCAGTAATTAATTCTGCTGAATTCAATAGAGCTTGCCCAAAGTTTCCATGCGTAACGATCAATAATCCTATCATTAACCCAACTCCAAATGTCTATGCTCTACAGACACTAAATACTGTTTTTGTTTTAAAAATGCTGCAATTAATTCAGTCGTAGCTACTGAACGATGTCTTCCTCCAGTGCACCCAAAACCTATAGTTAAACGAAAACGCCCTTCTTGCATGTACAGTGGCAATAAAAAAAGCAAAAAATTTTTTAAATGTTCTAAAAAAAGTTTACTTTTTTCATCTTGATAGACATACTCCTGAACGGATTTATCCTGACCAGAAAGGGGCTTTAACTCAGGCACAAAAAAAGGATTGGGTAAAAAACGTAAGTCAAAAAGCATATCTGCTTCTAAAGGCATTCCGTATTTAAAACCAAAAGAAATCAAGTGCACCCTAAAGCCACTCGTTTTGTCTTTGAGCCATTTTTCTTGCAAGGTCCGTCTAAGGTCGTGAATAGAGTAAAAAGACGTGTCAATAACCAGATGAGCTTGATCGCGCAGCCAGGCTAGTTGTTTTTTTTCTTTTTTAATTGCCTCTTCAAGGCCTATGCCCTCCCTACTTAAAGGGTGAGGCCTTCGCGTGGTAAGATAACGTCTAACTATCTCCTGTTCGTTTGCCTCCAAAAAAATAAGTTCCAAGTCAATGCCACTGCCCTTCAAACTAGCTACGAACTCATCCCAATTGACCTGATCTAGCTGTCTGATATCCAGCCCTAAAGCTAAACCACGGTATTTTTTCAAACCATTTTGTTTAAATAGTTCAATGAGCGAATTGACCAGTCCAAAGGGAAGACCATCAATAGTGAAAAAGCCCATGTCTTCAAATACCTTAAGGGCCGTACTCTTGCCTGCTCCAGAAAGTCCACTGACGATGACCAAGCTAAAAGGAAACACTTCTCAACTCCTTGCTCTTCCCTTTAAAAATAGGTCCAGTAATAAATTGCCTCTACTCCGCCTATGGATTTAAACCCCTTTTAAGATCTCAACAAGCTCCTGCTTACCCTTGGCTTCCATCAAACTTCTGCGAAAAGAATCATCTTGAAACAACCTAGAAATATGAGCCAAAATTCTCAAGTGCTCGCCTACGTTTTGCTCTGGAGCCAAAACCAAAAAAATCAAATAAACAGGCTTGTTGTCCAAAGAGGCAAAATCAACACCATCTACAGATCTAGCAAAAAGCAAAATGATCTTTTCCAAATCCGCAAGCTTGGCATGGGGAATGGCAATACCTTGACCAATACCTGTGGTGCCAAGTTCTTCCCGCTCTACAAGTAAGTGTAAAAGGTTTTTGTCCCTCAATTCAGGAAAAACACTTTCAATGTGCTTGACCAAAACCGATAACAGTTCTTTTTTGTCTTTGGCAGTAACGTTTTCTAAAACCAAACGTGGATCAACGTAACTTGTTAGTTTCATGATGCTCCTGTAAAAACAGTTTTTGATAAAAATTAACAGGATTTAAAGTGAAAAAAAGCTAAATAATTTCACTTAATTACAAGCAAATTACTTTATCAAAAACACACAATTTTTGACTTTTTTGCAATTAACTCTTATTTTTGTCTGTTTACAATCAAAACCATAACGGGATAACGTTACGGATTAAAATCCAGGATCAATCAATCCGTAGCTACCATCTTTACGTTTATAAAGGACATTTATTCGTTCGCTATCTGCATTTAAAAAGACAATAAATTCGTATCCTAGAGTATCCAATTGCAACACAGCCTCTTCTATGGACATAGGTTTTGGTTCAAAGTGATCGGTTTGGACGATTACAGGAAATTTTTGCTTATCCTGTTCCTGTTTTTGCTCAAATCTGATCACGTCCATTCTAACCTTATGTTTCGGCTTTGTTTTGTTTTTTTCGCGCACCTTTCTTACCTGAGCCTCTAATTTATCTAAGGCCAGGTCTATACTCGAATACATATCTTCGCTTTCTTCCTTGGCTGAGAGATGGGTATTTTTAGCCGTAAGAATGGCTTCTACGATTTGTCTATACTTTTCTACTTCAAGATTAACCTGAAGTTCTGGATTGTCATTAGGATGAAAATACTTTTCCAGTTTGGAAAATCTGGTTTGAGCATATTGTTTTAAGTGATCTGACGGTTCAAAGTTTTTAAAATTAAATCTAATCTGCATAAAACTACCTCCTAATAAATTTAGCTAAAAATCTCTTTTCTTTTAGCTGAAGAAGGGATTCCCATCACCGTTCTGTACTTGGCAACGGTCCTTCTAGCTATATTGACCCCTAACTGTTTTTTTAAAATTTTGGCAATGGCTTCGTCACTTAACGGTCTAGACTTATCCTCCTGCTCAATTAAACTTTTGATCTTGGCCTTAATACTTTCTGCCCCAACACTAGTCCCATTGCTGGTTTTTAGCCCACTATTAAAGAAAAACTTTAATTCAAATAAGCCAAAAGGGGTGGACATGTACTTGTTGGTAGTAATTCTACTGACCGTAGATTCATGCATTTCAATGTATTCAGCAACGTCACGCAGAGTCATAGGTTTTAAGGCACTAATGCCGTGTTCAAAAAAATCCCTTTGCAGGTGCAAAATGGCCTCGGCTACCTTATATAAAGTTCGCTGACGTTGGTGCAAGCTTTTGATCAGCCACACTGCGTCTTTAAACTTTTCTTGCAGATATTCCTTGTCCTTACTTGAAGAAACTTTGTTTTCGTTTTGAACCAAAAAAAATTCTGCCAACGGAGAAAGTTGCAAGCTGGGAAGACCATCTTCGTTTAATAAAATTACGAATTCTCCTTCATACTTAAAAACGTAAACGTCTGGAACGACGTAGTTGGCAATTAGGTTTGCATATTGAGAACCAGGAAAAGGATTTAATCCTTTTAAAATATCAATGTATTCTTGTAATTTTTCTTTATCAATTTCTAATTTTTTTAAAATAAGCTCAATCTTTCTCTTTTCCACGTCCTCTAGGTGTTCGCGAACAAATCGAAACAACTTTTCATCAGTATAACCTAATTCCTGAAGTTGAATTAAAAAACACTCCTGAATACTTCGCGCCCCCACCCCCACGGGATCAAAAGACTGAATAATCCGTAAAACTTTTTCTACCTGAGCAAGGGAAACTCCAAGACTACTTGCTAGCTCCTCGCAACTTATAGTCAGATAGCCCTTGGAATCCAGATTGCCAATAATCTCCTTGCCGATCTTTTTTTCCAATTCAGTTAACTTGCTCAAATTTAACTGCCATAAAAGATGGCTCGTTAAATCTGGAGCAGATGCACACCTGTTTTCCAAGGAAAAAACTTCTTCGCCCAAGTCAACTTCTTTATAATCCTTGGAAAAACTGGAAAATTGTCCCAAATAATTTTCCCATTCCGCCTCAGCATTTTTAAAAAGCTTTTTTTCTTCTACACTAAACTTTTCTGTCTTCTCTTTTGAACCAACGGAATCTATCTCTTGCTCAACCACTTCCAAAAAAGGATTTTCCAAAATCTCTTTAGCCAGCAATTCGGACAGTTCAAGCCTAGACAATTGCAAGAGCTTAATCGCCTGTTGCAGCTGGGGAGTCATTACCAACTGCTGAGTTAATTTTAATTGTTGCTTTAATTGCAAAGCCATCTTTTCTTACCTATACAAACCAAAAAACCAATCTCCCTAATCTAAATTATAAATAACACGACAGAGCTTCTTTATCCTAATTACAATAATCCAATCTACGTTTAAAGGCAAAAACTTTCTCCCAAGTACAACTTGCGCGCGCGAACGTTTTTAACTATTTCTAATGGCGCTCCCTCCAAAAACACCTGACCGTCGTAAACTAAATAAGCGCGATCACAAATCCTTAACGTCTCTCGGACGTTGTGATCAGAAATCAAGACGCCGATCCGTTTACTCTTTAACTTTTGAATAATCTTTTGAATGTCATCTACGGCAATGGGATCAATACCTGCAAAAGGCTCATCAAGTAAAATAAACTTAGGGTTTAAAAGCAAACACCGCGCAATTTCCAAACGCCTACGTTCACCGCCAGATAAATAGCCTGCCTTTTGCTTCGCCAACTTGCTAATACCCAAATCTTCCAACAAACCATAGGCTTTTTTCTTTTGTTCTTGTTTGCTTAAATTCATAAATTCAAGAACGATCAATAAATTTTCAAGCACAGTTAATTTTTTAAATACCGAGCTCTCTTGAGGCAGATAGCTAATTCCCAACTTGGCCCGTTGAGGTAAAGAAAGCTGAGTAAGATCTTGATCATCCATCCACACTGATCCACTGGTCGGTTTTATTATTCCAACCAGCATGTAAAAGGTTGTGGTTTTACCAGCCCCATTAGGTCCTAACAGGCCCACTACTTCCTCTTGTTTTAAGTTTAAGTTAATACCTTTAACGACCTCTCTTTCTTTGTATCTTTTTTTTATACTTCTTGCCGTTAAGCTACTTCGCATTATTACTGTCCTGCACAAAAATAGCTTCAACTCGCCTAGACTTGTTGCCTAAAATCTCTACTACGTCTTTATCAACATAAAATACGATCTTTTCCCCTTTAATTTGGTTTTGTTTTTGGGTTAAAAGAGGACCATCTGTTAAAAGTATTTTTTTTTGCTTAAGATCATATACGGCCAAACCACACTTAGCAGTTTTATCCCCTTTGTGCAAACTAACGTTGCCTCGAGCAATTATTTTTTCTATTTGCTGGTCTTGGTCCAAATTAAACGGCTTTAATTTTGCTTTTTCTCCTGACTTACCTGCTTGAAAAAATACTTCTAAACGATCTGCTCGCAAACTCAAGTCTTTTTGCGTGGCCGTAACATTGCCCTCAAAAAACACACTCCCCTTGTTTTGATTATAGGTCATTTTATTGGCCACAATCTTAATTGGATTCTTTCTTGGCTCCCCTTTGGCCCAAACATCTAATCCCCAAAACCTAAAAATAGTAATTACCGCAACTAAGCAAATTAATCTATCTCGCTTTCTCATCTATCCTCCATGTACGAACGAAGTAGTCATCCGTAATCTGTGATAATGAAACGAATCCTTAAACCAGCTTTTTTTCAATTATTTCAAGCAGTTATCCATAACCTGTGAAAATAAAACCCTCTACGACTTCCTTTAGAACTTTTACGATCTGTTAAGACCTTTATCATCTCTACCACTTTCTGCTCCCTGCTCACAGGTCAAAAGATAACGCATCGAACACGCCCTTGAGCATAAAAAACGTTTCTCTGCAGATCAAATTGTGCCCATTTAGCCTTAATCCGCAACGATTTGCTCTGTAAAAAAAAATCTTCTTTGAACTCAACCAACTGTTTAGACCGCTCAAAAACAAGCTGCTTGCAACCTGCCACTAAATCGTTCATCAAAATCCTGACTTTGGGATAAAGAACTACCTGCCCTAAGCCGTTCCTGATTATGGATTTGGGACTAAAAACAATAAACCTTTCCTTTGGATTATAAACGTAATTAAAAATCACCTCATCCATAACTTGTTCTTGGCCCAAATCGTTTACCTGCTTGGCCTTTAACGTCCACTGCTCGGAGCCATTTTGACCAAAATGAATAAAAACGTCGTTTAATTTTAACCTGCTCGTAAAGTTGGCCAATAGATCGGGTTCAACCGTTTTATTTTGACTAAAAAGAATATAAATTATCCCAACTCCCAAAATAATCAAGAAAAAAAAAGTAAAACCCTGGGATCTAATTGCGCTTATTCTCAAAAAAACACCTCAAAACCAATTTTTTTCCTCTTCTTTTTGCCTACTCTACGCCAAGTTAGACCACTTCAACCAAAGATTTTCTAACTCGTTTTGAGCACGTAAAATAAAAGCTATAGCTTCTCTTACTGCTCCATGTCCCCCAGGACGAGAACTGATCCACTTGGCTATCTGCTTAATCTCTGGCACGGCATTGGCTACGGCCATAGGCAAACCAACCCGCAATAAAACGCTCGCATCTACCCAATCGTCGCCTAAGTAAGCAACCTCAGACCACTCTAACTCGTACTTATCAAGCATGATTTGCAACTGGGGAATTTTGTTTTTATATCCTAAAAAATAGTCCCTCACTCCTAATCCATCTAAGCGGGTAGAAACTTGAGCAGACTTTAGTCCCGAGATAACCCCAATCTTGAGCCCTGCTTCTTGAGCCAATTTGATCCCAAGTCCATCTTGGACGTCAAATCTCCTTAACTCCACTCCTTTATCAGAATAATATATTCCCCCATCCGTTAGCACACCATCTACGTCCAAAACCAAGAGCTTAATTTTTTGGGCTAAGTGCAAAGCCTGTTTCAATCTATCCAACCTCTTTGTTTATTTTTTTGCAAACTAAAAACTAAATAACTAAATTTAATCAAAACGAGCAACCTGCCAAATCTTTATCAATTTTTTCATTAAAGGAAAAACTTTGTCCAATGGCCAGGAATTAGGACCGTCACATAGTGCCTGTTTGGGGTCAGGATGCACCTCTAAAAAAACACCATCTACGCCCGCGCCAGCTGCTGCTTGAGATAGGACAGGCACAAACTCAGGTTGTCCACCCGAACAACTACCTTTTCCTCCTGGCAGTTGAACAGAGTGAGTAGCATCAAAAATAACAGGAAAGCCCAATTTAGACATGATAGCTAGGCTGCGCATATCTACGACCAAATTATTATAACCAAAACACGTGCCTCGCTCCGTCAGCCAAATCTGGTTGTTCCCACATTGTGTAATTTTTTCTACCACGTTTTGCATATCCCACGGAGCCATAAATTGGGCCTTTTTAACGTTAATTATCTTGCCTGTTTTGGCTCCTGCCAACAACAAATCGGTTTGCCTGGATAAAAAAGCAGGCACTTGCAAGACATCTACGACTTCAGCTACCATTTTAGCCTGCTCTGGCAAGTGATAATCCGTAAGCACGGGTAAACCTGTGCGTGCTTTAACTTGCTCGAGCCAACGTAAGCCCTGCTCCAAACCAGGGCCACGAAAACTAGCAAGAGAGCTGCGATTGGCCTTGTCAAAAGAACTCTTAAAAATTAGCAAGACCTTAAGCTTATCTGCAATTTGAGCCAATTTCTCCCCAACTTTTAACGCCAAATCAAGGCTTTCCAAAACGCACGGTCCGGCAATAAAAAAGATTTTTTCCTTACTGCGGACAAACAAATTGGCTAATTTCACTTCCTATCCTTTTTTTAAATTTTTAAATTTATAGGCTTGAGCAACAAAATCTCGAAACAAAGGATGGGGGTGCATGGGTTTGGATTTAAATTCAGGATGAAACTGACATCCCAAAAACCAAGGATGACCCTTTAATTCGACGATCTCAACCAATTCTTCATCCGGTGAACAACCACTAATAATAAGCCCTTTTTCTTCTAAGTCTTTGGCATATTTTTTGTTGAATTCATACCTGTGCCTATGCCTTTCCATTACTTCTTTTTGTTGATAAGCTTGATAAGCCTTTGTCCCTTGCTTTAAAACGCAAGGGTATGCGCCCAACCGCATGGTTCCACCTTTTTCAACGTCTTTAGCCCGTTGTTGTATCGTTTGTTTTCTATAGTCATACCACTTGGTCATCAAGTAAATTAAGGGATGAGAGGTTGAGGGATTAAATTCTTCTGAATCAGCTTCTTTTATGCCCAAAACGTTACGGGCAAATTCAAGCACAGCACACTGCATACCCAAACATATCCCGAAAAATGGAATGTTATGTTCGCGAGCATACCTAATGGCTTCAATTTTACCTGGGATCCCTCGAGAACCAAATCCACCTGGCACTAGCACTCCATCGACAGAATCGAGTTTTGCTTTTACGTTTTCAGCGGTAAGTTGTTCTGAGTTGATATAATTAAATTCAATACTGACCTTGTTGGCAATACCTCCATGAATCAAGGCCTCGTGCAAACTTTTATAGGCCTCTTTTAATTCCACGTACTTGCCCACAATACCAATTGTAACCTTGTCTTTAGGATTTTTAAGAGTATAAACTAATTTTTCCCAATCTGTAAGATTTGGATTTTTAGCCGGCAAGCGTAGCAAGATTGCTACTTTTTGATCAATTCCTTCATTATAAAGCATAAGAGGAACTTCATAAATACTTTTTACGTCTTTAGCCGTAAAAACAGCATCCTGATCAACGTTACAAAACAAAGCAATTTTAGCTTTAATTTCTTTATCCAAATCAACCTCAGAACGGCACAAAATAATATCCGGTTGAATGCCAATACTTCGTAATTCTTTAACACTATGTTGGGTAGGCTTGGTTTTGAGTTCGCCTGAGACTCTAAGCAAAGGTACTAACGTAAGATGGATGTATAAAACATTGTCCTTACCCAAATCTGTCCTTAACTGCCGAATGGCCTCCAAAAAAGGCAACCCTTCAATATCCCCTACCGTTCCCCCAATTTCTATAATAGCTACGTCTTCGTCATTGGTAGCTACACTTAAAATTGCTTTTTTTATTTCATCAGTAACGTGCGGAATAACCTGAACCGTAGCCCCTAAGTAATCACCTCTCCGTTCTTTACTAATAACGGTATGATAAATTCTTCCTGAAGTATAGTTGTTGATCTGACTAAAATGTTGATTTAAAAAACGTTCATAATGACCAAGATCCAAGTCAGTCTCTGCTCCATCTTCAGTGACAAACACTTCTCCATGTTGAAAGGGATTCATAGTGCCGGGATCTACATTTATATATGGATCCAGTTTTTGGATGGTTACTTTTAAACCTCTAGCCTTAAGCAAAGCGCCTAAAGAAGCTGCAGCCAATCCCTTTCCCAATGAAGATAAAACCCCTCCTGTAATAAAAATAAACTTGGTCTTGGATTTAAAGCAAGAATCCATTTTTCTCCTTCCTTTTATCTGTTAAAAACTCATTGCTTATACGAACTTCTAAAAATAGCCAAGCCTTAAAACAAACCTGGCCAGAAACAAAATCATACCTAGTTATTCTAAATAGAGCAAGTCTTAGCTATTCCCTTTTCGCAATCAACTTAACGCACCAGCCAACATCTAACAAAAACCAGTCAACGATCTAATTTTGCTCAATTTTTTTAAGAGACGTAACTGCAAAAAGTCAAAACCTGTGTTTTTTGACAAAATCGTTCTCTTGTAATAAGCTGAAATTATTTGTTTTTTATGCGTTAAATTTTGTCAATCTCTCCCAAAAACTTTGTTTTTCCCGCTTCGTCTTAAGATCGCGAAATAAACGTTTAACTATTTAAACAAGTTGCAAGCCGACTTGTTGAGAAAAAACGCAGATTTTTGACTTTTTTCAGCTACGTCTTTTAATTTATAAATGAGTCAAAAACTTCAAACCAACCTTACCAATCGCAAATTTAACTAAATTTCAACTAGTTAGCACATAAGCTGATTCCGCTCTTAAAAAAAATATTTTTTTCAAACAAAAATATTGACAACAAAACAAAAAATACTTAAAAGCTTTATTCTCTTACGGAGGGGCGAATAGCTCAGTTGGGAGAGCACCGGCCTTACAAGCCGGGGGTCACAGGTTCGAGCCCTGTTTCGCCCACCAACATACGGGGTCGTAGTTAAGATGGTTATAACGCTGGCCTGTCACGCCAGAGGCCGCGGGTTCAAGTCCCGTCGACCCCGCCATCCAACTTAAAATTACCTGGTCTCTAAAAACCAATCTTTCTTACCTGCTTTTTTTCTTATCCGTGTACTCATCTGTTATTATTCCTTTCATAAAGCAATCGTAAACAAATTTAATCTATTAATCTATTGTTAATAAGTTTTCTAAAAACTGTGTTTAAGGCTATTTAGAGCTATTTTTAACATACTTCTCCAAATTATTTTAAAATTATTAATTTATTTTTATTGACAAAAAATATTATAGTGATAAAATATAAATTTATTGTTGATGGTATTTATAATTAAAATCAAAAGTTTGGAGGAGAAAAATGGAAGAATACGTCAAACAAGCCTTGGAAATAGTCAAAGCTCAAGCTTCAGTAAGAACTATGAGTGCAGAAGAAATTACTTCTATGGTCAAAACCGTTGCTCAAGGAATCAAAAAAGCTATAGAAGAAGAGCTACTCAACGAAGAACAAGAGCCTGCTGTAGATCCCAAAAAAGCTATTCGAGAAAAAAGCATCGTATGTTTGGAATGCGGGAAAAACTTTAAAGTCCTGACCAAAAAACATCTAGCCAGCCACAACTTAACTCCAGAAGAATACAAAGAAAAATGGGGTTACAAGAAAAACACTTCTTTGGTGTGCAAAAGTTTAGCTAGAGATCGCAGAAAAAAAATGGAATCTATGAAACTATGGGAAAAAAGAAAAATAAGTTCTACTAACCAAAAGTAAGCAAAAACAAAAGCGAAAATAGCCTTTGGTAAAAGTGGCTATTTTCGCTTTTTCTAACTCTCTAAATCTAGACGCTCCTGCAAAAACTTTGGCTCTTTTTAGCCTATACTTAACATCTTAAAATAAATATCTATACGTCCCTTTTGAGAGACATAACTGCAAAAAGTCAAAAACTGTGTTTTTTTGATAAAACCGTTCGCTTGTAACAAACTAAAATCATTTGGCTTTTTATAGGTTAAACTTTGTCAATTTCTCCCCAAAACACTTTTTGCAGGGGCATCTTTGAGATAAAATATAAACTTTGTTTTTTGCACTTACGTCAAATTAGCTAAATTTTTATTAACTGATGTATCTTAAAAAACTTTGTTCTTACCTCTTCGTCTTCCAATTGCAAAACAAACGTTAATTTAAGTAGGTTACAAACAAATTTATTAAGAAAAAAATGCAAATTTTTGTTTTTTTGGAGTTGAGTCTTAACCAGCTGTTAAAGTTTTACCTTTTACCTGCCATGAAAAGAAGTTGGACAAGACCAAACAATGACGGCCTCTAAGAAAAGATAGATAGTATAATCCACAAATTAAAGGCTAGGTTTTGGCCTTTCTCTACCCAAAGCCCACTTAGCAGTTTTTTTGATACCGCGACAATAACAACGTGATTTATTTGGTGAAAATTAGGACGTTAAGCACATATTTTTTGCTCTTTTGTCTCACCCAAAGATCCTTTCCAACTTACGTCCCCTCCTATAAACAAACTTTATCCATTCCCATCCGCAAAACCTGATCGTTTTTTTGTAGTTTTTGAAAACTTTTTGTTTGTTTTGCATAATTTGTCTATTTTTTGTTTAATTGCAACCCGTTGAAAATTAAAACTTTTTTCTTGGCACCCTCTTTGCTTTATCTATAACCAAACAAACTTAACAAGGAGGTTTTAAAAATGGCTACGCGAAAAATTGGTATTTATGGCAAGGGTGGTATTGGTAA
>Ga0256840_1002477_pt1 | contig 16157 bp, 18 predicted proteins | sample 355202metaG_FD_185969 | JGI IMG/M metagenome (GOLD analysis project Ga0256840, IMG submission 185969) | Hydrothermal vent microbial communities from Mid Atlantic Ridge, Atlantic Ocean - 355-202 | ecosystem: Environmental > Aquatic > Marine > Hydrothermal vents | place: Atlantic Ocean: Mid... | reverse complement strand
TTCCATAAAAGGATTGGCTTGAACAAAGGGCTCCAATACTTCAGGAAGAGACTCTAAATCAGACTGAAGTATAGGTAACCAACTACGAAGAGTTGAAGATAACTTTTGTTTCTGAGATTGAGAGACTCTTTGTTTTAGCATTACAGTCTGAATTCTTCACCAAGATAAAACTTTCTTACTAGTTTATCTTGTCCAACTTCATCACTCGTCCCACTAGCAAGCAAGCCACCATCTTTTATTACATAAGCCCTATCACATATATCAAGGGTTTCTCTTACATTGTGATCTGTTATCAAAACTCCTATATCAATCTTAACCAAATCTCTAACAATATTTTGTATATCTGCTACAGCGATTGGGTCCACGCCAGCAAAAGGCTCATCAAGAAGTAAAAACTTTGGACGAATGGCAAGAGAACGAGCTATCTCACATCTGCGCCTTTCGCCACCACTTAAACTCAATCCTTTCCTTTGGCGGATTGGCTCAATATTGAGCATATTTAATAGCTCTTCAACCCTCTTCTCTCTATCTTCTTGCTTGTCATATATGATTTCTGTTGCAAGCATCAAATTTTCTTCGACACTAAGCTCTTTAAATATGCTTGATTCTTGTGGAAGATACCCAATTCCAAGCTTTGACCTCTTGTGAAGTGGCATTGAAGTTAGTTTTTGATTGTCAAGATAAACATCACCCTTAGTTGGAGATATTAGTCCACATATCATATAAAACGTTGTTGTTTTTCCTGCTCCGTTTGGTCCAAGAAGACCAACTATCTCTCCACTCTTTACATGTAAAGATATGTCACTGATAATAGTTGTCTTTTTTATTGTTTTAGCTAATTTTTCTATTTTGAGTGTGTGCATATATATCTCCTTTTATCGCCTTCTACTTTTATCTCTATTTTTAAAAATTCAAATCCCATTTTTCTTAAAATTTCCTCTAGTTTTTCATCTGCCCATTCTATCAAATGATACTTAGGCTCGTCCAATTTTTCAAGTAATCCACTTTGCAAAAATCCATTTATCCCATTTTGATATATATCATAGTGACAAACCCTATCTTCATACTCATGCATAATAGAAAATGTAGGTGAAGACACCTCTACATGTAAGCCTAAATTTTGGACAAATTTTCTTACAAATGTAGTTTTACCAGAAGCTAAATCACCTTTTAAAAGTATGATTTTATCACTTCCTAGTTTTTCTAAAATACCTTTTATAAAACTATCAAGTTCATCTATATTGTATAGATTCATAAACGACTCGAAATCTCTACAATCTGTTTTAGTTTTTCCATAGCCTTTTTACTATCTATAGTTGCTCTTGCAATTTCAAGACCATCTTGAAAGTCCCTTGCTTTACCGTCAACCACCAAAGATGCTGCAGCGTTGATAAGAACTATATCTCTTTGGGCATCTGTTGCTTCGTTTGTAAAAATATCGTGTACTAAAGCAGCATTAAAAACAGCATCTCCACCAACAATAGCTTCAAGAGGTTGCTTTTTAAGCCCATAGTTTTGTGGGTCAATCTCAAACTCTTCTATATGATTATCCAAAAGCCTTGCCCCATAAGTTATGTCGCTTATACTTATCTCATCCATATGCTCACGAGAACTAACAACTAATGCTGATTTTGTTTCATTTATCCTTAGTGCTTCAGCAATTTTAGGAACAAAAGCTTTATCAAAAACACCAAGCATACTCTTTTGTACATTTGCAGGATTTGTCAATGGACCAAGTATATTAAAAATGGTTTTTTCTGGTATAGATTTTCTTACTGGCATTATAAATTTCATTGCAGGATGATGATTGGCAGCAAACATAAAAGTAAATCCAGTTTCTTCAAGCAGTCTAGCACTATTTTCTATGCTCAAATCAAGTCTAATTCCAAGTTTTTCAAACATATCCGCACTACCTGATTTACTAGTAACAGAACGGCTTCCATGTTTTGCAACAAAACAACCTACACTTGCACACAAAAGTGCAACCGTAGAAGAGATATTAAAACTCCCAATCTTATCGCCACCAGTACCTACAACATCAAGTAGCTGTCCTCTTAAAGACTCATCTACATGTAAAGGTATAGCATGGCTTCTCATAACATGAGCTGCTGCTGCAATAGCTTCTACAGATGTACTATCATCAAGCTTCATAGAGACTAAAAAGTCTCTCATTTGTACATCATTTAGCTCATGATCAAAAAGTTCTTCAAACACTTTTTTTGATTTATCATACTTCATTAACATACTCACTTTGTTTACTCTTTGGTATAGTTTTAGTTTCAGGAATTTGTAAAACTTTATAACTAACACTTTTTTGAAGATAGTTAATAGTAACCGTATCTCCAACCTTCACATCTTTTGCAGCTTTTGCTACTTTACCATTTATCTCTACCACACCATTTCTACACATATCTTCCGATACGGCTCTTCGCTTAGTAATATTTACTGAATTTAAAAATTTATCTACCCTCATATTATTCCTTTGGAAGTATTCTAACAAAATCTTTTTTAAAGTAACTTTTTTATGGAACGCTTTTTGCGGTATCCTTCATATAAGCAAATATTTTAGTTACTTTTGGTAAAATCTCAACAATTAAATGAATTATAGGAAAAACAATGCGAAAAAATGTAAAAAAAGTAGTCCTTGCTTACTCAGGCGGACTGGATACTAGTATAATTTTAAAATGGCTACAAGATGAATTTGATTGCGAAGTTGTAACTTTTACAGCAGATGTTGGGCAAGATGAAGATCTAGAACCTGCAAGAAAAAAAGCGATTGAACTTGGAATAAAACCAGAAAATATCTATATTGAAGATTTAAAAGAAGAATTTGTTAGAGATTTTGTATTTCCCATGTTTAGAGCAAATGCAATCTATGAGGGAGAGTATCTGCTAGGAACTTCTATAGCTCGTCCTCTTATCGCAAAAAGACAAGCTGAGATTGCTGCACTTACTGGTGCTGATGCTGTAAGTCATGGTGCTACAGGAAAGGGAAATGACCAAGTTAGGTTTGAGCTAGGATATCTAGGGATTAACTCGGATTTGACTATCATTGCTCCTTGGAGAGAGTGGGATCTTAACTCAAGAGAGAAACTTTTAGCATACGCAAAAAAACATAATATACAAATAGACCAGAAAAAAGGTAAATCTCCATACTCAATGGATGCAAATCTACTTCATATCTCTTATGAAGGATTAATTCTTGAAGATCCAAATGCTGAGCCAGAAGAAGATATGTGGAGATGGTCAGTAAGTCCAGAAAATGCACCTGATAAATCAGAAACAATTGAAATAGAGTATACAAAAGGCGACCCAACTGCACTCAATGCAGTTAAATTATCTCCAGCAACTATGCTAAAAACTCTAAATGAACTTGGAAACAAACATGGTATTGGAAGGATTGATATAGTTGAAAATAGATTTGTAGGTATGAAAAGTCGTGGTTGTTATGAGACACCAGGTGGAACTATCATGCTTAAAGCACATCGTGCGATAGAGAGCATAACACTTGACCGTGAAGCAGCTCACTTCAAAGATGAATTGATGCCAAGATATGCAAAAACTATCTACAATGGCTTTTGGTTTGCACCAGAGAGAGAAATGATGCAAGCAGCTATCGATAAGTCACAAGAGAACGTAAATGGTACCGTTAAACTAAAACTATACAAAGGTAATGTGATGGTTATAGGTCGTCATTCTGAGAGAAACAATCTCTTTAGTGAAGAATTTTGTACATTTGAAGAAGATGAAGTTTATAACCAAAAAGATGCAGAAGGTTTTATAAAACTAAATGCACTTAGGTTTATCATCAGCGGAAAAAACAAAAAATTCTACGGTGACAACTAATGAGCTTTACATGTAAGGATGTTCATAACTTAAGTCCAGAGTTGAGTGACTCAGACTTGAAAACACTTCTTACATGTAGAGAAAATCATGAGATAGATTTTACATTAGTAGATATCCGTGAGATGTTTGAATATAGTGATTTAAGCATAAAAGGCACAGACCTACTTCTACCAACAAGTAATATGCATCTTCATATGGACAAAATTGAGTCCATCAAAGATAGTGTCATAGTCTTGTATTGTAGAACAGGAAGCAGAACAGGACAAATGCTAAATATACTAAAAAGAATGGGATTTGAAAAAATCTCACACTTAAGTGATGGCATAATGCAATTTAGTGGAGAGAAATTGAAAAATGCTCCACTTCCAAAAATATAACGAGGAAAATGAGATGAAAGTATTATTACTAAAAGATGTTAAAGGCTTGGGAAAAGCTGGAGAAATGAAAGAAGTAAAAGATGGTTATGGAAAAAACTTTCTTATTGGAAACAAACTTGCACTTCATGCGACTAATGAAGTACTAAAAAGACATGAAGCACATGTAAGAAAACAAAAAGCTGAAGATACTGCAGAAATAGAGAGATTAAAAGGTGTCGAAAAAGCACTTGGAGAGGTAAAATTAGTAGTTAGAAGAAAACTAGGAGCAAATGGTAGTCTTTTTGGAGCAGTTACTAAAGATGAAATAGCACATGAACTTCAAAATCAACACAGTATAGAGATAGATAAAAAAACAATTGAAATCAAAAATGCAATCAAGATGACTGGTCTGTTTGACATCACAGTAAAACTAGGTCATGGAATCCATGCAGCTATGCAACTAGAAATCATAGGAGAGTAAATGTTTGACGCAACTACAATACTTGGCTATAAAGCAGATGGAAAAGCTATCATAGGTGGTGATGGACAAGTAACATTTGGTGATACCATACTAAAAGGTAACGCAACAAAAATCAGAAAACTGCACCATGGTAAAATCCTAGCTGGCTTTGCAGGAAGTACTGCAGATGCATTTAATCTTTTTGATATGTTTGAAGGAATACTAGAACAAAAAAAGGGTGACCTTTTTAAATCAGTTATAGAGTTTTCAAAAGAGTGGCGAAAAGACAAAATGCTTAGACGACTTGAAGCTATGATGATAGTTCTTGATACTAATAATATCTTTATACTCAGCGGAACTGGCGATGTTGTTGAACCAGAAGATGGGAAACTCGCAGCTATCGGAAGTGGTGGAAACTTTGCAATATCTGCAGCAAGAGCATTAGATAAGCATGCAAATCTTGAACCTGAAGAGTTAGTAAAAGAGAGCTTAAAAGTAGCAGCCGATCTTTGCATATATACAAATACAAACATAAAAACTTTTGTTTTAGAGGATAAAAAATGACACCAAAAGAGATTGTTGCATACTTAGATGAATACATAATAGGACAATTTGAAGCAAAAAAAGCAATTGCAATAGCGCTTAGAAATAGATATAGAAGACTGCAATTAGATCCACAGATGCAAGAAGAAGTTATGCCTAAAAACATACTTATGATAGGAAGTACAGGAGTTGGTAAAACAGAAATAGCAAGACGATTGGCCAAAATGATGAACTTACCATTTGTAAAAGTCGAGGCTAGCAAATATACTGAAGTGGGTTTTGTGGGAAGAGATGTAGAATCTATGGTTAGAGACTTAGTTATGGCTTCAGTCAACCTAGTTAGAAATGAACATAGAGAGCAAAATATCGACAAGATTGATGAACATGTAGAAAAAACTATCATTGAAAAACTTCTTCCACCACTACCAAAAGGGGCAAGTGATGAGAAAAAAGAGGACTATAAAAGAAGTTATATTCGAATGCAAAACAAACTAAGAAATGGAGAACTCGATAATCTTAGTATCGAAGTTGAGATTACTGGTGGTGGCTCAGACATATCTGACAGTTCACTTCCTCCAGAGATGATAAAAGTACAAGAATCATTTATAAAAATTCTTGGAACTGGTAAAGATAGTATAAAAAAAGAGCTAAAAGTAAAAGATGCCAAAGAGGCACTTAAGCATGATGCTAGTGAAAAACTACTAGATTTTGAAGCTATCAAAGTTGAAGCACTTGATAGAGCTCAAAATGGCGGAATTATCTTTTTAGATGAGATAGATAAAGTAGCAGTTAGTACATCTTCAAGTAATAGAAGTGATCCTAGTAAAGAAGGAGTCCAAAGAGATCTTCTTCCTATAGTAGAGGGCAGTGATGTAAACACGAAGTATGGTATGGTAAAAACTGACCATGTGCTATTTATCGCGGCTGGTGCATTTCACCTAACTAAACCAAGTGATTTAATACCAGAACTTCAAGGAAGATTTCCACTTAGAGTTGAGCTTGATTCTTTAACGGAAGATATACTCTATCAAATCCTTACCCAATCAAAAAACTCTCTAATTCTTCAATACCAAGCACTCTTGAAGACTGAAAAAGTAGAACTTGTATTTGAAGATGATGCTATCAAAGCACTTGCAAGGATATCACAAATGGCAAATGAAAAGATGGAAGATATTGGAGCAAGAAGACTGCATACTGTTGTTGAAAAAGTAATCGAAGAGATAAGCTATAGTGCAGATGAACATACTGGAGAGACCATTACTGTTACAAAAAGCCTAGTCCATGAAAGACTAGACGATATTGCAGAAGATGAAGATGTTAGTAAGTACATATTATGATGGATAATATAAAAACAAAAGCTGGCTTTGTATCAGTTATAGGAAGACCAAATTCGGGTAAAAGCTCACTTGTAAATTGGATTATAGGTGAAAAAATTGCTATGGTTTCACACAAGGCAAATGCAACAAGAAAACGCTCCAATATTATAGCTATACATAAAAATGCACAAATTATTTTTGTTGACACACCTGGCATACATGAAAAAGAGAGACTTTTAAATAAGTTTATGATGGATGAAGCACTTAAAGCTATGGGTGATTGTGATTTAATTCTTTTTCTAGCTCCTGCAAGTGATAATCTAAAAGATTATATAAAATTTCTTGAAAGAAATAGAAAAGAAATTCCGCATATATTGCTTTTGACCAAAGCTGACAGTGTAAGTAAAAAAGAACTTTTTAAAAAAATAGAACAGTATTCTAAATATCAAGATAAATTTCAAGCACTTATTCCCGTATCAATAAAAAAGGGCATAACTCAATCTTATCTGCTTGATGAAGTCATAAAAGAACTACCAGAGCATCCTTTTCTATATGATACAGAGATTTTAACTACAGATCCTGTAAAAGATTTGTATAAAGAGTACATCAGAGAAGCTATTTTTAACAATACTAGTGAAGAAATTCCATATTTTGCCGATGTAATGGTAGAAAAAGTAGAAGAAGGTGATGAAATTGATAATATTTATGCTACAATTATTGTAGACAAAAAGAGTCAAAAGGGCATTGTCATCGGAAAAGATGGCAAAACATTACAAAGAATTGGTTTTGAGGCTAGAAAATCTATAGAAAATCTTGCAGATAAAAAGATTTTTCTAAAACTGTTTGTAATAGTAAAGCAGGGATGGAGCCAAGATAAAGATTTATTGAAGAAAATAGGTTACATCATAGAATAAATTTATCTTTTAGATGATATACTACATGTAAGATACTTTTATTCTTCACAAAAAATAGGTTGGTACATGGCAAAAAAAAGTAATAACAAAAGTTTCTCTGACATTGTTTCGGTTGACCCGGTATCACTTCAAGCATATAAGTATGCAAAAAATGAACTTCAACCTTTCAAATTAGATAAAATTAATAAAAGTTCTTTTGTTATATCATATATACAAAGCAAAGATGTTATAAGTGCTATTATTCAAATGAGTAGAAACATCCCAGAGAGTGACTTAAAAGATGCTATAGAGATTAAAGTATATGATGAGCTAGGTCTTGATTCTGCCGTTGAATATACTATAACTTATCTGGAAACAGAAACAAATGATAGCAAAAATAGAACTTATGATGTTTTTATAATTGATACTTCATTAATTGGAACTCAATTAGATACCATAAGAAAGAAAACATCTTACATAGACTATGTAACTACGGCACCTTTTTTAATATCTTCTCTTTATAAAAAAGCCCTTCTAGAATCTCAAGGTACCGATTGTTTTGTTTATTTTCAGAAAAATGATGCCTTCTTGGCAATTTACAAATCAGGACAATATCTATATTCAAAATCGCTTCACTATTCTTTGACTGAGTTAACAGAAAAATTTTGTGAACTTATTGGGGAAAGAATAGAAGAAGAAGATTTTTATAAACTACTTACAACCGAAGGATTAAAGAGTACAAATGTCTCATACCAATCTTTTCTTATGCAATTGTTTGGTGAACTATTTTTGTACATTAATGATGTTATTATTTTTGCGAAGCGTTCATACAATATAGAAAATATAGACAAAATCTATATTGGTTCTGAAGTTGGTATTATAATCGGTGTTGATGAGTATGCAAAAAGCTACTTAGGACTTGAATCCTTCGAATTTAATTTCAATATTTCAATAAACTCGAAAGAGTGGTATGTAGACCAAATTCATATACTTATGGCACTTACGGCTCAAGTATATCTTGAAGATAAAGATGATGCACTAAATTTTTCCATTTATAGAAGACCTCCGCCATTTAGACAGAGACCTGTTGGAAAACTTATTGGGGTAGTAGCCGCTAGTATTATCCTTAGTGCAGGGTATCCTGCTTATCAATATGGATATGCACAGTTCTTACAAATACAAACTCAACAAGCTAATAAAAAATATAAAATAGCTAACAAAAAAGCAAATGTTATAAGAGCAAAAGTAGCAAGCTTAAAAAAAGATAGGGCAAAAATAGTCAAATTAGTAAAAGTTGAATCTGATAAGCTGGAATTTAAAAAGAAGCTTTTGACAGAAATACATAGGAAAAAAACTGCCTACTCTATGAAAGCAGTTATATTGGTTGAATTAATAGACATATTAAACAAATACCAATCAAAAATATCTGTTGTCCAATATGAAAAAGATAACATCACATTATCAATACAAAATAGAAATGAAAAAAAGATTACAGAGTTCATAAAAGAATTAACTAAACTAAAAAAATACAAAATAACTACTGATAGAATTATAAAAGATCAAGAAAAAGATCTCTATTTGAGTCAGATAGTGGTAGGACTTTAATTATGCATACACAAAGTACATTTGATAAAGTTGACAATTATCTAAAAGATAAAAAGAGTAGCGAACTTTCACTAGTTTTTTTCTTAGTATTTGCAACTATCGGATTTGTTATATACTCTTCTGTTTTTCCTATAACAGAAAAGATACTTAAAAAAAGCAAGAATACTCATAAAAATGTGGAAAACAAACTAAAGCAAGAAAAAGCATATCTAAACTCGGTGACAAGGAATGGTGACAAAAATTTTATTCTAAATCAAATGAATAAAGAAGTAACCAAACAAAAAAATCTTCTTGAAGATGTTAAGTATAGAAATGTATATGTAGACACAAAACTAAAAGAACTATCATATCTTCTATTTAACGATAAGAACTGGGCAAAATTTATTGACTCAATAGCTTTTATAGGACAAAAATATGGCATAGAACTGGCTCTTATAGATAATCAATTCTTTGAGCCAAACTTACAGAAAATTACGCAAGTCTTAACAATGAAGCTAAACTTTGATGGTGAATTTAAAAATATACTTAAATTCATAAATGAACTAGAAGAGAGTGACCTTGTTGTTGACATAAACAGCTTACACTTAGAAAGTAGTGATACTATAAGTGGAACTCTTGATATCGCTGTATGGGGGATGAAGTATTGAAAAAAACAGTATTATTGCTACTACCAATATTATTTTGCTCTATTTTATTGGCAGACAAAAACAATGAATTTACAGCTGAGTATGATAAAATTTTTACGCAGATTAGCGAAAAGCGTATTGGTATATCAAACTCAAAGATAAATGTTGTTAAAAACCCTTTTCTTATGACCAATGTCGTAATCGCAAAAGAAAACAACACAACGGCACCAAAAATAAAATATAATCTAAACGCAATATTTGGTAATAAAGCAAAAATAAATGGAAAATGGTACAAACTAAATAGTGAAATTGGTAGTTTTAAATTATCACATGTTAAAAGCAATAGTGTAATCATGCAAAATGGGCACTCAAAAAAAGAACTTTTTATAAGGAAAAGCGATGTTAGCAAAATTCAATTTAATTCAAAATAGATATATTTTACTTGTAGCCTTTATAGCTATATTATCTCAACCACTTAGTGCTTCAAAGAGTTGTGATTTTAGAGTATTTAGTATAAAGACTTCAGAAAAAATATCCAGTATAGAACTATTGACTCAGATAGCTGATAGTTGTGATTTTAGTATTGTTGTTAAAGATGATTTTGCAGCAACTACGCTTAAAAAAGATTTATACGGCATAAATATCAAAGATCTTGCTCTTGATGAAATTTTTGAACTAATTATTTCAGATAATGATTTATACTATGAATATAGCAAAAACTTTTTAAAAATATCTGCGCTAAAAACAAAAACATTTAAGGTTGATTATGTTACTTCTGTTAGGCAAGGAACAGCAAACTTAAATGCTTCTGTTGATGCTGTCATTACAGCAGGTGATACAGGTGGAACTAATACTGGAAATGGAGACAATAGTATAAACTCTGTTGAAACATTTGATTTTTGGACAACTATGCTAGCAGATACAACGGCTATCATGAATACTGGTGCTGACGACTATGCAGCAAAACCCCCAATCATAAATCGAAATGCAGGACTAATTACGGTTACTGGCACTAAAAGACAGCTTGATAGAGTTAGTGAGTATTTAAAAGTTCTTCAAAAAAGTTTACATAAGCAAGTGCTTATTGATGTGTCTGTTTTAAGTGTCTTACTAGAAGAATCTCATAGTTCTGGTATAAACTGGTCCAAATTTGATTTGTCACTAGGTAGTAAAACAACAGCAAATGATACAACTAACTGGGCAAGTTCACTGTCTAGACAAGCCACCTCTACTGTTACTATGGTAAATGATGCCGTGTTTACTATGACTGGACTAATTAGTTTCTTAAACAAAAATGGTGTAACAGAGGTAGTCTCAAATCCAAAAGTATTATCTATGAATAACCAACAAGCACTGATTACAATTGGAGATAATATAAACTATAGAGTAAAAAGTACGGCAAATAGTGCTGATGCAACAGGAACAGTAAGTGAATCATTTGATAATTTCTCTATTTTTATCGGCGTTTTGCTAAACATAACTCCTCAAATAACTGATGATAACGAAATTATACTAAGGATAAATCCTTCAGTAAGTAGTTTTAAATACTCTGAAGACAATGCAAAGCAAGTTGCCCCTAGAGAAATAGCTCCTGATACATCTGAAAAAAAATTATCTACTATCGTAAAAGTTAAAAATGGAAATACTATAATACTTGGTGGACTAATAACTCATACTGAAGCTAACGATGGTTCTAATGTTCCAATTTTAAGTGATATTCCGCTTTTAGGAGAAGCTTTTAAATATAAAAATAAAACAAAAGTTACGCAGGAACTTATATTTGTAATTACTCCTAGAATTATTGGACCAAAGGACAATACAAGAACAACCCTAAAAGATTTAGGATTTTCTAAGAAGATATATGACAAGTAACTATACAGATATCAAAAACATCTTCGTGGATGGAGAAGTTTTTGATTATGTAAACTTAGATAAATCAGCTTATGCTTATGAAAGGCTCGTGCAAACTCTCGATAAACCTTTAAAACTTATACTTTTTTTTGGTAAACCTGGTACTGGTAAAACATTTTTATTACAAAAAATATATAACGACTATAAGGATAAAAAAGATATAGTATTTTTTCCTAGGCCTTTTTTTGATGAGATTGAATTTCTAGAAGCCCTGTATAAGGCAGTTTTCAACGAAAACTCACCAAAATTTGCAGGTTATAATGATTTTCTATCCATATCATCAGAAAAACTTCAAGATAAAAAATCAGTTACTGTTCTCATGGATGAAGCACAACTATATCCAGAAGAACTTATAGAAAAAATTAGACTCATGTCTGATTCTAGAAAATTTAAATTTCTTTTTACAGTTCATAAAACTGAAAAAGAAGATGTATTGGCAAAAGATTATTTTCAAACTAGGATTTGGGAAACGATAGAACTTCACAACTCTTCATTGAATGAAATTAAGACATATATCGAAAAAAAGATGATTTTTCATAATAAATTTGAATATATTACTATATTTAAAGATTCTCATTATAAGTTAATGATGAAAACTACTAAAGGCAATCTAAGAACTATAAATAAGCTTATGTATAAACTATTTGAAATACTTGAATACTATGATATCAATAAACCTTCTGAGGTCAGAGGCAAAGCACTAAAATCTAAGTTTTTAGAAATGGCAGCAATAAATCTAGGAATGATAAATGTTTAATGCTGAAGGTATAATTGAATTAGAAAAAAAATGGTTAAGTTATAAAACAAAACAAAGAAGTAAACTATCTATTTTTATAATATTTGCTTTAGTTATTTTTACATTTGCTTCTTATCAAGTCTATTCAAATCTGTATATTGTAAAAAATATACCAAAAGAAAAAGCTATAAAAGCTCCTGTAGTATTGATAGATAAACCACTTATTGCTAAACCTACTGTAAAAAAAGAAATAAATTCAACAAAAAATACTTTGCCTAATGAGAAAAAAATAGATCTTATTACTTTAGATAAAATAGAAAGCAAAGAAAAAAATAACACAATAATTAGTACCCTATATATAAAAAATAAAAAGCTTGTTAATGAAATTAATACTACTTCTAATAAAGATATAAATATTACTATCTCTAAAAAGCTAAAAATATTAAAAGTAAATTATAAGCCTTATTTCTTCAAATTAGAACCGACAGATCAAGGAAGTGAACTATTTACATCAAATGGTTTTTTAGCACTCAATGTACCATTGCAGATAAAAGAAGTTCCTCCTGTTAAAATAAAAAAACAACAAGTTATTGAAACCATTAGAAGTCTCACTGAAACTACACTTAAAAAGAAAGAGCCAAATAAAATATCGATAGATAGTAAGGAAGTGGATACTATTAAATACCTTAAAGAAAAATATTATGCAACTTCTAGTATAGTTTTTGCCTTAATGTTGGCAGAAGAATATTACTATGAAAAAGACTATAAAAATTCTTTACAATGGGCATTAACGGCAAATGACGATGACTCACAAAATACAAAAAGTTGGTCTTGGTTTGCTAAAGCAAAAGTTAAATTAGGTCAAAAAGAAGACGCAATAAGGGCTTTAAAAGCATACCTTTCAAATAATAATTCAAAAAGATTGTCAACACTACTACGAAAAATAGAACTTGGAGATACAAATGATAAATAAACTAATTCTCACCTTTATACTACTAGCAACACTACTAAATGCTATAGATAAAGGTGATATAATAAAACTGTATAAAGATAAAAATTATCGAAAAACTTGTTTAAAAGCTGGAGATTTATACCAAAAATACAAAAGTGATGAAGAATTTTTAAATATATATGCGTATTCTTGTTTAAAAGAAGACATGATTAACAGGACAATACTCCCTATAATAAAACTATATAAAACTCCTGAATCGAGAGAAAATGCAGCATACTATGCAACAATTTTATACCAAAAAAAGCTTCTTTATCATGCTCTAGTTGATGATGTTGATATATCATATGTTAATCTGCCAAAAACAAAATACATACTTTCAATTATATTTAACAAATTTGTTAGCGGAGACTATAACTACAAAAATGGAGCATATTGGTTCAATGATGATGATAATGGTGAACTATCATATAAATTATCAGTTGAAACTCACCAAAAAACGAAAAAAATCTTCCTTAGAACCTATAAAAATGGTAAAATAGTAAAAATACGGACATATTGGTAAAGGCACTTAAGAATGAACAAGACAACAGAAAATCTTTTAAATTATCTTATTCAAAATAGAATTGTTGATGAAGCTAGTGCTAATCAAATATCTGAACAATTAAAAGACTCTAAAGAGACTCTTGGAAGTCTACTTATTAAGAATGGCTTTTTTGCAAGTGAGGATATACTTATACTTGCACTAGAAATGTATAAAAAAGGTTATGTCACGCTTGGAAATGTAAATAATCATTTTGCAATTGATGTTATAAGTTTTTTACAAGAATTAGCCAAAACTTTAAAATTACCATATATGGATTTAGATTCAATTGACATTGACTATAGAATGTTGGCAAAATTACCATTTGAAAAACTGAAAAAATTTGGTGCACTTCCAATTAAAGAAGATGAAATAAATGTTTTTATAGCACTTATGGATCCTATGAATATGAATGCACAAGACGGTGTTCAGAGAATTTTTCCAAGAAAACTTGTCAAATACATTATCGCAGAACCATTCCAGATAGAAAAATATCTCAATAAAGCTGAGATGGGTGAAAGCATCAAAGGATTAATAGGAGAAATAAGAAGAGAGATAACATCAAATGCAGCTGAAAATCCTCAAGAATCCTCTGGAATTTTGAAGCTTATAGAGATAATACTAAAAACAACTATCCTAGCAGGTGCTAGTGATATTCATATAGAACCGACCGAGAACAACTGTATAGTAAGAGGGAGAATTGATGGTATGCTTAATGAAACATTTATATTTGATAAAGATATATACCCTCCTCTAGCTTCTAGAATGAAGTTACTTTCCAATATGGATATAGCAGAAAAAAGAAAACCTCAAGATGGTCGTTTTTCTGCGACAATATTAGGCAAAGAATTTGACTTTAGAATTTCAACTCTACCTATACTTAATGGCGAATCTATTGTAATTCGTATTCTTGATAAATCGAAAGTCATGATAAATATTGAAGATTTAGGAATGCACCCAAATAATTATAAAAAATTTAGTAAAGCAATGAAAGCACCATATGGGATCATATTTGTAACTGGTCCAACTGGTAGTGGTAAAACAACTACACTCTATGCTGCATTAAATGCTATTAAAAATGTTCAAACTAAAATCATAACTGTTGAAGATCCAGTAGAGTACCAATTAAACCTTACTCAGCAAGTTCAGGTCAACCAAAAAGCTGGCCTTACTTTTGCAACTGCTCTAAAATCAATACTAAGACAAGATCCTGATATTATCATGATTGGTGAGGTTAGAGACTCTGAGACACTTCGTATAGCTGTTCAGGCTGCACTAACTGGTCATTTAGTTTTTTCAACTTTACATACAAATGACTCTGTAAGTGCAATCACAAGAGTTATGGATATGGGCATTGAGCCATATCTATTAAGTGGTTCATTGGTTGCGATTGAGGCTCAAAGACTTGTCAGAAAACTGTGCCCATATTGTAGAGTAAAAACAATTTTACCAAAATCTATCTTTGATGATATAAAACAATATATTCCAAAAAAATACCAATTTTATAAACAACACGGTTGTGAAAAATGTTCACAAACTGGATATAAGGGCAGAGAAATGCTTTCAGAAATACTTCCAATTAGTGAAAAGATGTCAAGTATGATAGCTCAAGGTGAAAGTAAAAGAAATATTCAAGATCAAGCTATTGATGAAGGTTTTACAGATATGTTCCAAGATGGCGTTATTCGAGCTGCAAATGGAATTACAAGTATAGATGAGATAATAAGGGTGGCAAAATCATGAAATATTTTGAAATACGCTTTCTTTTTAAAGGTAAAAAAGATACTAAGGTTATTAAGGCTCCAAATAGAAATGATGCTATTGGTATGGCTAAGTCAAAAGTACCAGGAGTCATTTTAAATGTAAAAGAAACATCTGCTCCCGTTGAAGATCAATTTAATAACTTTAAAAATAATCTTCTAGATGCTATTGTTAAAAAGAAAATTCACATGAAAGACCTTATTGCTTCAGTACGACAGCTAGCAGTTATGACAGATGCTGGTATATCTATCCATGATAGTATAAAAGAAGTTTCAAGTGCCACTGTTGATAAAACTTTAAAAGGTATCTTTGATAAAATTGATGATGATCTTAACTCTGGACTTAGCTTAACTGAGTCAATGATGAGTTTTAGGCATGAATTAGGTGATGTTACCATTGCTATGGTTGAACTAGGAGAAAGCACAGGTAACATGGCAGAATCTTTGGAAAAACTTTCTGAAATACTTGAAGAGATAGAGGAAAATAGGCAAAAATTTAAGAAGGCACTTAGATATCCTATAACTGTTATTATTGCAATAGGTATAGCTTTTACAATACTGATGGTATATGTT
>Ga0256840_1002476_pt1 | contig 16158 bp, 20 predicted proteins | sample 355202metaG_FD_185969 | JGI IMG/M metagenome (GOLD analysis project Ga0256840, IMG submission 185969) | Hydrothermal vent microbial communities from Mid Atlantic Ridge, Atlantic Ocean - 355-202 | ecosystem: Environmental > Aquatic > Marine > Hydrothermal vents | place: Atlantic Ocean: Mid... | reverse complement strand
TCAACTTTTCAAACATAACTTTGTGTTTGATAAAATAAAATATTTATGGATTTTTACGCAATTGCAACAATACTCATCGTTCTTTCAGCACTTTTTGGCTATATAAATATACGTTTTTTAGCTTTACCAAGTACAATCGGTTTAATGCTAATAACTATTGTTTTTACTATGTTGGTTTTTGCATTAAGTTATTTTGACGCCACTTTATTAGAAAAAGAACGCGAACTAATTGGTAGTATTGATTTTGGCACTTTATTACTTAACGGAATGTTGAGTTTTATGCTGTTTGCAGGAGCGTTGCATACTAATTTTCAGCAATTGAAAGTACAACGAAAACCCATTTTAGCCTTTGCAACTTTAGGTACTTTAATTTCTACTTTTTTAGTAGGTGTTTTTGTTTTTTACGGTTTAAAAGTTATTAATTTAGATACCGATTTTATTTACTGCTTGCTTTTTGGTGCTTTAATCTCACCAACCGACCCAATTGCAGTTTTAGGAATTCTTAAAAAAGTAGGTGCTCCCAAAAAATTAGAAACAAAAATTGTAGGCGAATCATTATTTAATGATGGTGTTGGCGTAGTAATTTTCATTACAATATTTTCAATTGCAAGTACAGGTATGGAGCATTTCTCTATAATACATACAGCCTTAGAATTTGTACAAGAAGTTGGTGGTGGTTTGGTTCTTGGTGGTCTTTTAGGATATGGTACATACGTTTTATTAAAATCAATAGATGATTACGATACCGAAGTAATTATTACTGTTGCAGCAGTAATGGGCGGAACACTATTAGCTCAAAAATTACATATTTCAGCTCCTTTAGCAATGGTTGTTGCTGGTCTTATTGTTGGTCATGATACCATGCGAGAAAGCTCAATGAGTAAAGTAACCGAACTTTATGTAGATAAATTTTGGGAATTGATAGATGTACTTTTAAACACACTTTTATTTGTAATGATTGGTATGGAACTTTTAGTTTTAACGTTTGAAAAAGAATATTTCCTTGCCGGAATATTAGCAATTCCTGCCATTTTATTTGCAAGATATTTATCCTTATTGCTACCTATTAAATTCTACTCAAAAAAATTAGACTTCGTTAAAAATACAAATGCCCTAATGACTTGGGGTGGATTACGAGGCGGAATATCCATTGCTTTAGCTTTAAGTTTAACCAATGCCATGCACAAAGATTTGTTTTTAGTAATGACCTATACTGTAGTCGTTTTTTCTATTATTGGTCAAGGTTTAACCGTTGGAAAATTGATTAAAAAATTGAGTTAAATAATAGATTTAAAAGAATGATGAAAAAAGGGAATAATATATTTTGGGTATTATCATTACTGTTAATCGTATTTGTTTCCTGTAAAGGTCAAGAGAATACAAACAAAAAAACGAAAAATAAAACCGTAAAAGTATTAGCAGATAGCATTAGTATAAACACCGTTTTTTTACCTGAATTTAAAATAGACATACATTTAGACGAACCACAAGGAAACCCAATAAGTGGTGTTGTTAGAACAATGATACAAGATAAAAACAGCTTGCTTTGGTTTGGTACTCAAAATGGTTTATTGCATTTAAAAGATGAAATTCTTGACTACTATGATATTAAAGATGATTTTGGTAATACAATTACAATAAAAGCCTTATGTGAAGATGTTTATGGTAATATCTGGATTGGTCATGATAATGGTATATCTAAATATGATGGAACATATTTTACAAATTATACAAAAAAAATGGCTTAATTAATAATGATGTTTGGAGTTTAGCAACAGATAAAAAAGGAGTAATTTGGATAGGTACTTTACAAGGAGTAAGTAAATTTTATGGAGAAAAGTTTACTAATTTTAAAATTCCAGATGCAGAACCGGATCATACAAGAGGTGTTACAAGTGCTAAGATTGTACATAGTATTATGGTAGACACTAAAGGTAAAGTGTGGTTTGGTACAAATGGAGGCGCATATTTTTATGACGGAAAAACATTAATCAATATTTCAGAAAAAGAAGGATTATGTAATATTAGAAGATAAAAAAGGTAATTTTTGGTTTGGAACCACACATAATGGTTTATGTTATTACGATGGAAAAACATTCAAAAATATACCAATTACTAAAGGAAAAGAAGTTTGGTCTCTTATGGAAGACAAACAAGGTAATATTTGGTTTAGTGTTAAAGGTTTTGGCGTTTATTGTTATAACGGAAAAATAGTAAAATCATACTCAAAAAAAGAAGGATTAAGCAGTGTAGTCTTCAATATTTTTGAAGATTCTAACAACCGAATTTGGTGTAATGGTTTTACAGGTTCTTATCGATTAGAAGGAAAATCATTTATTTACATAAACAGAAATGGTCCTTGGTAAAAAATTACCATGTAAAATAACACGTCAATTATTCTATATTATTATATTTGTATAAAATATATTAGTACAAATATGAAATTCAACACAAAAGTAATTCACGGAAAACAAAAACACGATCCTGCAACAGGAGCAGTAATGGTACCTATTTATCAAACCTCTACTTATGTGCAAAGCAGCCCAGGAAAACACAAAGGTTACGAGTATTCAAGAGGTGAAAACCCAACAAGAGATGCTTTAGAAAACGCCTTTGCATCTATCGAAAATGCAAAATACGGCTTGGCTTTTGGTTCAGGATTAGCAGCAATTGATTGCGTTATTCGCTTATTTAAACCCAACGATCATATTATTGCTGGCGATGATCTTTATGGAGGAACATATAGAATGTTTACTAAAATATTTTCAAAATACGGTTTAACATTCTCATTTGTAGATATGAATGACCCTGAAAATGTTGCTAAAGCAATTACAAAAAACACCAAAATGATTTGGTTAGAAACACCTACAAATCCGTTATTAAAAGTAACCGATATTGAAGCTGTAACTAAAATAGCAAAAAAACATAATTTAATATCTGCGGTTGATAACACTTTTGCAACGCCTTACATTCAAAATCCATTAGATTTAGGAGCCGATATTGTAATGCATTCAGCTACAAAATATCTTGGCGGACATTCTGATTTAGTTATGGGAGCTTTAATGTTAAACGATGATGAATTATATAAACAGTTAAAATTTATACAATTTGCAGCAGGAGCAATTACTGGTCCAATGGATTCGTTTTTAGCGCTTAGAGGAGTTAAAACATTAGCAATTCGTATGGAAAGACATTCTTCTAACGGTTTAGCTGTAGCAGAATTTTTAGAATCACATCCAAAAGTAAAAGAAGTATTTTATCCTGGTTTAAAATCACACCCAAACTATGAAGTAGCAAAAAAACAAATGCGCTCTTTTGGAGGAATGCTTTCGTTTAAATTAAAAGATGAATCTCAAGCAGCAACATTCAAATTATTAGAAAATTTAAAAATATTTACTTTAGCAGAATCGCTTGGTGGTGTTGAGAGTTTAGCAAATCATCCATCAACAATGACACATGCTTCTATACCAGAACCAGAACGTTTAAAAATAGGTATTACTGAATCTTTAATTAGATTAAGTACAGGTATTGAAGATGTAGAAGATTTAATTGCCGATTTAGAACAAGTTTTAAAAATGATTTAATGCTTAAAATAAATACAAACAAAACAGAATTAGATATTGATTTTATCTATGCTTTTTTAAAAAAATCTTACTGGGCAAATAACAGAACAAAAGAAGAAATTCAAAAAAGTATAGATAATTCTTTATGTTTTGGAATGTATTTAGAAAATAAACAAATTGGTTTTGCACGTATATTAACCGATACAGTTGTGTTTTCTTATTTAATGGATGTTTTTATTGATCAAAAATACCAAGGAAAAAAGTATGGTGAACAATTATTAAATCATATTTACAATCACGTAGATTTGAAAAATGTAAATAAGCATTATCTACTTACTAAAGACGCACAAAATTTTTATCATAAATTCGGCTTTAAAGAATACCCAACACCAAATCGATTTATGATTAAAAATTAAATTTATGAGAAAACTTAGATTGTTGTGGGATTTTAGAGGTCCAGATTCATTAGAAATAGCAAAACATCATGTAATTCATTTAAAAGAATTTACACAAATAGATAAATTATCTTTTGTAGAAGCATCGGTAATTGAGCAAAACAAATATATAAATAGTGCTTTTATTATTATTTTTGAAATAGATTTAGAAGTGTTTAAAACTGCTTTAAAACCTCATAGAATTACCATTTACAATGAACAATAAGTTCGTTTTTTTGTTTAAGGATAAATTACGTACATTTATAATGCTTCTTTATTGGGTTGAATTATATTTTTCAATAAAATAATTTTTTGAATAGAAATATTGCGAAAATGACCAAAAAATACCAAAACAAATATCGCATAGAATCTGCCAGAAAAAAAGGATATGATTATTCGCAGAATGGTGCGTATTTTATAACGATTGTAACCAAAAATAGGGAATGTTTTTTTGGGAATATAGATAATCGTGGAGACGTTTTGCAAAACGTCTGTACAACAATGCAATTATCGGAAATTGGAAAAATTGTTTGGGATGAATGGTTTGTATCCGAAAAAATCCGAAATCATATTTTTATGGATGAATTTGTAATTATGCCAAACCATATTCACGGCATTGTTATTATTAATAATGATGATTGTAGAGACGTTTTGCAAAACGTCTCTACGGACAAATCCGAAAAACCAAAAAATAAATTTTTTTCAAAAATATCACCATCATCAAAATCATTATCAATGATGGTTCGGCAATTCAAATCCGCCGTAACCATAAAATCCCGCGAAATTAATCCCAATTTCGCGTGGCAACCACGATTTCACGACCGCATTATCCGCAACGAAAACGAATTAAATCGTATCCGTCATTATATCCGCGAAAATCCCGCGAAATGGTATCGTGATAGGAATAATGGTGATGATTTGTGGTTGTGATGGATGACGTGGTTTGTGGTAGAGACGTTTTGCAAAACGTCTCTACGGAATGATAAATAATACCAATTTGCAAAAAAATCCATTTTGGTATATAATTCAATTGACAATTTTATATATTTGTTATTTAAAACCAATTCATTATGAAAAATATCGCGAAAATCGCCGCTGTATCAGCAATATTATCCGTTGGAAATATCGAGGCAAAAAATATAGAGCGTACAGGCGCAATGCATTGCGTCTCAACAGATTTACAAAATCTCGCGAAAAATATTCTAATGAAAGATACCCGTACAGACGTTTTGCAAAACGTCTTAACGACAACCGCAGATTTCACAAAATCCCGCGAAAAATTATCAGAAAATCCACCAGAATTAAAAACTGTTTTGGAGCAATACGATAGTTTAAAAGACACACCAGAGGAATTGCGGAAATACCTAAAAGACAACCAAATTACCACTAAAATCCTACAAAACTGGTATGATAAATTGAATAAAGATTACACCGTGTCTTTAAACGCCCGAAATAGAGAAGCCTCTGAAATAAATGGTTATAACCAAGGGCACGCCAAACAATATCAAAAAGATGTCGATGACGAACTAGCACCATTAGATAAAGCATTAGAGAAAAATATTAACCAACGCGTTTCGATTGCTACGATGATTGACTTGCTCAATATTCCAGATGATGCGGAAAAAATAGGCATCAAAAATATGGATCCTGTTTTCGCGGAGATTTTGGAAAACCCGAAATTTGCGGGAACTATAAAAAACAACAAAGAACTAAACCAAGCCGTTTTCGCGGGATTTTCGCCAGAGTTTCAAAAACGATTTAATGAATTAGGATTGATTTTGAAAGTGGAAAAAGATGGAAATGAAATTGAAGTTTATATTGTGTGCGGAACAGATAAAAATGGCGAAATTTATGATGTTAAATTTTTAAAATCAAAAAAAACAAATATAGTTACTGAATTAATACAATCAAAAGAATATGGATTAATAATTTCCGAAACGGCTACTTATAAAGGGAAAACTAAAACTCAACAAATCCGTGAAATTAACCCTGAACAATTGGAAAAAATAACAATTCAGGAAGATGGGGAACAAACTTTCAGTAGAATAATCACCAAAAACTCAAATATTCACGGTAACAAAGTTGCCAATAATTAAGGTTTTTAAAATCCCGCGAAATTTTAATAATAATTACTATTCCTGAGCGATTATTAAAAATCAACCGAAATAAAGTCGAAGGATCTTCCTTTGGCTCTTTTTTTGAAAACAAGCCATTCGAAGACCCATTCGACTTCTTGTTTTTTAACTTATAGTTGTCGCTCAGGGATAGTTAGTTGTTTTTTCGCGGGATTTTCGTTGATTCCTTAGCCTAATTCTGGTATAATTCGTAGATGAAAAAACTTTTGGTTGCTTTCGGTTGGCTGTTTTTCGCGGGATTTGCCAGTGCCGCTACGCTTACAGGTGTGGTGCAAGACGCACTTACTAATAAACCATTAGAAACCGTTTCCGTATCGGTGGCAGATGAAACGGCTAAAACAAATGGGTTGGGGAAATTTGAATTAGATTTCACATTCGACCCACAAAATCCCGCGAAAATTGTGTTTAGTAAGGATGCGTATTTGGATTTGGCGGGGACGCTTCTCATTAATAAAAAAGGTAAATTAATTTGGGATGACGGAACATTTAACGAAAAAGATTTAGGGGAAATTACGATTAGCGTAGAACCTGATGGTTTTTTTGAAAAAGAGGGCGTACGAATTCCTCAAACAAAAACCGTTTATTCACCAGACACTTTTGATTTGGAGACAATTTCGCTAGAACCAGAACCTGTACCTATAATTCGCGGGAAAATCACCTTAGAAAACGAGGGCGAAAGTGTGGTGTTTAAAAAAGATATAAAAATTGGTGTTACCGATAATGCTACTGGCAAGTTGCTTCTGATGTTCAAAAAATGCAAAGGCAAAACCGTATGTGAGTATGAAATTCCTGGTAATCTTGGAACAGCCAAAAATCCGCGAAATTATGATTTATGGTTTCATTATGGCGATGAAAATGATAATACTTATAAAGATGTAGAAACGTCAGTTTCAGTTGAAGAAGTGGCAAAAGAGAAAGTAAATATGGTGTTTGAAGAAATGACCACTGCAAAAAAACTCCAAGGAAATATGGAAGAAATAACAGGTTTTAAGTGCAACGACACAATGCCGCGATATTTAGTTGGTGCCAATTGCGAAGAAAACAAAACTCTTGAAGGAGATGCGACAGATTTGGCTATGTTGATGCAGAAATTTGGCGGAAAAATCACAGGAATGATCGGTATGATTGCCGTTTTGTTTATTATTTGGAATGCCTTTAAAATCGTTGCTGCCGCTGGCGACGAAACCAAAATCAGCGAAGCCAAACAAGCTTATATTTATAATACTTAACCTTTTGTTATGATAGAAAAACTCAAACCAGAAAACATCTTATTTTTAGATATAGAAAGAGTTCCTGAATTTGAAAAATTTACCGATTTATCAAATGAAATGCAAGAATTGTAGGCCAAAAAAACATAATACCAACGTAAATAAAAACTAAGTATTAATAATAAATCAAACCAAATTGGCATTTTTGTTCCTTGATATAAATGGACTAAATCGGTTATTATATACGATGCGTTTGGCAAAAAAAAGTAACCAAATAGGGAATAATAAATAAAGCAAAAAATTATTTTTAAATTCTTGTAAATGATTGGTTATTTTATACGGAATTATTGCTAAAAACAAGTTCGATAGTAAAAATAAGTAAAATCCCGATTGTGTATAAAAAACTCTAAAAACAAGAAGTGAAATGGATAAAACACTTAGTGTTAGTACTGTTTTATATAAATTATTTTTCATTACTAAAAAGCCAAATCCAAGACATCATTGCTGTAAAAAAAGCCGTTAGACTTGCTAAATATCCAAAATCTTCAAACTCGGTTATGTATATAAAATAAGCGCACATAATAAACGCAACCATAGAAAAATATGGAAAATGCATTTTAAAAATTATTTTGTTGTTTTTCTCTTTACTTCTAATAAATTGTATTGGAAACGTTGTAGCAATTATCCCAATAAAACTAACAACTATTAATATTGGAGTGCTTATAAAAGCAATAAAAATAGTTTTATTGGTATATGCTTCTTGAGAAAATATCAAAATATTGAATATGACACTTGCTAAAACTCCTGATTTTAATGCTGTTTTTGCTATGTTCATTTTATTTTTTTTAAAAATTTTCAAAATTCATTTCTTGCCAAGAATTACTTTCTAATTTACTTAAGTGCTTATTGTATTTATTCTTTGCACTATTATAATTAGTAATTTTGTTTTCATTATTGTATTTATTTAATATATCAGAATTATTTGGTAACCATAATAGATAATCAATATCTAATTGATTGTTTTTTACATAATTTACATTGTATTTGGTTATAAAAACATCCCAATTTATAAACGAACTAATAAACAGTACTCCAAAAGCTATTTCTAAATTTTTTCGAAATAAATAAATAATATTTTTTATGTTTTTAACTTTGATAAAAGTGAAAATTAATCCTGTAAAAGTTAATAAAAGATAGATAAAAACACCAATTCGCTTATAGGTTAAACCAAACGAATGGACATATTGATAGTTTTTAAAGATGGTTACAAATACTAAAATACTGTTTAAGGCAATCCATATAAATGTTGTTGTTTTTAAAAATTTATTATGCTTGTAAAAATTGAGATTACCTCTAAAAAAGTAAATTATTAAAGCGATTGCTAAAATAATGGACACAATTAAAGCATTGATGCCTTGATGAACTTGAATAGATAATTCAACTGCCGAAAGGGTTTTAGCTTTAATTACATAAAACACATCTGTAAGTAGTAAAAACAACAATAATACATTTAATAAAACCATTAATATTAAGCCCAATTGATTTTCAGATTTTAATTTTTCTTGATCTAATATGGTTGTTTTTTTTAGTTGATTGTCGGTTTTTAAATCTGTTTTGGTTAATGGTTCAATTTCTAAAGGATTACTAATATTATACATAAAATAGTAACCTAAAGCAGTAAATAATAGCCATTGTAAATTGATAAAACTAAAATCAATTTTAGAGATAATTGTATCAAAAACAGGATTAGCATTTCTATATAAACCAATAAAAACCGAGACAACTAATAATGGAATTCCGATAATTTTTAGCCAATGTAAATAGTTTATATCTTGCTTTTTTACTTGTTCAATTTCGTTATTAACCTTATCAAAATAATTAGAAAAAGCGGCAGCTATTGTAGTGTAAAATCCGTTAAGAAATTTAACGTAAATAGATGATTTATTATGCGAAAAACTTCCGATAAATAAGAAAAAACTAACTGTATTTGTAAAAACACTTAAAGTATTGTGATTAAAAAAGACTAAAATAGCGGTTGTGATATAAATAGTAGCGTTAATAAAAACTGCCTTTTGTTTCATTTTTTTAGGATGTAAAAAAGCTAAAATCCCTGTTGTAATTAAGGAAAAAATAAAAATATTTAATCCAAAATTGTTTTTATAAAAAAGCATGCTAAATGCTATAGATGCGATAATTAATATTATTTTTTTCATAATTTGTGGTTTAATTGAATGATGGTTTTGTATATAGGTAAATTGAATAAATTTGTAATTTCATCCTAAAAAAAGTTTAAATAATCAAATACAATAATTACATATAAATAAGCAATTGGTATATTGAGTAGTATTACTCCGATGGTTTTTAAATTTGTTATAAGTTCACTTTTATTGATTATCGTTTTAATAATTAAATAGAGTACTATCGCTATATTAAAAAATATGGCAGTTATTAAATAATAATAACCAAAAACTGCAATCATATCGTATTTGGTTATTGCGTATGTTAATAAAAATAAAGTGCCAATAATAAAAGAGTATTTTGCGGTATTTATACCTATTTTGTTTAAGTTTTTCATAAGGATTTGATGTTTAAATTATGGATTAAGTAGTTGCTATTAAATATTATTTTTTGGATGTCTTTTAGATTTGTATTAAGTAATTTTTCATAATCTAAATCATAAAAAGGATTGGCATTTTTACCAATATGATAGGATTTTATGTAGTATTTTAAATAGTCAGGTAATAAAATAGTGCCTAAAATAATTACGCCAAATAAATACACGCTACGTTTTCCGTTACCGTAACATAAATACTGTAAAGCTATTTCGTCTTGCACTTTACTGTTATAACCAGATATAACGTGATATGCATCGTGACGTTCTAATTTTTTAAGAATATCAAAACCATTATCCGTAATAAATTTTGCGTACTGAAAACCAAAGGTTTCCTTTGGTTGATTTAGTAAGTTGGTGAGTTTAATATTCCATGCTTTTTTGTTTGTTTTAAAAAAACGGACATAGCTTTTCTGTGACTTTTCAAAAAGCCATGCTATTAATTGTTTTCTTTTGTTTTTAAAAGTGCTTTGCATTTCAAAGTATGTTTATAAAAAAATAGTTATTTGTTATTTCTAATTAATTTTTCAAGTGCATTGATGTGTTTTATAAACTCCGCTTTTCCTAATTTGGTAAGGCTGTATTTTGTATTGGTTTTTTTGCCTATAAATTGTTTTTGAATAAGTACATATGCTACTTTTTCTAAGGCTTTTATATGGCTGGCAAGGTTTCCGTCGGTTACATTTAATAATTCTTTTAAGGTATTAAAATCAACACTTTCATTTACCATAAGTGCAGACATAATACCTAAGCGAACTCGGTTATCAAAAGTTTTATTTATGTTTTCTATTATCGACACAGTTTTTTAGTTATAAATTAGTTTTCTTGTTTGGTAATTCTATTTTTTTTCTTTTATATACATTATGGTTCCATATATTATATGAAATACACCAAAACCTATTGCCCAAAAATACAAACCATAACCAATATAATTCATTGCTATTAAACCTAAAATAATCTCGGCAAGACCTAAATATTTAACATTACTAAATGTAAAATGACTGGCACTTACAATTGCTAAGCCATAAAAAATTAGCGTAGCAGGAGCAACAAAGCCGTAAAAGCCTTGATTTAGTAATATTAAACTAAAAAATCCTCCAGTTATTAACGGAATTGAAAAATGAAACAACAAGCGTTTTGTTGTGCTGTTCCATATAGTTTGCCCTTCGTTTGCTGCTTTTTTCTTGGTAAGAATAAAGGCTGTAATTATCGATATAACAGCAACTCCAATAGCAATTGCAAGAATTTTAATTTCAACTCCATTTGGATTTATGGTATTGTCTCCATAATCAAAATTTTGATAATTTTTTAATAATTGATTGCCTAAATACGCTCCAATTAAAGCGTAAATACCAGCTAAAATACCTGTTAAACCACTTAAACTCATAAAACGAGTAGAACGGCTCATGATGTTTTTAATTTCGGATAAATCTTGTAAATAATCTTTTTCGCTCATAATAAAAAGTACTTTGAATTGCAAAGTTACTTTATATTTTTTAAAGATCAATAGAAAAGAGTGTTTTATTTTACAAGTCCTACTTAATCTAAGTTGGATACAAGTTTACATCTAACTCTGGTTATTAATTCTGAATATTCTGTAAATTGCGCCATTGATACTATTTAAGTTAACTGTGCAAAAAATAAAAAACTACTTCAAAAATCATAAAAAAAGAAATTTAATTATTTTAATTGTATTGGTTTGGTATTATTTTTCGTTACCAAAAGTATTATTTAATGAGCCAACCTCAACAATAATCGAAAGTGCAAATGGCAAATTATTAGGTGCAAAAATTGCAAATGACGGTCAATGGCGTTTTCCTAAAAGTGATAGTATTCCATACAAATTTGAAAAATGCATTGTACAATTTGAAGATGCTTATTTTTACAAACATTTTGGATTTAATCCTGTTTCAATAGTAAAAGCATTTTCTCAAAATTTAAACTCAAATGGTATAAAACGTGGTGGAAGTACATTAACACAACAAGTAATTAGGTTGTCAAGAAAAGGACAAAAACGCACTTATTTTGAAAAAATAAAAGAACTGATTCTTGCTACACGTTTAGAGTTTAGATATTCTAAAAATGACATTTTAAAAATATATACTTCAAATGCACCTTTTGGCGGAAATGTGGTTGGTATTGAAGCTGCCTCTTGGCGGTATTTTGGTAGAAAATCGAAAGATTTATCTTGGGCAGAAACGGCAACTTTAGCTGTTTTACCAAATGCACCAAGTTTAATTTATCCAGGAAAAAATCAAATACGGTTATTAAAAAAGCGAAATAGATTGCTTAAAAAATTAGTGAATGAAAAAATCATAAATAAAACCACTTACAATTTAGCTGTTTTAGAAAAATTACCACAAAAACCCTATAAACTACCTCAAATTGCTCCGCATTTATTGCAAAAAGCAGATAATGAGTATCAAGGTAAAATGGTAAAAACATCAATTGATTTTATTTTACAAAATAGAGTTAATGATATTGTAAAAACGCATTACGATGAATTGAAACAAAATCAAATTTACAATATTGCCGTCTTAGTTTTAGATGTAAAAACAAGAAAAGTATTGGCTTATGTTGGTAATTCACCAACCGATAAAGCGCATCAAAAAGATGTTGATGTTATTAATAAACCCAGAAGTACAGGTAGTATTTTAAAACCTTTTTTATATGCAGCAATGCTCGATCAAGGTGAAATTTTGCCAAATACTTTAATTGCAGATGTTCCAACTCAAATAGCAAGTTACAACCCTGTAAATTTTAATAAAAAATATGCAGGTGCAGTGTCAGCAAGTAAAGCGCTTGCGCGTTCTTTAAATGTTCCTGCCGTTAGAATGCTACAACAGTTTGGTTTAGATAGATTCTATCATTATTTAAAAAAATTGAATTTAACCGACATTAAATATAATGCCAATCATTACGGCTTATCGCTTATTCTTGGTGGTGCAGAATCTAATCTTTGGGATATTTCTAAAAGCTTTGCCAATATGAGTTCGACCATAAATCATTATGATAATTTACAAGCAAAATATTATAAAAATGAGTTTATAGAACCATCATATTTAGCAAATTTTAAAGCCGATTTCGGAAAAGTACAAGCTGAAAAAAACTTATACGATGCAGGTTCTCTATACTTAACTTACAAGGCTTTAAAAGAAGTTAATAGACCAGACTCACAAGAAAATTGGGAGTTCTTTGATTCGTCTAAAGAAATTGCTTGGAAAACAGGTACCAGTTTTGGTTTTAGAGATGCTTGGGCAGTTGGTACAACGACTGATTTTGTAGTTGGTGTTTGGGTTGGAAATGCAGATGGAGAAGGAAGACCAGGTCTTGTTGGTGTACAATCGGCAGCACCAATTTTATTTGATGTTTTTAACGAATTACCAAACAGTAATTGGTTTAAAAAACCTTTTGACGAATTTATTAAAATACCAACCTGTAAACAAAGTGGCTACAGAGCAAATAATTATTGTACCGAAATAGATAGTATTTATGTACAAAGCATTGGTTTAAAAACAAAACCTTGTCCGTTTCATAAATTAGTCCATTTAGATAAAACAGAAAGTTTTCAAGTCAATGCAAGTTGTTATCCATTAAGTAAAATGAAACACAAAAGCTGGTTTACTTTATCGCCATTGATGGAGTATTATTACAAGCAAAGCAATGCGACATATAAAATACTGCCAAATTTTAAACAAGATTGCTTAAAAGAAGCTAAAAATGTAATGGCTTTTATATATCCAAAAAATTACGCAACCATTTTTTTACCCAAAAATTTTAATGGAAAAGTAAATGATGTCGTATTTAGATTGGCACATAATATACCCGAAACAAAAGTTTTTTGGTATTTAGATAAAACATTTATTGGTACAACAACTAATATTCATGAAATAGCCATTCATCCAAAACAAATAGGAAAACATACCATTACAGTTGTAGATGAGTTTGGTAATGAAATTAAAAGTTTAATTAATATTAGTGAATAGTTTTTGTTATTAAAACATGGTGTTAAAAGCATTATAAACAGCTAAGTGTAATACGTCTCCGTGATTTTGTTTTTCGAAAAACTCAAAATACAAGTTGGTGTTTTTTTTCTTTATTTAAATTTAATTTTTCGTACAATTCTTTTGCTGTTCGTTCCATAACTTTACCTTCTTTCCCTACGGCAATATATATAGATTTTTTTGAAGTGTATTTTTGAGGTTCCATTTTTAAGAGGCTTTCTTTATTCCACCAAATACTTGGACTAATAATAATGTAATTAGTAAACATTGCTGGTTTTTTAAATAATATTTCGGTTGCTAAAAGACCGCCAAGTGATTGACCTATTAACGTTTTAATACCATTAGTATGATACGTTTTAGTTATTAATGGTTGTAATTCACTTTCAATAAAATTTATAAATTTTTGAGATTTACCAGTAGTTGGAAATTCTCTTTTATCTCTTTTTACTTTTGTAGGAAAAGTAAAATCACGTTTTCTATCTACATTAGCTATTCCGACTACAATAGTTTCTGGTATCATATTTATCCATGAAAAAGAACCAAATTGTACTAAGCCAGAAATATGAATAAAATCTTCATTAATTGATCCATCTAAAAGGCAAATAACAGGATATTTTTTTATGGAATCTTTAGCGTATCCGTTAGGTAAATAAATATTTAATATTCTATCTTCATTTAAAATAATGGAATGTATTTTTAATTTTTCACCTATATTTAATGCATTAGTTGTTTTAATTTTACTTTGAGCAAATGAATTATTAAAAAGCATTGCAATAATAAATAGTACTATTAATGATGTGGCAGTTTTCATGGAATTGTTTTTATACACACAAAACAACGAATAAACTTTAAATAAAAAATGCGGTGTTAGCTTTTATCATAACAAATAACTACTTGTGACTAATTGTGTTTTTTTTGGTTAGTTATAAAAGTTGGGGATTATCAAAACAATTTAATAAAGATTTTTTTTTTGCATAAAACACCTGTATTGACGATAAACTTTATCAACGTTCTAAATATGGTGCGTTTGGCATTTTAATGCTCCAAATTTTGGTTTTGCACTATGTTTATTTTTTACTATCATATTGAATTTTAGCACTATGTGCCAAATGCACTATGTTTTTTATTGAACTAAATCCGCCAAAGGCGGAGAGCGGAAAACCACCTATTCACTTATTATTCAATTTATTACCTTTAACTATGTTTTTAAAGACTTGTTGTTTGGGTAATTGTACAGGAATTTCTTTCATTGATTCTACACCAGTTAGAGTATGTAAAAATAAACGAATTAAACGAAATAGGGTTTTTAAAAATATTGCAAATGTTGGTAAATCGACTATGGGTTGGTTCTATGGCTTTAAACTACATTTAATAATTAATGACAAAGGTGAAATTTTAAATTTTACGTTAACCCAAGCAAGCACTGACGATAGAGAGCCTTTAAAAACTCAAGGCTTTATTAAAAAATTGTTTGGAAAACTCTATGCAGACAAAGGTTATATTGGTAAAGAACTTATGTTAAACCTTTTGATTATTTTAAGACTTTACATTGATAAGTTAAAAAAAACACTGTTTAATTTTTTACATTAGACCGTGTTTTTTTAACTTAATAAAATTTATACTATTAGTTTTTCACTATTTTATAACTTGTTTTATCTCCATTTTTTGCTATCAAATTTACAAAATAAACACCATTAGATAAATTTGAAATATCTATTTGATTATTATTAACACGTGTTTGAATAACTTGTTTACCTAAAACATTTGTAACGACAACTTTTTCAATAATTGATTTAGATGTGTTTAAAATATTTAAAATCCCTGTTGTTGGATTTGGAGAAACATATAATAATTCTTCGTTACTTATATCATTTATTGCCGCTATAGCATCACATTCTGCTTGGGTTTCTACAAAAGTAGTTGTTACATCAACGTTTGTCCAATTAGTTGTACTCCACGCTGCATCATCAACAAAAACACAAGTTAGGTTTGGATTATTTGTTATTTGAAATTGCCACAACTCAATTAAATTCGAATTATTTCCATTTCTAAGATCTAAGTATGATAAATTATTATGGCTCTATGTCGTTTATAATGGGTAAATATAAAAGTATTATTTTTGAATATGGGAAATTCAGAACAAATATTTGCTTTAGCCTTAGGGTTAGAAGAGCCATGGGAAATAGATAAAATTGTCTTTGAT
>Ga0256840_1002475_pt1 | contig 16158 bp, 17 predicted proteins | sample 355202metaG_FD_185969 | JGI IMG/M metagenome (GOLD analysis project Ga0256840, IMG submission 185969) | Hydrothermal vent microbial communities from Mid Atlantic Ridge, Atlantic Ocean - 355-202 | ecosystem: Environmental > Aquatic > Marine > Hydrothermal vents | place: Atlantic Ocean: Mid... | reverse complement strand
ACTTCAAATGTGATCCTGAGCAATTAAAAGTCTACGGTGAACAACAATGGAGCTCACCGCTGGCTAGTGGCTCACATCAAATTGAAACGATGATTATCTGCCCGTGTACCATGGGCACACTATCAGCCGTGGCATGTGGCAGTAGTGATAATCTTATCAACCGTGCCGCAGATGTGATGATTAAAGAAAACCGACAATTGATCATTGTGCCAAGAGAAGCACCATTTTCAGCCATTCACTTAGAGAATATGCTTAAACTAGCTAGGCTCGGTGTCTGTGTTTTGCCACCAAGCCCTGGTTTTTATTTTAAGCCTACGCAATTATCTGAAGTGATCGATTTTGTAGTGGCTAAAATATTAGACCAAGCAAAAATAGAACATAATCTAATGCCTCGCTGGGGTGAATAGCGATTATAGACGATGTAATGGCTCTATTTTAGACTCATTATGTTTGGCTGAATGCTGATTTTTAATATTGTCTAAAAAAGCATGTAAAAACTGCTCGCCTTGCCAAACACCTTCTTTTTTATTGGAATAGAGGTGTTGCTGTAATTGGCGGAGCTCTTCTTGTAACTCAGCGCTACACAATGATCTAATCTCACTGAGCTTGGTTGTATTGTAATGGTGTTCTGCCCATTTTATAAAGGCATGTTGGCAGGCTTGAGGATCATTCTTTTTGCAGCTTTCTTTCACCTCTTTAAGCGCATTTTCATTATGTGTTTTAGACGATATTATCTCCGATTGCTCGCTGGCTGCTCTTTTTGCACGTAGTTTTAATAAATAAAATAAAGTAATGATCCACAATAAGCCTAATACGATAGCTAAAACTTGCCAGAAATAAGCAGGCTGTTGTTTAATAGCTATGGCTTTATCAACAGAGTTTTGTTTTATATTATCCGGTTTTGCAGGTGTCGTAGTCGCCGTATTTGTAGGAGGTAACACCGCTGGTGGGGTTGTGCCTGCTATGGCAATAGCTGTTAACGTAGTTGCGGGTAAACGTGCTATTTCTACTTTTTGAGTTTGTGTATTAAACCAAGGGATCTCAATAGCGGGTAATGTATATTGCCCTGCTTTTGAAGGAATAAACGCTATTTTTTGTTGGCGAACAGTTGTGATTCCTGCGGGACTTTTTTGCTCATTATCTGAGACTTGATCAGGGTATTGCTTAACAGCTGGATCAGGGCTATTGAATGATATTTTTGGCAATTGGCTTGCCATCGCACCTGAGGCGGTTAGTGTAATAGTGCGTGTAAGTGGTTCACCGACATTCACTTTAACATCTTGATTTGACCATGACTGCTGAATGGTTAAGTCTTTTACGGGTAACCACTGTGAATCTTGATAGTTTGTAGGAATAGGGAGCACGTTTATCTGAACAGCTTCAGACGAAACCCGTTCAGTTTTAGTATTTTGTAGATTAAAGAAATTATCAAAACGGGAAAAGGGATCGCTATTAACTGCAATTTGTGCCGTTAGTGTGACGGGTGGAATCTCCAATGTACCGCTGCGTTGGGGGAAAATAGCATAATTACGCTCTGTCACAAGATATTGTTGCCCTTTAATTTGGGTTCTATAGCTGTTTTCAGACAAACTTTCAACAGCGGCATCTTCAATTTTAGGTTCAGAAAGCGTTGCCTGTGCTAATTGTATACGTTGATAAAATCGCACTGTGTAGATGATTTGTTGTTGGACATAACTAGTAGCTGAAGATGCTTCAACCTCTAGAAAAAGCTTATCGTTTCTATTTGTGGAGGTACTTGATTTGGCTTCAACCGTGAGTTGAACAGGTGAAGAGGCATCATTACCAAAATGAATAGTAGGAATGGTTAATGTGCCACTTCTTTTTGCCATAACCGTTAAGACCCATTTTGTGCTGTGGCTGGATTTACCGTTTATCCAAGATGATTGTGTACTTTGTTGTTGATTTAAAATATCAAAGTCTTGTTTCAAGGGGCTAAAATCGGGTTGTCCATCGGGTGATTCTGATGAGCTAAAGGTGAGTTGAAATGACTCATTCATTGCTACAGGTACGCGATCGATGCCAACTTGAATTTTAGCGGCTTCACTGCTTATCGAAAAACATAACAAAAAGAGAGTAAGCACTAATATATGCCACTGATATTTTAAAACTAGTTTAGTTTTATCGTGAGATTGTGCGGTCATTACCATGATTTATCCTGTTGTTGTATCTGTTTGCGTTGGCTGTATTGATATTTGAATTTACGCTTTAATAAACCAGATGGATCATCTGGAATACGTTGCAACCATTGTGCATTAGCTTGTTCTTTTTCAGAAGGCTGTTGTTTTGGTGAAGCATTAATAGGTCCTTGTGCTGATGGTTTTTTATCAGAATTAGACTGATTTTGTTTCTCAGTTGTACTTTTTGACTGTTCTTGCTCTTGTTTCTTCTGACTATCCAGCTCCGTTTGTTTGTCAGCAGCGTGTTGTTCGGGAGCTGATTTCTTATTTTGTTGCTCATCATTATTCTGAGCGTATTGTTGCTGATCGCTCGCAGAGTTTTGTTCTTTATTTTGTTTTCCAGCATCATTTTTCTGTTGCTGTTGCTCCTTATTTTCCGACTGCTGATCAGCATTATTATCTTTGTCACTTTGTTTGTTTTGACCCGAATCATTCTGATTAGAATCATTTTTGTCTTGCTGTTGTTTTTGTTGGTCTTTAAGTGCTTGTTCTACTAGTTTTTTATTATATAGCGCATCTTGATGATCAGGTGCGTGATCAAGTGCTTTCTGATACGTAGCGATCGCCTCTTTTAGCTTGCCAGATTTGGCAAGTGCATTTGCTTGGTTATAATACGCATCGGCAGAATGAATAGGCTCAAGCGTTTTTTTGCCTGTTCATAGTCTCCTGCTTTATATTGTGCTGCCGCTTTCCATTGTGGTGATTGGAATGCTTGTTCCGCTTCTTTATAGTGTTGTTGGTCAAATAGTTCTTGTCCCTGTTGATCGGGTGTTTTCCATAGCTCTTGCCAACTAAAAGCATAACTAGGCTGTGGAAAATGTAAAAATAGGAGCAGAGGAATGACCAATAGTCCTTTTCTGAAATACAGAGCAGCAAAAGGTAATACCAATAATAATAGCCAAGGCCCTTTATCATCCCATTGCTCAATTTTGATTTTTGTTTCTGAAGCTGTTTGTGAGGATCTATCTTTGTCTAATAAGGATAAAAATGCATCAATGTCGGCATCGTTATTTTGAATTGTTTTATACATACCGTGTCCGGCTTGTGCTAATGTGCGAAGTGCTGTTTCATCAAGTTTAGCGATAACAATATTGCCATTATTGTCCTTGATTAATTGATTTGTGGACTTCGCTGGTATGGGGGCGCCTTCTGTCGTGCCTACCCCGAAAACGGAGAGGTGAAAGCTGCCTAAACGTGATTGAATATGTGCTATTTGTGATGTGTTCACTTCATCTGTTATTAATAGAATGTCCCCTTGAGTTTGACCCGCCTGCTGTAATAAATGAACAGCACTATTGATAGCCGCTTCGGTATTGCTACCCTGAACCGGCATAATATCGGTATTTAACGCGTTTAATTGGCTTTGAATTGTTTTTACATCATCGGTCAACGGCGTCACAGTGTAGGCATCACCAGCATAAACAAGTAAGGCAGTCAGCCCATCTTTCCGTTTATTTAGAATATCTGCGATTTTATAGCGGGCACGAACTAATCTACTAGGCTTGATATCAGTAGCATCCATTGACCGTGATAAATCAAGTGCAATCACTAAAGCGCTATTATTATGAAAAACAGGCGATGGAAGTTGATTCCTGGTGGGGCCTGCCAATGCAAACACAGCCAGAATACTGGCAAAAGAAATAGCAATAATATGCCCATATTGTTTTGATGATGCGCGATTATCTAATAGATAGGGCAATAATTCTTTATCACAAACGTCTTCCCAGTGACTTTGGCCGAGTGTTTGGCGTGCAGCCCGAATAATGAGAGCAATAATAGGCAGCAAGGCTAATAACCAATAAGGGCGTATAAAATGAAAGGCATTCCATTCAAACATTTAACGTATTCTCCTAATAGCGATAAAACCTGATAGCAGTAAAGCCAATGCTAAAGGGTAAGGATATAGTTCAGTTAACGGCCTAAAATAGTGACTGTCTTTTTCTACGGGCTCTAATTGATCAAGGATCTGGTAAATTTTTTCTAATTCTTCAGTATTTCGGGCTCGGAAATACTGACCGCCAGTTTTTTTGGCGATTAGGGTTAATGTTTTTTCATCAAGATCACGAGAAGGATTGACTTTTCGGTAACCAAATAAGGTACGATCCAGCATCTCATCGGCACCAATACCAATGGTGTAGATTTTTAAGTGTGCATCAGCGGCGAGCTCTGCTGCTTGTAGCGGAGAAACTTCACCGGCAGTATTCGCGCCATCAGTTAATAAAATAAGCACACGACTTGTTGCTTGTTGATTATTGAGTCGTTTTACAGCAAGCCCAATAGCATCACCAATAGAAGTGGCTGGTTCATCATCCGTGATACCAATAAACGCTTCATTTAATAATGTCATAACCGTTTTACGATCAAATGTCAGTGGGGTTTGCACATAAGCCGTGGTGCCAAATAAAATTAAACCGATACGGTCACCTACGCGACGTTTGATAAAGTTATTGGCAACGTATTTTGTTGCCGTTAAACGATCAACCGTTTGATCATCAATTACAAAATCCTGTTCGGCCATACTGCCAGATACATCTACAGCTAATATCAGATCGCGACCGCTGATTGTTTGCTCTATGGGCTCCCCTAACCATTGTGGGCGAGATGAAGCAATGACCAGTAGCATCCAAGCTAACAGTGCTAGCCATAGAATATATTTTGTTTCTACCAAACGCGTTGAACTTTCGACATGAGTTAATTCATTTAAGAATGGTATTTTAAGTGCCGCTTGCTGAGCCTGTTCTTTTGCAGGCAACCACCGACGAATAAAGAGAGGAAGAGGTAACAGTAATAATAGCCACGGCCAATGTAGGTGAAACATTATTGCTGCCTCCGTAACCAGTTTTCACATAGTTCAGCTAAGGCGGTAATATCTACATTATCAGGGAGTGATTTCTGATAATGACCATCGGCTAAATAGCGCCCAATTCCATTACTAAAAGGGGTGCCTTCAATAGATTGATCTAGGTAAGCTAACCAGTCTTGGCCAGATAAGCTAGCCAATTCTTTTCGCGAAGCAAGGCTAATAGCAATACGTCGCAACCATGAAGAGAGTTGTTGTAATTTTTGTTTTTGATCGCTATTAGGATCATTCTTGATCTGATCCAATATCTTCAAAGCTTCTTTAGTGAGTGTTGTTTTGGCTATTCTTTTAAACAGCCACCATGCAACTAAAAATAGTAGTGGTAGCACAATAAGAAGTAACCACCAGCCAATAGCAGGGGGCCACATGCCTACTGTTTCAGGTAAATGAATATCACGAAGTGGAAGTGATTGATCCATTAGCTTAATACCTCAATAGGGTTATCTGTTGTGCAACACTGTAGTAGAGTGATGTGCCATTTCTTACATAAATGTTGCAGGGTATGCAGACGATTCTGAAATTGATGTTGATAGTCATGGACTAACTGTTTATTACGTGTATTAACAGTGATATCACGATTGCCATCGGTAAATCGGTATAGCCCCTTTTGTGGTAGCTGACTTTCCATAGGGTCATAAACATGAATCAAAATCACTTCACAATGGCGAACTAATTTAGCTAAATAATGTTCTGCCTGTGAATTTAAACCTCTAAAATCACTGATGATATAGATCAGGCTGCCTGGCCGAGCATGATGCGCCAATCTAGCTAATACTTGAGCAAGTTGAATTGTGCCTGTAGTCGCTAACATAGGATTAACTAATGCATTTAAAAAACTCAAAACTGCATGGCGACCATTTTTGGGTTTAAACTCTTTACAGCCATGTTCGTTAAATACCTGTCCACCAATACGGTCGCCTTGATGTTGTGCTGCCCAAGCTAACAAAGCAGCTAATTTTGCTGCTTGTACTGATTTAAAAGCCCCTCGAGTGGCAAACTCCATGGTTGGACGATAATCGACCGAAATAAAGACAGGCCGTTCTTTTTCTTCACGATATATTTTTGTATGAGTTTGGTTACTACGTGCGGTAACTCGCCAATCAATACTACGAATATCATCGCCAGGCTGGTAAACGCGTGTTTCATCAAACTCCATACCCCGACCTTTAAAAGGTGAAAGATAGTTTCCTGAATGCAAGGCATGAATGTGATGATGACCAAGCCTTAAATTTGTTGATTTTTTGGCAAGATGAATTAATGTCGATAATTGAATCGAGACACGATCATCATGCATTGCTGAGCTACTGCTTTTCATCTAGGGTACGGCAATATGTGAAATGAGTTCTTTAATGGCGATATCTGTGGTGATGCCTTCTGCCTCAGCTTCATAAGATAAAATAAGACGATGGCGTAACACATCATAAGCGATATCTTGAATATCCTCTGGCGTGACAAAATCACGCTGCTGTAGCCACGCTTTAGCTCGAGAACCACGATCCAATGCAATACTGGCTCGAGGACTACCACCATATTGGATCCATGAGGCAAGATCTTGACTATACGCACTAGGGTTACGTGAAGCGAGAATAATTTGAAGTAAATAGGCTTCTAACGCTTCACTGAGATAGGTGTTTAATACTTCTTTACGTGCAGTAAATATATCTTGCTGGCTAACAAGAAGTGAACTCATGGTCTGTAACGACAGCTCTCCTTTTGCTTCGGCATGCGCTAAATGTAAAATGGCTTTTTCATGATCAGGATGAGGGTAATCTATTTTGACATGAAGCATAAAGCGATCGAGTTGTGCTTCGGGCAAAGGATAGGTGCCTTCTTGTTCAATTGGGTTTTGTGTTGCCATTACCATAAATAAGCTGGGCAGAGGATAGGTTGCGGCACCCACACTAATTTGCCTTTCTGCCATTGACTCCAATAAAGCTGCCTGAACTTTAGCAGGAGAACGATTAATTTCATCAGCCAAAATAAGGTTGTGAAATAACGGGCCTTTTTGAAATTCAAAACTCCCTTGTTGTGGACGATAAATCTCTGTACCAGTTAAATCTGAAGGCAATAGATCAGGGGTAAATTGAACACGATGAAAGCTTGCTTCTAACCCTTTGCTTAATACATTGATAGCACGGGTTTTAGCCAATCCTGGCGCGCCTTCAACAAGAACATGGCCATCAGATAACAAAGCAATTAACATTCTCTCAACGAGAACATCTTGCCCTATTATCTGTTGGTTTATAAATGCCTTTAATTCTTGCACTTTTGTTTGAGCATGGCTCATATCAAGTTGTGTCATGTTTTTTCCCTGATTTATCCTATTTTTTGTAATAAAACTGCTAATATTTTTGGTGAGTTTGATGGCTTATTTATAAAAAAGTTCCAGTCATTAACATTAAAAATTAAGTGTTTTTAACATTCTTTACGCGCATAGCGAGCAATACTAAAAACCAGCCATTCATTAACATCTCTATTGCGATGAACAGACCAATTATCCACAGGGCTGATTCAGGAAGTGTAGCTAGAATAAAAATGGCTAAAATAAGATTGATTAACCCTGAAAAAGTAAGTACTAGCCATTTCCATCCCTGTTTTTTTGAGAAAAAAGCGAAGTTCAGTCTAATTATTCCGATTATTGTGAAAATAACGGCTATAAAGATGGTCAATGCAATAGAGGTAGCAAAGGGATCCCATACTATCAAGGTACCCATTGATAGGTATAATAACGCGATCAGCCAATGTTGAAACTTTCCTCCCCATTCTTTTTCTTGGGTGCGAAAGGCATGAATGATTTGAATTATTCCTCCAGCAAGAACAAGCCCACCAAAAAAATAAACACTCGCCAAAGTTAATATATTGCTGGCAATAAGACCAATGGTTCCCAAAAGTAGCATACTGACACCCAATGACAGCATCCATTTCCAGTTTATTGGCAATTCTTGCATCACTATCATCATGTTGTGTTCTTCTATATTATTTTGAGTCATTTTTTGTCTCCATAGCTATAAAAAAGGCGAGGTATAGAAATATACCTCGCCACCATATTTATTTATTTTTGTTAAATAAATCTTTAACTGATGAAATTACTTTGCTATACATTTTCTCTACAGCATTTTTCCCATCAATTTCTTTTTTTACAGCTTTAATTTGATCTTTCAAGTCATCATAAGCTTTTGAATTCTTGTCGGTATAGCCTAATAAGGATGCTATTTCTAACTGTTCATTAGCGGCATCCAATAGTGCATGTGCTTTTGTTTTATCGGTTTCCTTATTAAGGTTAGCCGCTTCAGAAAGTAAACTTTCAACACGGATCAGTGCTAAAGGAACGATTTCTTTTTTGATCACCAGTGTTGATAATGTTGTATCTAACGTTGTTAGAGCATCTGCTTTTTTACCTTCTACTAGATACTTAGTCGCTAGTTTTATAGCTACAGGATATGTCGCCATAGGCAAATAAACATGGCTAATAACCATTTCATCTTTCATAGGTTCCAGTAAGGTTTTAGCAATCTGAATTTTATGATCTTTTAATAAATCAATAGCAAGGCTCACATCTGCTTTTACTAGATCTGGTGTTGTTATAAGAGCATGTACACTTACATCAGAGTCAATAGCTACCATTCCTAAAGCAGGTTCAGCGGCAAGTGCCACATCAAATTTTCCAGTCGCTTCTTGCAGTGCTGCAATGGCTTCCTTTTCCTTGCCTTCTTGAGACAGTAATTTTGTCGCCTCGATTACTTTCTTATACCCATCAAGAACACCTTGGTTTACTTTTTCAAGCAAGGCATTTTGCTCTTTCACATGATCTTTGACGGCGTTATTAGATTTTACCGATTGCTCTTGACTGGTTAAGTTGCTACCTTGATTTACGGTTGTATCGGTTGCATTAGCATAAGGTGTTGCCATTAATGCACCAATTATGAGTGAATAAATTAATTTTGTTTTCATATCGAATTCTCCTAAATTATTAAAATTTATGCTTAGCCAGTCAATATTGACTGGCTAAGGTACTACGCTTATGATCATTTTTAATGATCATCTACTTCTTCAAACTCAGCATCAACAACATCATCATCAGCTGCGTTAGCATTATCTGCATGTGATGATGAGTCTGTTGTTGCTTTCATCAAGGCTGTTGAGGCTTCTTGCAATGCTTTATGTAACCGCTCGATTTCATTTTTATCTTCACCTTTAACGGCTTCTTGCAAAGCTGTAATTGCAGACTCAACATTTTGCCTATCTGTGTCAGAAACTCTATCTTCAGATGCTTTTAGTGATGTCTCTGTCAAATGGATAAGTTGGTCAGCTTGATTTCGGGCCTGAACCAGCTCATGCATTCTTCTATCATCATCAGCATGTTCTTCAGCATCTTTCACCATGCGTTTGATTTCCTCTTCAGATAAACCACTGGAAGCCTTAATAACAATAGACTGAGACTTACCAGTATTTTTATCCTTGGCTGACACGTTCAAAATACCGTTGGCATCAATATCCAATGTGACCTCTATTTGTGGTGTGCCACGAGGTGCTGGTGGGATATCAGTCAGATTAAAGCGTCCTAACGATTTATTATCTGCTGCCATTTCACGTTCACCTTGTAAGACATGTACAGTCACTTCGGACTGGTTGTCCTCAGCTGTTGTAAACATTTCAGATGCTTTTGTTGGAATAGTGGTATTTTTCTCAATCAATTTGGTCATGACACCACCCATTGTTTCAATCCCTAAGGAAAGAGGTGTGACATCCAGTAATAACACATCATCCACATCACCCGATAATACGGCCGCTTGAATGGCTGCACCTACTGCCACAGCTTCATCAGGGTTAACATCTTTACGTGGCTCTTTACCAAAGAATTGCTGAACCGTATCAACCACTTTTGGCATGCGAGTTTGTCCACCGACCAAGATGATGTCGCTGATATCGCTATTTGTTAAGCCAGCATCTTTCAGTGCTTGTTTGCATGGATCTAAGGTTCGCTGAATTAAATCATCCACTAATGATTCCAATTTGGCACGTGTCACTTTAATGTTCAGATGTTTGGGGCCTGAACTATCGGCAGTGACATAAGGCAAATTGATATCTGTTTGTTGTGCTGATGACAATTCAATTTTTGCTTTCTCAGCCGCTTCTTTAAGACGCTGTAGTGCTAAAGGATCATTATTTAAATCAACACCACTTTCTTTTTTGAATTCAGTGACTAGATAATCCATTAAGCGCATATCAAAGTCTTCACCACCTAAAAAGGTGTCACCATTAGTCGCTAACACTTCAAACTGTTTTTCACCATCAAGATCTGCAATTTCAATAATAGATATATCAAATGTGCCACCACCTAAATCATAGACGACGATTTTTTGATCGTTCTGTCCTTTTTTATCCAACCCATAAGCTAGAGCTGCAGCCGTAGGCTCATTAATGATACGTTTTACATCTAAACCAGCGATCCGCCCCGCATCCTTAGTTGCTTGACGTTGCGAATCATTAAAATAAGCAGGCACAGTGATAACAGCCTCATTAACATCTTCGCCTAAATAAGCTTCCGCATCTGCTTTAAGTTTTCTTAGGATTTGAGCGGATACTTCTTGTGGAGATAATTTTTTACCATTCACTTCCACCCAAGCATCGCCATTGTCTGCCTTGATGATTTTATATGGCACTAATTCAATATCTTTTTGTACCGCATCTTCGTCAAAGCGACGGCCAATTAAACGCTTAATTGCAAATAATGTATTTTTAGGGTTAGTAACGGACTGACGTTTTGCCGTTTGTCCCACCAATACCTCATTGTCTTTGTATGCAACAATAGAAGGCGTAGTTCGGTTGCCTTCTGCATTTTCTAAAATTTGTGCTGTATTACCATCCATAATGGCAACACAGGAGTTAGTTGTTCCTAAATCTATACCAATTACTTTACTCATCATTATTCTCCTCTTTTTAAATATTTAAAATATTTGTTTTCTGGTGTGAAATTTTAGATAAAGGGGAGCGGGAGGTATGTCATAAAAGTGACAGTTTTTAGATAAAAAATAAATGAACTATTGGTTCAGGGAAAAGTCTGTTATGGTCACTTTAATGAATGAATATGTTGTGAGGTGATAGTGACTAAAGAAAGCCTAAAAATTAGTGCGCGAACTAAAAAACCCAAAGGGATAATAGAATTTTGGCCTTTGATGACCTTTTATGAACGTTTTGAGCAGATTGTATTAGTGATACTAAGCCTTATTATTGGGCTAATTGTTGTTTTTGCATTGTTACAGTTAGTAATGAATGTTTATTCCTTAACAATGGCTGGGGTACTGAATCCGATGGATTATAAGGTTTTCCAATTGATCTTCGGAATGATTATGACATTGCTTATTGCAATGGAGTTTAAACACTCTATTATTAAAGTACTTGAACGTCAGTCACACATCGTTCAAGTTAAGTCTATAATTCTACTTGCATTATTGGCTTTGGTTAGAAAATTTATTATCGTTGACCTAGAAACTACAGAGCCCGCTAAGCTAATTGCATTATCTGTATCTGTACTTGTTTTAGGCACAGTTTATTGGCTATTAAGCCAGCGAGAGAGAGCAAAGCTTGAGGAATAATAGAAGGTTCGCTTAGTTTAAGGCCAAATCAGATTAATTATTGAGAGATATACCATGTCATCACTTGTTCACGTGCCACAAGTTGCTAGCTCCTTATTAGTGAAACAATCTCCATTATTCGCTACATTGCCTGATACACTTATCCAAGAAATGGCTCAGTATTTTCGATTAGTTCAATGGAAAAAAGGTGACTACATTGATCCTGATAAATTGCTGACACAGTTTTATTTTTTACAAGCAGGACAGTTAGAAATAAAGCGAAATAATCCTGATACAGGACGAGAGGTAACTTTGGATATGCTTTATCCTGGCGATAGTTTTGAAATCGTGAGCCTTTTAGATGGTAAACCTCATGATGCGGACCTTGAGCCAATAACTCCATCATTACAACTTATTTCTGTACCGATGGATATGATGAGAAAATGGATCTGGACTTATCCTGAATTGAATCAACAATTTTTACCCTATCTTGCACATAAAATGCGTGAACAAGAAGATCGAGCCAGTAGCTTTGTTTTGCATGATGTAACCACTCGATTAAGCCGATTAATTTTAAAGCATATTAATAAAATACAGAGCTATACGGGGAAAAAAGAAGAGGCTCAAAAAACGCATTTAATAAATGGCTTTTCGGATGAGTCTTTAGCTCGAATGGTAGGCTCTGTACGTCAGGTGGTGAATAAACAACTGCAGCATTGGCGGTCGCAAGGCATCATTAATAAAAAACGCAATCAATTGATGATTAATGATCTTGATGCCATTTATCAAGAAGCTAATTTATTAAGCTCTAATATGAAATAGAACCTTTGGTTAAAAGTTCACATTATCGCTGTAAATAGACCACTTGCTGACGTAGTTGTTTTATTTCATCTAATAATTCTAGGGCCAACACCGCCCCTGCTAAGTTTACATCTAAGTCGCGTTGTAAGCGTAATGCTGTTTTGACTCGTAATAAACTGGTGCTTGAAAATTGCCAATGTGAATAACTGGCTGAGGGATCGATGGGATCGATGACACCACGTTCAACCATTTGTAAAATTTGCTCTGCCGGAAGGGAGCAACTCCGGCATAGTTTGACTAAAGATATATGATCGTTTTCATCAACAATCACACCTATCTCTGATTTAATCATTTGGTTTGACATCACTACACTCCCAGTTTCGAACGTGGATTAAAATGATTGTTGGCTTGTTGTAATTCCTGATATAGTTTTTTCTCTTTATCATTGAGGGCATCAGGTAATACAATCATTAATATGACATAGAAATCCCCAGCTTGTTTTGCAGGTATACCTCGCCCTTTAAGACGCATTTTTTTGCCACTAGATATCGACGCAGGTATTTTTAGATCTATTGAGCCACTAGGTGTGGGCACTTTAATTTTGCCACCTAGTGCTGCTTCCCAAGGTGTAATGGGGACATCTAGTGATACATCAGCACCATCAACTTTATACATTGAGTGTGGGTTAAACTCTATTTCTAGATAAAGGTCACCGGCAGGGCCACCTCCTATTCCGGGGCTACCTTGTCCTTTTAATCGGATATTTTGTCCCGCTTTAACCCCCTTAGGAATTTTAACATTTAATGTTCGAGGCTTAAGTTGTGGTCGCCCATCAGGCCCCATAACGGTACTACGAAGCGTTAGGCTGCGCGATGTACCTTGGTAGGTATCTTCTAGATCCACGAACACTTTTGCATGGCTATCCTCGCCCCGCATTTGATACTGATTACCTGCACCAGATCCTTGATCTGAACGATATTGGAATCCCCCTCCAGCATGACCGAAAAGACTTTCAAAAAAATCACTAAAACCTTCAGCCCCAGCTGAACCACCAGTGAAAGTATCGCCATGAAATTCAAAACCCGCATCCCAGTCAGGGGGCGGTTGAAAGCCCTGTTGACCCGCTTTCCAGTTGGCACCTAATTGATCATAAGCGGTACGTTTTTCAGGATCTTTTAATACCTCATAGGCTTCACCGACTTCTTTAAAACGTTCTTCAGCATCCTTTTCTTTACTGACATCAGGGTGATATTTACGTGCTAGCTTACGGTAGGCACTTTTTATTTCCTTTTGAGAGGCATCTTTAGAAATCCCCATTATTTTGTAATAATCTTTATATTCCATAAAAAAACCTTTTCAGAAAACACTAGCTTTAATTATTGTTACCGCGGCTGAATATTTCAACCGCGGTAAACGTGTTGTTGAAACACTATTATTTTATTTCAATTTTACGACGTCGTTGTTCCACTTTCTTTTGTAATTCTATTTTTAATATACCTTGATTGTATACTGCTTTTGCGGTATCCGCATCAACTTCATACTCTAAAGGAATAGAGCGACTAAAGCGACCATAAGCGCATTCAAAAACACTATATTGTCCTTCGTTTGATTCACGTTGAAATTGCTTTTCGCCACTGATAGTCAAGATATTATCAACGATGCTAATATCAAAATCATTATCATCTAACCCAGGTATTTCGACTTTGACGATTACTTTATCGGCATCGTCATAGACATCAGCACTGAGTAATCCCCAACGAGAGCCAGTGACAGGTAGACTTTCACTATTTTTGTCATCGCTAGCAATAAATTGTGTCAGTGCATTGCTAGCGCGTGAGATAAGTTGACTCCAACCATGACTAATCGTATCCCATGTTCGAGATAGGCTGTTAGTGATATTGTTTACATTCATAATAGATTCCTCCTATATGTTTTAAGCTACATTAATAGCAATTTTTTTAGGTTTATGTTGCTCTAGTTTTGGAATGGTCAATTCCAGAGCCCCCTGATCTAATTTAGCTTCAATTTTATTGACATCTAGCTCATCACCCAGTGTAAATCGTCTTTCAAAGGTGTTCGCTTGGACATCAATATAGGTCGCTTGCATATTGTCTGGTGTTGACAGGCTAATTGTGCCCTTAATAGTCAATATATCTTGATCGACATCGATATCTAAAGACTCTTTGCTCACTCCCGGCAAGTCGACATATAACGCAACAGCATCTTTTGATTCATAAATATCAGTAGCAGGTGTTATTGTTGCTACCTCAGCATTATTTGTTTGGGTTGTAAGCTCTTTATTTTTTGTAGTCATTTTATGATCCTCCATTATTGTGCTGAAATTTTAATCTGACGCGGCTGTACTTCCGCACGCTTATCAATACTGATATGGAGTACGCCATCTTTATACGTTGCCTGTGTTGTATCAGTATCAACTGTTTCAGGTAAGGTAATGACGCGTTTAAATCGCCCTTCAAAACGTTCTTGACGAAAAACCGTACTATTTTGATCTACCTCGGGTAATTTTCGCTGACCAGATACACTCAACATATTTTTTTCAATCACCAATTCAATATCATCAGGATTCATACCTGCAATAAACAAATAGACATCTACTTTTGTATCTGTCGTACTGATATTGATAGGTGGATAGACATAAGTGCTTCTAGCCGAACCTTGGTTTTGTTCAGGATAAAATAGGCTATTAATTTCGTTATCTAACATTGAAAATGGAAACCGTAACATATTTGAAATCATGGTTTTTCTCCTTATCTTACTTGTTAATATAAAACAGACATTCAGACTGTTTTGATAAGCAATAGGATAAATAAGAGCGACACTTTCTTCTGTCACTTAAGTGACAAAAAAACAAATCTAAATAGTGATATATCGATCTCAATATTTGATATTATTGAGACGTGACTTTGATAGTTGATGAAGAGTCTTGGTGAGTAGAAACTTTAAAAGTCGAGTATACTACTCAGGAATATAAAAACTGGAAGAACCATGTCAGATATTGAAATTGCACAACAAGCCAAGATGGAACAAATCATTCCGCTTGCTCAACAACGGTTAGGTTTAGATCCACTTCAGCTGGATCCTTATGGACACTTCAAAGCTAAAGTTTCGCTAGATGTAATGACTGAATTGGCTGATAAACCTGATGGTAAGTTAATTCTTGTGACAGCCGTTAGTCCGACACCTGCCGGTGAAGGCAAAACGACAACCACTATTGGTTTAAGTGATGCACTAAATCGCATTGGCAAAGAATCTATGGTGTGTGTGCGCGAGCCATCCATGGGGCCGAACTTTGGTATGAAAGGCGGGGCTGCCGGTGGCGGTTATGCTCAAGTGGTGCCAATGGAAGATATCAATCTTCATTTCACTGGTGACTTGCACGCGATTGGTGCGGCACATAATCTACTCTCAGCAATGATTGATAATCATATTCATCATGGTAATAATTTAGATCTGGACGTTCGAAAAATCACTTGGGGACGGGTGATGGATATGAATGATCGTGCATTGCGCGATATTACGGTGGGGTTGGGCGGTGTGCCGAATGGCTTCCCCCGTCAAGATGGCTTTGATATTGTAGTGGCATCAGAAGTGATGGCGATTTTTTGTTTATCAAATACACTTAAAGAACTAAAAGAACGCTTGGGCAATATTCTTATTGGCTATTCTCGAGATGGTACAGAACGACTAGCCAAAGATCTCAATG
>Ga0256840_1002474_pt1 | contig 16171 bp, 20 predicted proteins | sample 355202metaG_FD_185969 | JGI IMG/M metagenome (GOLD analysis project Ga0256840, IMG submission 185969) | Hydrothermal vent microbial communities from Mid Atlantic Ridge, Atlantic Ocean - 355-202 | ecosystem: Environmental > Aquatic > Marine > Hydrothermal vents | place: Atlantic Ocean: Mid... | reverse complement strand
ACAGATGCACCTCTGTAACCGTTTTTGGCTATCAAATCTATCGCAGCTTCCAAAATTTTCTGCTTTGTATTTTTCTGTTTAGGCACTCTTGAACTCCTTGTTTTAGGTCTTTCGGTGGTGAACAACCGTTCTTTGCAAGAGAATCATACATGAACAACTGTTAATCTTTTATTAACTCTCTTATGAACATCCGTTCATGAATCTTTCAAGCTCTTTTTAAAGAGGGGGTCGATAAAATATAGTTTGAAAATTATAGTTTTCAATACTTTTAAAATATGAAGGATTCTGTGTATGAGATATCCATTGGATGCCGAAAAGAGTTTTGAAAAGTCTCTGCTTTTTTGGATGAACCGCTATATGCACTCAAAACTAAACTCCCTCTCAAACAGACAGGTAAAAGAGCCAAAAAGACTTGCCGGTGTCATAAACTCTTTGAGAACCGGTGTAAAGAGTATCAAAGAGCTCTCACAGCTTGCAAAAGATGCGAGAAATGCAGGTTTGATTGGAATAAATACATATTACAAGCCTCTTGAAAAGCTATATGAGTACCTTTTGGATTTTGGCTGCGCTTCGATGAGAGAGATAGACGAAGAGCTTATAAGCGACTTTTTAGCCACTGCAACCGCCGGTTTGTCGGATGCCACAAAAAAGAATTACAGAATAGCTATGATCAACTTTTTCGGCTATATCGACAAGCAGAACACCGATGGCGAACAGAAAGCTTACCACTATGGAATCGAGCTCAAAAACTGGGGAGGTCTATCCGGCAGAAGCGGTACCAAACTCCCCTCCTACATGCGCGAAGAAGAGGTTGAGAGGTTCATAGAGGCGATAGAGTCTTACCCTTTTCAAAGATCGGTGGCAGCCAGAAACAGACTCTTGATCAAACTTATCTTGTTTACCGGAATCCGTGTAGGAGAGGCTTTGAGTCTAAAGAGAAAAGATCTCATTCCTGAAAACGGCGTATATCTCATAAGAGTGATGGGAAAAGGAAACAAAGCGAGGGTCGTTATGATAAAAGAGTCTCATATTAACAAATATCTAAAGGAGTGGAGAGAGGTTGGAAACTGCAATGAAGAGTACCTTTTTTGCAACAAAAAAGGTACTCCCCTCACCCAGGCTTATGTAAGTAGAGTCGTAGAGAAGATTTTGATGCATGCAGGAATTAGAAAAGAGAAAAATGGAGCCCATATGCTTCGCCACACATTCGCTACTATGCTCTATCTTAAAAAAAGAGATCTGGTGCTGGTTCAAGAAGCGCTTGGCCATGCGAGTCTAGATACTTCTCGCATATATACCCATTTTGACAAAGAGAGGCTAAAAGATGCCGCCAGCGTTATGGATGAGATAGCGGGAGGTAAAGGTTGAAAATTACAATTCTTGGGACATCTGCAGGTATACCTACAAAAAATAGAAATGTTTCGGCTATAGCCGTGCAGTTTCAAAACGAAAGAGAGTGGTCACTTTTTGATTGTGGAGAATCGACACAAAAACAGATAATTAAGACTCCCCTATCCATCTTTAAGCTCAAAAACATCTTCATAACCCACCTTCATGGTGACCATATTTACGGTATATTCGGTCTTCTTGCAAGTAGAGTTTTGCAAAAAGCAGACTCCCCGTTGAACGTTTTTGGCCCAAAAGGGTTGAAAGAGATGCTTCAAACTGTCATGAGGTTATCCGGTCTGAATCTGCCCTTTGAGCTCAATATTGTTGAGATAGAGAGGGAAAAGGTTCTGGTTTTCAAAAATTTCGAGCTCTTTGCCGTAAGACTCTCCCACTCCATAACCACATTCGGATATGTGATAAAGGAGAGTGAGAAAGAGGGGCGTTTTATGGTGGAAAAGGCAAGGAAGATGGGGCTGCCGGAGGGACCGCTCTATGGAAAATTGAAACGTAAAGAGAGAGTTGTTCTAAAGGATGGAACCATTTTGGACGGAGATGGTTTCGTCGCTCCGCCTAAGCCGGGTAAAACGGTTATCATAGGGGGTGACAATGATGATCCCCTACTCTTCTTGCGCTTCAAAAACCCAGATCTGATGATTCATGAAGCTACATACACAAGCAGAGATTTCGAGAAGCTTCAAAAAAATGAAGGGCACCTTTGAAAATCCCTTGCGGTCATAGCTTTTCAAGCTTTTGTGCAGGCAAGGCAATGCGACGAAGGGCTAGTTATATCTAGCTCGAGGAGCAGTAACACGGTATGCGCAAAAGATTGAAAAGCCCGTAGGGAGGAGAGACAGAGCATCATCTTTTCCAAGATATACGCTTGAATTAGCTTTGGCTAGTCCTGCGCGAATCTCTTGAAAAATCTGAAACTCTCTTTCTCCTCTATGATTCGTAAGGGATTTTCAAAGGTGCCCTCTATGCATACTACCGCTTTGCAACTTGGCATAGCCGCTTCAGAAATCTCCCCTAAAAAGTTGATATTAACCCATATCAGTCCAAGATACGAGAGTGAAAAAGATATTGAAGAGCTTTTGAAGGAGGTAAAACTGAATTTCGATGGCGATGTAGAGGTCGCTTACGATTTGATGCAGATAGAGATTTAGGAACCGACCATCTTCTCGAGTCGCTCAATAAGTGGAATCTGATAGGTTGAGATCACCTCTTTGGCACTCTTTGTGTCGAACCACTCTGCTCTGTCCACTTCGGGAAACTTTTCCTTTTTGCCGGAGTTGGGCGGCCACTCTATTTCGAAAAGGTTTGAGTTTATATTGGTGTCCGGCGAGGCTTCGACAGCCCATGCGGTAACTTTTTTGCCTGAACTTTTTACAGATCCAAGAGGTATAAATTTACCCTTTACCTCTTTTCCTGTCTCTTCGAAGAACTCTCTTTTTGCAGCCTCCAGGAGATCTTCGCCCTCTTCTACCTCCCCTTTTACGATACTCCATGACCGTTTTTTGCTCTTCCAGTAGGGTCCGCCCATATGCACCAGAAAGAGTTTGAGGCTCTTTCCCTCCTTTTTAAAGGGTATGATGCACGCACTCTCTTTCATAATTGGTTGTCAGATTTGCTCATATCTGTGATCGTCTACCTTTTTCAAATGGACGATTTTGGTGTCGATCAGAGTGTTTGTCGCCGTATTTACGCCGCCTGCATACTTTATCTCCGTTGTCGGAAATAGTGTATCCCCTACTCTTTTGAAATCTTTGTAAAGAGTGACAAACTCCATAACACTGTTTCCCATTTTGAGTTTACCGACTGTTTTTTCTATATGGTAGTTTTTCTGGTTTACGTAGTAGTCGCTTTCGACTCCGTCTTTATCGAGAGTAAGAATGTAGTATGAACCATTTTGAGAAAGTTTGATCTTTTCATGGTTATCTTTCAGGGTGAGCGGAGTGTAGAGTCTCAACAGTTGCGCTTTCATGGCATCCAGCATTGGACCAAATACCTGTTTTTTGGAGTGTTTGCCAAATATCTTTATGCCGACACTATCTTCCAATACCCTTGTCTCCTCTTTATCGGGGTATTTCAGGTCTACGTAAAGTCTCGTAGGAAGCGTTACCCTTCTTGTCTCTTTACCCTCTTTTTTATCCGAAGCTCTTACCACTCTCCAGTGCTGAATATAGCTTTGGGTGTTCGAGAGCGCCGCTTCTCCGCCATAGGCTTCAACCATCTTCTTCAGTATCTCCTCTTTGCTCTCCAAGTTGCCTGCCAAGAGTGCATCTGTAAGTGATAAAGTCAGCAGTGTTACCAGTAAAAATCTAAACATCCAAACTCCTTGATCGTTTTGTGTGATTATAGCGACTGAACAGTTTTAATACCGAAAATTAAATAGACTTGTGGTGCAGGATAAAGAAAAATTAAGCGTAGGATAAAGGTTAAAAAAATTGTTCAAATGTCGATTGTAGCAGTAAGCGCCCTGTAACAGAGGCAATCAAAGATTTTCACAGGTGAAGGGAGTAGCTGAAATTATGATACGATACCATCTTTTTTATGGTCTTAATCAAATAAAATACAGATCGGTTCCAAACTTTTTTATTGAAATTAAAAAAAGTTATGCTACACTCCAAAAAAAAGATAAAAACGAATGGGGAGCCTTTTTGAAAAGTCTGAATGGAAAGTTTTTTAAAACGCTTCTGATTTCAGTTATATTTGTAGCCGCAGGTTCATATGCAGACGACAAAAGAATCGAGGAGCAGCTCAGCTCGTCACCTCCAAAGATACCTCTTCAGGAGGCTTTGGGCGAATTTGAGTACAAAAAGGCAATGCGTTCGGGGAAATACTATTATGTCGGGAATACCAAATGCAGGCTGTGTCACAGGAAGTTTTTCATAGGCAGGAAGAAAGATCCGCACGATCATGCGATGGATGATTTGAAAAAACTCGGTTACGAAGATAACCCCAAATGCCTTCCGTGCCACTCTACCGGTTACGGCGTGCCTACGGGATTCAAAAGTCTCAAAGAGACTCCAAGGCTTGCAAACGTACAGTGCGAAGGGTGTCACGGTCCCGGTAACAGGCATATAAAGATAGCTAGGAAAACAAAAAAGGGAGGCGGTTTTTTGGCCGGAGCCGATAACCCGAAAGTACTTGAAAAGATGTGCAAAAGCTGCCACACAGAAAGGTGGAACAGATCTTACAAAGATTTCCATGCAGCTTACGCTAAGTATAAAAATGCAGATCCCAACACGAGATATGAAAAACAAGTGAAATAATGAAAAACGTAAAAGCTTTTGGAAAGAACAGTGTCATTTGGTGGCTTGTGGCCCTGGTGGTCACACTTTCTGTAATCTCTTTTTACAATTACGATGTTCAAAAAAAGCTTTTACTCAAACAGATGCAGAGCGACTCCAAAGATATCGTAAGCTCCATAACTGCCGCAATAAAACGGTTTCAGGATATAAAGTCCACGATGAATCTTCAAAAGCTTGTAAACGACATGTCGCTCGATCTGGATATATTCGAGTTCAGATATCTCGAACCTGACGGAGTCATAAGCAACTCCATGTTCCAGGATGAAATAGGCAAGGTCCATACGGGAAAGAGCTTTGAAAAGACCATGCATGGAGATCTTCCTTTCGGAGAGTTCTTCTTCGAAGTGCGTGACTACGTTCCCGTAATGGCTATATACTACCCTATTCGAAACAATAAGGAGATTGTCGGCATAGTGGACCTTGCCGTGGAAGTTCCTGCAGAGGTACTTGAAAACCAAGGTGCTGAGAGCGAAGTCATCTCTCACAGAAAGGTCGATATAACAAACCTGTTGAAAGCTATAGAGGGTTCGATAAAGAACAGTATCTCCATCTTCAAAAATACGAATATCGAAGATTTTCTGAACAAGTATGTAAGTTCCGCCGAAAACATACTGCAAATAACCGTTATAGATAAGAGTGGTGAAGTCATAGTAAGCAGTAACAAAAATATCATCGGAAAACATTTCGATATCGAAAAGCTACAAAAAGAGCAGATCGTCGAACTTGAGGGAAGGCCTGTATATAGAATGCTTACAGACGGAAGCGTCTTTGGCGGAGACAAGAGTAAACAGCTTATCCTGCTCATAGATGCCGCTCCCTACAAGGAGAATGAGCATAGACTGCTTCAGACGGCACTTGTTACGAGTATCATAGCTCTTTTGATCGCCCTCTTCATAGCAAGAGCCATTTACCGCTCAGCCATCAGGCAATCGAAAGAGGAGAAAGAGAGGCTCGAGAGGCTTGTCAAAGAGAGAACCCGCGAGATAGAGCTTTTGAGTAAAACGGACGGTTTGACAGGCCTTTGGAACAGAAGATATCTCGAAGAGATGCTCGATATCGAGTTCAAGCGGGCCAAACGGTATAACCATGATGTCTCGATCGCTGTCGTGGATCTCGACCACTTCAAGCATATCAACGACAACTACGGCCACATGGCGGGAGATGAAGTTCTTCGCCAGGTAAGCAACCATATAAGATCTTGCATAAGAGAGACCGATTTCGTTGGACGATACGGCGGAGAAGAGATCGTCGTAATACTGCCTGAAACAGATATAAAAACGGCGCTACTGATCGCTGAGAAGATAAGAGAGACGATAGAAGCACATCCCGTACACTTTAACGGTGATACTATAAAGGTCACCTCGAGTATCGGAATAAGCAACCTGAGGCCAGAGCATAAAGATTATCATGAAGTTTTCGCCGAAGCTGACGAAGCTCTTTACAGAGCGAAAGAGAGTGGCAGAAACAGAGTCGTCGTTTTTAAAAAGGAAGAGAAGGAGGAAGAGTCCGGCCCTTTTGAAGATTGATCGGCTATAATTTCAAAAGATCGATCGAAAAGGGAGTTTATATGCTCTACGACTACTCAACGACAAAACCATCCGACAACTACAAACTTATGAGCCAGAGTATCGTTCCACGTCCTATAGCCTGGATAGTAACCGAAGATAGCGGTGTAGTGAACGTGGCGCCTTTCAGCTACTTTACCGCCCTCTCCTCTTCCCCTCCGACACTCATAATCTCCATAGGACACAAAAGAGACGGAACCGAAAAGGATACTCTCTCAAATATTCGTAAAACCGGCAAATGCACTATCTGCATGGTTGAGCCAAAAAGTTTGGAGCAGATGCATTTAAGCTCCACCGAGTTGGCAAAAGAGGAGAGTGAAGCGCAAAAGTTCGATATTCCGTTAAAAGAGATGGTGGAAGGTTTTCCTCCTATGGTTGCGGATGCCCCATCGGCCCTCTTCTGCAGACTCTATAAAGAGGTAGAGCTTCCCGGCAGCAACACTGTTCCTTTGGTATTGCAGATCGTCAAACATTTCGTTGATGATAGGTATATCACGGATGCAGACGGGATGAAGTTCTCTTTCGATACCGTAGGACGCGAAGGCAGGTCATATCGCCTTCCAGGAAAAGTCGTAAACCCCTCAAGGTTGGGTTGATTTAGTTTTGTAGTAAAATAGATCTCTCATTTTAGCTATGAAGGAGAATTCAATGATAGCAAAACGAATAGTGGTATTGTCGATGGTTTCTGTTTTGACGCTGTTCGCTTCATCTCACGAGATGAAAGCTCAAAAGAAAAAAGATGATAACGGTAACAAAAGTGAGATTGCAGCGGTTGTAAAAAAAGGGAAAGAGGCTACAAAGCTGCTGCTGAAAACTCTTGGCGGCAATATGAAAAAGCATATGAAATCAGGCGGTCCTCTCGAGGCATTTTCCTTTTGTGCCACAAACGCTGCCTCGTTGACCGCTCAAGTCGACGAAAAGCTGGGCAGCGGTATCAGCGTGAAGCGGATAACGCTAAAGCCCAGAAACCATGCAAATATAGCAGAGGGTGACGAGAAAGCTGTATTGGAGGCATTGATGAGTCTAAAAGAGAGCGGTGTAAAACTTCCAAAATACCTTGTTCAGGAGAAAAATAGCGAATACAGGTTCTATAAACCGCTTCTTATAAACAAAAAGGTGTGCCTGAAATGTCACGGGACGAATCTCTCTCCAAAATTGAGTGCGGAGATAAAAAGAGTATATCCTACCGACCGGGCTACCGGATATAGAATGGGAGATCTCAGAGGTGCCGTCGTAGTTACTATAAAAAAAGAGAGCCTCTAAAGGCTCTTTGCGACAGGTGCCGAGAGGGCGCAGTCGCTGCTTGAATAGGGGCAGCGCTTGGCTATGCTCATCTTGAAGCTCTCCTCCTCCATCCCCTCTTTGGCTCTTTCCATATGCCTTAGTGCCGCTTTGAAAGCGGTAAGAACGATGTTGGCGGCATCTTGAGACTCTGTCGATACGGCTTGAACCTGTTGACCTTCCGGTTTGGACAAGTCGACCTTCGGAGCTTCTATAGCATCGTATGCGGCTTTTACTTCACTCTCCAACTCCTCCACTCTCTTTAACGCATTTTCGATAGAATCACCCTCTATCATCTGTGTAAAAACAGATCCGAGTATGACTATATCTTCCGATCCGTGGGCTACATATTTGGCTTTCTCTATCGAATTGTCGGAAATTTTGAGATAGATTGTCGCATAGTTGTTCGTGGCGCTGTCGTACCCTATACCAACGGCATCTGCCTCCGCAAGCTCGCCATAGTTTTTTGGAGATACAAAATGTTTCAAAGCTTCGGAGGTTATATCTTCACTCTCTATTTCCATACAGCTACCTTGAGAAAATTTTGATAAATAGTATCACTCTGCTACTTTAAAGGGGCTTTTACGCTAAAATCTTCTCCATGAAAAGTCTGTTTTTAATATTTTTACCCATCTATCTTCTATGTGGAGAGTTTCGCGTAGCCACATATAACGTAGAGAATCTCTTCGATCTTAGAAAAAGCGGAAGTGAGTATACCGAGTATATACCTTTTACGGGATATGGCTGGAATGAAAAAAATTTCAGAAAAAAGCTCGAAAATATCTCCAGAGTTATTTGCGATATGAAACCGGATATATTGGCTCTGCAGGAGATCGAGAGCGACGATGCGCTGCTGGCGCTGCAAAATGAACTTTCAAAATGTGGTGTAAATCTTCCGCAAAGAGCTATAGCCAAAAAAAAGGTGACGGCCGTTAGGTGTGCCCTACTCTCCAAATTTCCCATAGTAGACGTAAAGGAGCTCGACCCGGACCCGAAGTCGAAACTTCGCAACATTCTTGAAGTGACTGTCGAAGTGGATGGAAGGAGAGTGACACTTTTTGTAAACCACTGGAAATCCCGCAGCGGCCCGGAGAGCCTCAGACTAAAAAGTGCCAAGGCAGTGGCTAAAAGAGTCTCTCGGATAGAGAACGACTATATAATACTAGGAGATTTAAACAGCAATTGGAACGAGTGGAGGGAGATTTTACATTCAAAAAGAGTCAACGATACGGACGGTATTACCGGTATCGGCCATATACTCAAAACCCAAATAGACGGTAAACCGGTCTATAAACGGAGAGTCAAAAGAGGGTACCATACGAACCTATGGTTGGAGCTTCCTTCAAAACGGCGCTGGTCCCACAACTTTTTCGGTCACAAAAGCGCGCTCGATCATATTATCTTGCCTCCATCCATGTTTGACGATAAAGGGGTAAACTATATAGACCGATCGTTCAGGCCATTTAAACCGTACTATCTTTTCAAGAGCAACGGTGCAATATTCAGATGGCAAAAGGCTAAGAGGGGGCATGGAAAACATTTGGGAGAGGGTTACTCGGACCATCTGCCGATTTATGCAGACTTTACGACCTCCCCTTTTCGTTTCAAGAAAGGGGAGGAAACGACAAAATTTTCCTCACAGGCAGCTGTAAAGAGAACGGTTGTGAATGTTGCAGATCTTTACAAAAAGAGCCCCGGCAGATGCAACATAATTTTGAAAAAAGTGGTCGTTATATATAAAAAAGGGTCTATCGCGATAATCAAAGCGAGAGGCGACAGAGCGATAGCCGTATATAAAGATATAGACTCATTGGAGCTTGGGCACGAGTACGATATAGCGGTTGAAAGACTCTACAACTACAGAGGAGTGCAAGAGATCACCAAACTGAACGTTTTGGAAGATTTCGGAAAAAGAGATATTGGGCCGCTTCTTTCAAAGAGTTTAAAAAAGATAGATTTGCAAAAAGATTTGAGTGAAGTTGTCGCTAAAGTAGAAGGGGTCTATAAACGAGGCTATCTCTATTATGGAAATGGGCTGAAGGTAAAACTCTATTTCAAAAACAGATCTTCACGCCCTAAAAACGGAGAGAGGATAGTTTTGAAAAATGTTCGTATAGGTGTTTACAAAAACAGACCCGAACTTGTCGTTGATTAACACTCTGTTTATGGATATTTGTTTAAAATACTCTTGTTACACAATCAAAAAGGGAAAAAGATGGGCGGTATAGAGCTTAGTACGATATTTCTTGTAGCACTCCTTGGCTCCTTTGGGCACTGTATAGGTATGTGTGGAGGTTTCGTACTGGCTTACACTGCCGCAAAGGTTGATGCGGAGTGGTCCAAAAGCAGACAGTTTGCAGCCCACCTTCTTTATAGTGTCGGTCGTGTCGCAAGCTATATGATGGTCGGTGCCCTTTTTGGCTATCTAGGGCAGAAGGTCGGTTTCAACATGACCGCCAAAGGCCTTCTTTTCATGGCTGTCGGTATTTTGATGATACTCATAGGCCTCTCTCTCATAGGAAAAATAAGGTTTCTCAACTCTATAGAGTCTTCATTGGCTCAAAGCTCATTTTTCGGCAGGCTCATAAGGTACGCCATACACTCCAAGACTCTTGCAAGCTTCTTTTTCATGGGGATGCTTAACGGTCTGATACCTTGCGGACTTGTCTACTTTTTTGCGACGGCAGCCATAGTAGCCGGGTCAGCTTTAAAAGGTGCGATCGTCATGGGAGTCTTTGGGGTAGCGACCATACCTGCGATGCTTGGAGTGGGAATCTTCTCATCTTTTATAAAAGGTTCCTCCTACAGAATGTTGGTTATAAAAATAGCGGCTGTTATCGTGATGCTCTTTGGACTCTTCACCGTATACAAAGGTTATGTGATGATAGTAAAACCTGAAGTGATCATGCAGAAGATGGATAAAATGCATCAGCAGATGCCTATTTTACCCGAGTCTGCAACAAACAAAGAGCATCATGACCATATGAAAAGATAAGAGAGAGTAGCCAACCATACCAAAATTGCGAAAATTACGCTGAAAAGGACCATGGCGCTGGCGGCATCTTTTGCATGTTTTGCAAGTTTATGATGCTCCATCGTCGCCAGGTCGACTACTCTTTCGATGGCACTGTTGGCAAGTTCGGCTATGAGTACCGGAAAAAGAGAGAGTGCGAGTACGGCTTTGGCTATGAACGGTATCGGAACGAAGATCAGTCCGACCCATACAAAAACGGAGATGAAAAGCTCTATCTTGAAGGCGGTTTCGTTTTTTAAAACCTCTAAAAAACCTTCCAGGGCATACCCCGCATTTTTAAATAGGTTGTACCCGGGACGGTTTCTCACGATCTCTTCTCCACTACCCTTTTGTAAAACTCTATTTTATCTTTCAATCTTTTCGATAGGTAAGGACTCGCTTCACCGAGCATATTGTAGATCATCTCACCGTTTCTTGTAATAGTCTCTATCTTCTCTTTCGTCCAATCTAACGGCGGCGGCAGCATACTGCTTATTCTGTCGGCAAGCTTCGCCATAGCGACCTCTTTAGGCTGCTCCAAAATTCTCATCAGGGACTCTCTAAGCTGTTCGCTTTCTGGAATATCGCTCTTTTTGGTCATCGCCCCTACCCCGTCGGCCACTCTTTTACCGAAATCCTTCTTTATGGAGTATAGTGTCACGTCGCTCTTCTCTACGACATCGTGAAGTATGGAGCAGATAGCTGCAAGATCGGTGTCGAAATCCTCTCCGGCAGCTGCAGCTGCCATGATTTCGTAAGATGCCGCTACCGGATGTGTTACGTAAGGGTCGCCAAACTTGGTAACTTGGCCATAATGTGCCCATGCGCACAGGCGCAAGGCTTTGTGAAACATATCTGTATTTGGTATCATTCGTAGACTTTGAATTATGTTTTTGGAAGTTTACCAAAAAAAGGAAAGAATTGTTGGAAAAACTTATAGAGTCGACACTTGAGGCGGGAGAAATCTTGCGTAAAGGGTACGAATCGGTAAAAGAGGTGCGCCATAAAGGTACGGTAGATCTCGTTACACAGTATGACGTCATGGTGGAAGAGTTTTTGAAAGAGAGGCTTTTTCGCCACTTTCCTGAGTATACACTCATAGGTGAAGAGAGTTCAAAAGAGAGCGAGAGAGCTTCAAAAGCGATATACATAGACCCTATAGACGGAACTACAAACTTTGTTCACAAAATACCGTTTTGCGCCATCTCGGTAGGAGTCTGGGAGGACGGAGTACCGGTTGTGGGAGTCGTCTACAATCCGATTCTTAACGAACTCTTCTATGCCAAAAGAGGCGAAGGCGCCTTTTTAAACGGCAAAAGAGTCTGCGTCACCGACACGTCAGATCTTCAGCAATCTCTCCTTTCGACAGGTTTTCCCTATACGAAGGTTGAGATGGGAGAGGATTTCAGGTGGGTAATAGATACTATGAAAAACCTTCTGCCTTTTACGCAGGATATTCGAAGACTCGGATCTGCCGCTATAGATCTTTGCTATGTGGCAAGAGGTACATTCGACGGATTTTACGAGTGTAACCTGAAGCCATGGGATGTTGCCGCCGGAATTTTGCTTGTAGAGGAGGCGGGAGGCAGGGTCAGCAACCATAAAGGCGATCCTTACAGCCTGAGTGATCACATCATAGTGGCCTCAAACGGTAAAAACCACGATGCACTTGTAGAGAGACTGGCATCTTACGGGGAGGGTTGAAGATGAAAAGAGTCGAAAAAAGCGGTGTCGATATGTTAATGCAGATCGTCTCTAACCACTATCCAAATCAGCAGATTCTGCATATTACCGACTGTAGCAACGATCTTCACGACTATCTTATCGAGTTGGCGAAAGAGAGAAATTACGAGTACGATCTCAAATATATCTGCGACGATGAGCCCGGTTTTTCAAAAGAGATAACATACGACAGATGCAGAGTTCAGAGGCTCGATCTGGCGGCCAAGGCCTACAACAGGCACGCGAGACTATATGAGTACGCGTTTATAACTATCGGTGACGATCTCTTGTCGGAAAATTTGGAGGATTTTTTGAAAAAGATCTATCGTCTAATGAAAAATTCCGGGATCGTCGTTTTTTTGCTTGAAAAGGGTGGAGTTGTCGAAAAAACTATAGATAAAGATCTCGAAGATGGCTACTTCGTAGCTACAAGCCATATAGATATTTTTAAAGAGTATGATGTCGTCAATGCAAGGAAAATGCATGGTTGGCACAGATAGAAGAGGATTCGGTATGGAAAAAGAGTATTCACTTGATGATGCGATAGGTTTTTATGAAGATGGGAAGTATGAAGAGGCTTTCAGGGCGCTGAATATGCATAGGAAAGATCCGGAAGCGCAGTATTACCTAGGTATGCTCTACTATGAAGGGTTTGGAGTAGAAAAAAGTTTAGATGAAGCCAAGAGGTGGTTCAAGAAGGCTTCAAGAAGCGGTAGTTTGGATGCCGAGTATATGCTTCTGTGTTGCGAAGGAAACACCTCCAGCTGTTGTAAAGGGTGAATTTAAGCGTTTAGTCAAGAGATATCGTGACCTCTTTCTCAACTCTTTTGTGTCTATATCCTGCAAAGAGTTTCAAACGCACTTTCTCTTCACCCTCCCAGCCTATCAGCTTCATTCTGGGGTAGCGAAGATCGTCCGGGTCAATACCGCTTCTTTTCGAGAAATTTTCCCAAATACCATTTGTCGCCTCTGTTACAAGAGGGTGGTACCGTCCATCCTCTCTCTTTTCGTAAAAACGGACGACTGTGAGATTTGACAGAAGCATCGTCTCTACGGCCAATTTTGTAGCTTTGGGAGATGGAACTACTCTGTAGTCTATGGCGTCGTTTGCCAGCATATAGTAAAGCTTCCCATCCTCTATATAGAGTGCCCCCTTTTTCACTTCAGATATGAAATATGGAACATCCACCTTCCTGGAAGGGGTATCCGTTATCTTTTCGTCCAAAATACACCCATGCATCGCAAGCATCACTGTTATTGCAAGGAGATATCTACGCATCGTTTCTTGGGTCCCCTTTCAGATAGAAACCGAATACCTTTTTAACCGCTTCGGAGGTCTTTTTTCCGGGCCAGCCGTCGACTCTTAAGGTTATGCCGTCTATGCTGTTGAGAAACTTTTGAAGATTCTCACTGCCGTCGACTGCCTGCGTACTGTAGAAAAATATTGGTTCGTTTCCACTCTCGTTTAAGAGTATCTCGCCTCTCTCTTCAAGACGTCTTATTATTACTGCTGCACCGCACTGTTTCGATTTTGCAGCGTCGGACCAGCGCCCGTCTGCAGTATATTTTCCGCTCTTGTAGTGGTTTGAAAATGACCATAAGTATGGAGAAAGAACGTGTGGGTGGTAAAGTCTGTAACCCCACCCGTTATACCCTTCCAGTTCGTAAAGAACTCTCTCGAGGCTCCACTCCCTGACTCTGCTTACGCCTCTTAGTCTCAGCGCATCGAAAGCGCTCTCTTCCCACGTGAACGGAGGTGTTCCCTTTTTTGGTCTCCCTTCCGGAACGTGAACGGTCCTTGCATCGAGCGGATCGCCGTTATGAAGATGGCAGCTGAAGTCCTGACCGCTCTCCATATTGTGAATGGCGGCTATAAAGTACCAAGGGGCGTTGGTCATATCGGAGACCGCTTCATAGTGATCTTTGTTGGAAAGGAGCTTCTCTACCGTATCGTCCACCTCTTCGAATTTTTGGGGTAGAATTTCACAACTTTGGTAGAGATCTCTATACTCTTGCGCCAGCGCTCCTGTAAAACCAGGTTTTGGCATAGCTCCTCCTATTTCACCAAATACCTTATAGTATGATTTTACGACTAAAATTGTTAATCAAAGATAAATCTTCGATTTATAAGTTGCAAAAAGTGATTTTGTTATACTTCAATTATGCAAGCACACGATTTTTTACTGATACTTCTTCTAATTCTTGTAGGCGGGCGAATCTTCGCCGAACTTTTCAATCGGTTTGGTCTACCGCCGGTACTTGGGGAATTGGTAGCCGGTATATTTATCGGTCCATCATTGCTTGGATGGGTTTCTGTAAATGATACGTTGATGATGCTCGCTGAGATAGGCATTATTCTTCTTCTGTTTGAAGTCGGGCTCGATACGGATATAAAAAGATTGAAAGAGAGTGGAAAAGATGCCGTTATAGTTGCATTGGGTGGTTTTTTTCTGCCCCTCTTTCTCGGTAGTGCCGTAGCTTTTTATATTTTCAAGATGCCGCTTGTCGTATCTCTTTTTATTGGAGGCACCGTTACCGCAACCAGTATAGGTATCACTATCCGTGTTTTGAAAGATTTGGGAAAACACAAAAGCAAAGAGGGTGAGACGGTATTGGGAGCAGCCGTGCTCGATGATATATTCGGTGTAATTCTTCTTGCACTACTCTATGACTTTGCACAATCTGGGAAAGTCAATCTCGTCGATACAGGGAAAGTTTTTCTTTTTATTGTAGCTTTTTTCGTTACCGCTCCAATAATGGCCAAATTGATGGCACTTCTGATCCAAAGGCACGATGCGCAGACAAACTATCAGGGGCTTATTCCCGTTTCGATAATATCTCTTGTGCTCTTTTTCGCATGGATGGCCCATCAGCTCGGTGCTCCGGAGATAATAGGAGGATTCGCCGCAGGTCTTGCTCTTTCAAGAAGATTTTTTCTACCGTTTGGAGTGGCAGTTGGGGAAGATAGGAGTTTTGCCAACAAAATAGAGCATCAGATGAAACCTATAATATATCTTTTTACCCCTATCTTCTTTGTGAGTGTCGGACTCTCCGTCAATATGAGAGAGGTCGATTGGTCGTCTTCACACGTTTGGCTTTTCAGTGGCGCAGTTTTGGCAGTATCCATATTTGGTAAAATGATCGTACCGTATATGATGAAGTCATTGCCTAAAGATAAAAGAGTCATTGTCGGGCTTTCGATGGTTCCAAGGGGCGAGGTCGGTTTGATTTTTGCAGAAATAGGAAGAACCAGCGGAATTTTCGATAGTGAGATCTATGCAGCCATGATCATAGTCATAATCGTAACGACCCTGCTTCCTCCCGTATTGATAAAGATGGCTTACAGAAGTGCAGAAGGTATCAAACCCTAAAATAGTTTTCGCTCATACTTTTAAGCTTTTCGTAGATTTTTACAAAATCGACACTGTAGACCCTTGTATTTCCTACCGTCGTGATGAAATTGGTATCTCGGCTGAAACGGGGTACCAGGTGAAGGTGAATATGTTCCGCTATGCCGGCACCGGCTGCAGCGCCAAGATTCATACCTATATTCACCCCCTCTGCACCGAAGCCGTTTTTTAGCATATCTACACCCTTTTGAGCAAGAAGAGTCATCCTTAGCCACGTTTTTGAAGGCAGCGACTCCAAAGAGTCGGTGTGGTTATGGGGTATTATCATGAAGTGTCCCGGAGTGTACGGGTATCTGTTCATGACTATAAAACAGAGATCGTCTCTGTATAGAACCTGAAACTCTTCATCTTTTTGCGGGTTTTCGCTTATGTTGCAAAAGACACACCCCTCTACCTTTTCGCTTTCTGTTATGTACTCGCTCCTCCAGGGAGCGTAAAGATACTCCATCACCCCTCCTTTCACTCATAACTCATAACTCT
>Ga0256840_1002473_pt1 | contig 16172 bp, 15 predicted proteins | sample 355202metaG_FD_185969 | JGI IMG/M metagenome (GOLD analysis project Ga0256840, IMG submission 185969) | Hydrothermal vent microbial communities from Mid Atlantic Ridge, Atlantic Ocean - 355-202 | ecosystem: Environmental > Aquatic > Marine > Hydrothermal vents | place: Atlantic Ocean: Mid... | reverse complement strand
AGAAATTAAGGCAATAAAATTTAGAAACTATGAAGATTTAAAAAAAGGGATGACAGACATTATAAAAATTTATGAAGATTTTAAAAAGGAATTTTTAAAACGTATGGATGAGAGTGGCTTATTGAACGAAGGATAGATGTAATTAATATTGGTCACGCAAAGACTCAAAAAAGACTTCCATTTGTTTTTTAACTGCTTTAGTAGGAACATTAAAATGGTTATTCATAAAACTAAAAATAAGCGTCTCCCCTTTATTGGTAATAAGGAAACCACTTAAGCAGTAGTTATTTGACAAACTACCAGATTTAGCATAAATATAAGGGCGAGGATTACCAGTATACCAATTTTTTAAAGTACCAGAAACACCACCAATAGGAAAAAAGTTAAGTAAACGATCTCTAGGAACAGTAACATATAATTTACTAAGAACCTGAACAAAAGAAGAAGGCGTAAAAAGATTATACCTACTTAAACCAGAACCATCCACCCAGCGAGGCTTTTGTTTTAAATCACTAAGATAATCACTAAGAATTAAATCTCTTATTTTCGCAGTATTTAAAGTATCTGAAAGCGTAGAAGAAGCTAAAACAAGCATTTGTTCCGCCAAAAAATTATCACTAGTAAAAAGCATCCGTTTGTATAACGAATCAGACGGAATACTGTAAGCAATCTCCATTTTTTGAGGAATGTATTTTTTAAAACTAACCTTGTTAGGTAATAAATCATTCCATAAATTACGAACAAGTAAAGAATCCATAACCATGGGGATTTCAACCGAATTAGAACTATTAGGGTTGTAATAAAACTCGTTACTGTTATAATCTCTACGAAATTTTCGGTCAGAAAAATGAACCTTATTTCGTAAAAAAATAGGAGAACATTGTAAACTATCCGTATTAGAAACAGAAAGCACATTGCCATACATAGGCAAAGCACTACGTTCAGGACTAAAATAAGTATCAAAATCTTCCCAAGCCCAACCAGGAGCAAATTTATCATCAACCAGATTATTAATAATCAGATGAACTTTTTTGTATTTCAAAGCCAATTTTAGCGCAGTGCTATCCGCAAAAAAAGGATGTAAAAAAGAAGGATCACCAGTACCTAAAATAGAAATAGTATCCTTATTAATAGCATATTTAAAAGCAGGAATACTATCCGATAAAAATTGTAAAGCACTAAAAAGAGTAAAAATTTTGGTGTTACTAGCAGGAGTAAAAAACTTGTTAGCGTTATAGCTAACAATAGTATCCATAGTTCTAGGATTAATAACTAAAACACCAGTAAATAGATTGTTATAAAAACTAGACTCTAAATTATTAGACAAACTCTTGGAAATACGAGAAGATTTACAATTATATAAAAGTAAAACGAAAATAATAAAAATGAATTTTTTTAAAACCATTTTTTAGTAGAATATAAATTAAAGAAAACGCTTTCTGCTAATTAAATAAGAAATTAAAATCTGTTCAAAACCTTTGTTAATATCAACAGGAACATAATCAATTTGATATTGCATACATTTTAGTTTTAAATCATTAAAGTATTTTTGAACAGCATTTTGGTAATTACCCTTAACCTGTTCGGCATATAAATTAATAGAATCACCAGTCTCCACATCAATAAATTTTTTTGGTTTATTGTCAAAATCAAAATCAATTTCGTGTTTTTTATCGTAGGTATGAAATAAAACCAATTCGTGTTTGTTGTATTTTAAATGTCGGATAGCTTCAAAAAGTTCCTCTTCATTTTTATCAACCTGAAACATATCTGTAAATAAGAAAATAAGAGATCTACGGTGAATTTTTTCAGCAATCTCATGTAAAACAGCATACGTTTCCGTAGAGCTAGAAGTCGGATTAATATAAGTTTTCTCTAAATTTTCCAATAACATACGTTGGTGTCTTTCGCTACCCTTAGCAGGAGAATAATACTCATAAAAATCACTGTAAATACTTAAACCAAAAGCATCACGTTGGCGTTTTAGAATTTCAATTAATGCGGCAGCAGCAATAGCCGAAAACCCAATTTTATTAAAGTTAGCAATACTTTGTTTAGTAACTTTAGGAAAGTGCATAGAAGCAGAATTATCAATAATAATATGCGCACGTAAATTAGTTTCCTCTTCGTAACGTTTCACAAAAAGCTTATCCGTTTTAGCAAAGAGTTTCCAGTCAATATGTTTGGTGCTTTCCCCTTTGTTATACAAGCGATGTTCCGCAAATTCAACCGAAAAACCATGAAAAGGACTTTTATGCATACCAGTAATAAAACCTTCAACCACTTGTTTGGCAAGTAACGCTAAATTTTTAATTCCATTGATGTTTTTTGCTTCAGATAAATGCATAAAAGAATAATAGATGTCAAATATAAACTAAAAAAGGTTTGGTAACCAAACCAAACCTTTATTATTAAAAAAATGTATTAAAAATTAAAGCAAAGCATTTAATTTTTCTACATACGTATTTTTTGGAGCAACGCCAACTTGTTTTTCAACAACTTCACCACCTTTAAAAATTAAAACGGTAGGAATATTTCTTACACCATACTTTGCAGCATATTCTTGGTGCGTATCAATATCTAATTTTGTAATTACTGCTTTACCATCAAACTCTTCACTTAAATCTTTAACAATTGGAGCCAACATTCTACAAGGTCCACACCAAGCTGCCCAAAAATCTACAAGTACAGGTTTATCTGATTTTAAAACTACTTCTTCAAAAGTAGCATCTGTTACTTCTAATAATGCCATATTATATTATTTATTTTCTTTAGTTTAATAATTTGTTAATTCCTTACAAAGATAGCAATAAATTTACCAAACTAATTTTATAGGTATTAAATTTATTTATAATGGTATATACTTTATTTATTCATTAAATAAGTATATTTTCGCCAAAATTTTAAAAACAAATTATAATGAAAAAACTATTACCTATTACTATTTTAACTTTATTATTAACATTTGTATCATGTACAGATGATGATCCAGTAACACCAGAACCAACATTACAAGAAATACAACAAGACATTAAAAACACTTTTAATGGTGCTGTTAATTGTTTAAGCAGTTATGAAAATGGTCAATTTTCCGTAGCATTACAAGATTTTTTTATGATTAATAATGGAGAAATAGACGAAGCTTATTCTGATTTTTTAGTAAGTCAATTAGACACGTATAATATAGATTTGGAAAATTTTAGTATGGTAAATCATTCAGGAGTATATAATTGGAACAGTACAACGGACAGTTGGAATTACACAAGTAATTCACAAAACATGCTAATATTTAATTTTCCTTTTTTAGAAACAGGAACAACAAATAACATGAAAATTATTATTGAAGCTTATGAGGTACAAGAACTAGATTTAGAATATTATCCGACAAAGCTAATTGGTACAATAGAAAAAGATGGATTCGAAATACACTTTATAAATTTAGATAACGTAACCTATCAAGTAGGTGCGGATGGCGTATTTCCAACTAATTTTGATTTAGAAATAAGAACAATGCCAATGACTCACTATTTTGATTTAGAACAGACATCATCAAATCAATTTAAATTTAATTACGCATCAAATAATAACGGTTCATGTAAAACTAATTTTAATATAAATGCATCAACACTAACATCAGATTATACAACTATTGAAGGTCTTGAAGACTTTTCAAGTGTAACAGGTAATGTAAGTCATGATATGTTAAATCTAGTATTTACAGCAGACACAAATAGTTTAAATATGATTGATGAGCCAACAGTAGCGCAAATAAATCAATATACAAATGTAAATGTGTTATTAGGGAATTCTCAAATAGGACATTTGGAATATGAAGAAACAAATGATACAGGAGCTGTTATATTAGTACATAACAATGGAACTAGAGAGAATGCAGATGCGTATGTAAATGAAACATTAGCAAATGAAATAGAAGCTATTTTTTCAAATTATACAACCGATTAAATTAGTAACAAAATAATTATAAAATATAATTACCTTTCTAAATATAATTATTTAGAAAGGTTTTTTATTTTAGCAAAGAATTAAAAACACATAAATTGGATAAATATTTAGATTTTACTAAGAATTTTTATATAAATAAGAAGATAACTATTACAGGTTCTAAAAGCGAATCGAATAGATTATTAATATTAAAACAATTATTTGAGAATTTAAAACTAGAAAATGTATCCAATGCAAAAGACACAAAAGTATTAGCAGAAGCATTAGCCACTAAAGAGCAAACCATAAACATAGGACATGCAGGTACAGCAATGCGATTTTTAACCGCATACTTTGCAACAAAAAAAGGAGCAGAAGTAATACTTACGGGCTCAGAGAGAATGCAAAAAAGGCCCATAAAAATATTGGTAGAAGCATTACAAAAATTAGGAGCAGAAATTACCTATGTAAAAGAAGAAGGATTTCCACCGTTAAAAATAATAGGAAAAGATCTGACAGAAGACACAGTCGCGATAGAAGGTAATGTAAGTAGCCAATACATATCCGCATTATTATTGATAGCACCATCATTAAAAAACGGATTAACAATAGAACTACGCAACGAAATTACATCCATACCGTATATAGAAATGACATTGACCTTATTGAACGAAATAGGAGTAAAAACAGCATGGAAAGATAATAAGGTTACCGTATTAAAAAATGAAAAAGTAAAAGACAAAATTTTAAAAATAGAATCGGATTGGAGTGCAGCATCTTATTATTACAGCTTGGTAGCATTAAGTAAAAATAGAAAACTAAGTTTGTCTAATTTTAAAGAAAATAGCTTACAGGGAGATAGAGAGCTAGCCGAAATTTATAAAGAGTTTGGCGTAGAAACAACATTTAAAAAAGAGACAATAGAAATTAAAAAAATAGAAAATTTTAAACAAAAAAAAAACATAACATTTGATTTAATAAAAACACCAGATATAGCACAAACAATAGCAGTAACAAGTTTTGGACTAGGAGTATCATGTGAATTGACAGGCTTACATACCTTAAAAATAAAAGAAACAGATCGATTACAAGCATTAAAAAATGAACTTGAAAAATTTGGAGCAAAGGTTAGAATTACAGAAGATAGTTTACATTTGGAGAGCAAAGAAGTAAGAACCAAGAGCCAAGAGTTAGGAAGTAAGAACCAAGAGCCAATAAAAATTGCAACTTATGATGATCACAGAATGGCAATGGCATTCGCACCATTAGCATTAAAAATACCATTACTAATTGAAGATTCTAAAGTGGTAGAAAAATCATATCCAGATTTTTGGAAAGACTTTGAAAGTATATTTGAATAAAGAGGAACTATTTGATTACAAAAAAATAAATTTGCTACTGCCTACTGCCTACTGCCTACTGCCTACTGCCTACTGCCTACTGCCTACCAACTTCCAGAAGCACCACCACCACCAAAGCCACCGCCGCCGAATCCACCACCGAATCCGCCGTTACCAAAGCCACCACCACCAGAACTACCACCAAAACCGCCACCGCCAAAGCCACCACGACCTTGATTGCTAAGGATAATAGTTTCTAAAATAGAACCAGTAGAATCTCTACGATAGCTACGATGCCCATTTCCTTTATTTCGGTTAGAGAGAATGATAATTAAGATAATAATAAGAAAAACGATAAATACAATAGGAATACCATCACTATTGGTTTTATGTTGTGGCGTACCTTTAAATTCACCATTTAAAGTCCGTATGATATAGGTAGTACCTTTGTCTAAACCCTTATAATATTTACCTTGTTTAAATTCAGGTTTAATAACTTGTTCAATAATGCGTCTAGAGTATGAATCCGTAAGTAAATGTTCCACACCATAACCAGATCTAATAGTTAATTCGCGATCATCTTTGGCTACTAAAACAAAAACACCATTATCTTTTTCTTTATCACCAAAACCCCATTTGTGTGCCCATTCCGTAGCATAAAGTGCAATATTTTTACCATGGATAGTATTAACAGTAGCCACAACAATTTGTGTAGATGTGGTATCGTTATATTGTATTAATTTACGCTCTAGAGCTTCAAATTGTGATGCAGTTAATATACCAGCATAATCATAAACACTAGTTTCTAAGCTAGGTTTAGTAGGAATGTCCTTTTGTGCAATAACATTAAGAAAACTAACAATAAATAATAATATTGTAATATAGGAATAACGATTTATTTGAGTATAGTATTTCATAATATGAAACCGCAAGATAGTAAATATTTTAAAATTTAATTTGATTTGTTTTTTCTAAGACTTTTATTTTTTTAGATAAATTTTTTAAAAATTGTTGATGTTTTTCAGAATTTGGATTAAAAGGCTTATGAGCCAGTCCTTTTTGAATTTGAGATACTTGTTCCATAGTTTCCTTAGTAGAATTATCTAACCAAGTTGTAACAAATTTTTGCCAAATATAAGCAATAGCAATTTCGTTAGGATGTACCATATCGTTTTTATAAAAACGATAATCGCGTAAATCGTCCATCATAATTTCATAAGCAGGAAAATAGTTTTCAGGATTAATTACTTGATGAATAGCAGTAATTAAATGTGCTTTGCTTTGTTGATTTTGAATAAAACCATCTTTTAAATGACGTACAGGGCTTACTGTGAAAATTACCGAAGCATTACTATTAACTCGTGCTATTGCATTTGTAATTTGAGTTAAACTCAAAGCAATATTATCAATTGATAAAATTTCTTTACTAAATTGTTTTTGAGGTACTTTATGACAATTAGCAACACTTTTTTTGGTTTCTAAAAAATTATAAACCCAAGCAGTACCTAAAGTAATGATTATATGTGTAGCTTTTTCAATTTTATTTTTTGTTTGTATTACAGCATTGTTTAAAGCAGTTAAAATAGTATCCTTATCCGTAGCACTTAAATCGGAATGTGTATCAAAACAATGCCAACGTTCATTATAAAAAAACAGATCATTTTTGGTATAAACTCTATTATTTAAGCTAGAGATAATTAAATTTTTAATAGCTTTTGGATGAAATAAAATTCCAAACGGATTAACACTATTATTAAATTTATAGTAGTCTAATTTATCACCAATATGTTGTGTAAAACAAGAGCCAATTAATAATAAATTGGAATTGTAATTAATGGTGTTTTTAGCTAGTTTAGGTTGTATTTCAGTTCGGAATATCATTTATACAAAAATTAGAAGCGTACAAAGTAAGTAAAATAGATTATAAATACAATTTATAAAAAACAAAAGCTAAACCAGTATATTTTATTAGTTCTAAAACAAGTACCGATTTATTTTCAATAAGTCGTCCTAGTATCACAATATTTAGCATAATAAAAACTAATAATAAATAGGTGTATGTAATGGGAATGTCTGCCATAATATAGGCTGTAATTGCTAAAAGAGTAAATGCAAAAAGAGTTAAAAAAATCAAATAGAATGTTTTTGACTTAGAGTAGCTTTTGTAATCATAACTTCCTTTATTAATATAAGTACTCGATAATTTTAAAGCACCAGATTCAGGCACCCAATCAGGACCATTAAACAATAATTTTATTTTTTCTTTAGTAGTAGGTAATTGCTTCACTTGAAACAATAAATTGGAATAATAATGAAAAACCGAAGGAATAAAATTACGAGTATTTATGTCTTTAGTTGCTCCATAAAAAACAGGATTTATTTCTTCTTGAAAAGAGCCAAAAAAACGATCCCAAATAATAAAAATACCTCCAAAATTTTTATCTAAATATTCTTTATTACTACCATGGTGTACACGATGATGTGAGGGTGTAACCATAAATTTTTCAATAATTCCCAATTTTGGTATTAATGTAGTATGTAATAAGAATTGATATAAGCCAATTACTAAATGTGTACCTAAAACTACTTTTGCAGAGAAACCCATGATTGGCATTAATGACCAAACCAAAACACGAATTACTACCTGAAAAGGAGTTAAACTAACAGCAACGGAATAATTATAATCTTCACTTTGATGATGTATAATATGCGCTCCCCAAAAAATATTGACTTTATGACCAGCTCTATGATAAATATACCAAAGAAAATCGGAGATTATTACGGCAAGTATAAAATAATATTTAGTTTCAGGAATGTTAAAAATTGCAAGATGTGTGTGTAGAAAATTAAAATGCATGTAGATTATTGGTACCATTAATAATCCTGCAACTCTATCAAAAATACCCATGGATAGGTTAGAAATAGTATTTTGTAATCTAAAAATTTTTAAACCTTTATAACGAGCTACTAAATATTCTATAAAAATAATTAATAGCACACCTATTATTACTATCCATAAAAATTTATTATTATCGTTCATAACATATAAGATTTATTATTTTACTACTAGTCCGAGTTAATCCATATTAAAAAAGACTTAAGTTACTATAAATTGTTACAAAATATATCTTTTAGCATTTTCTAATGCCGTATTAATTCCATCAGGATTTCTCCCACCAGCAGTAGCAAAAAATGGTTGTCCACCACCACCACCATGGATTAGTTTACCTAATTCTCTAACAACTTTACCAGCATCTAAACCTTTGGTTTCGACCAATTTTTTTGAAATATAGCAAGTCAATAAAGCTTTATCTTCATTTTTAGTACCAGCAATAAAAAACAAATTATCTATTTTACTACCCATATCAAACATAACATCTTTGATTGCTTTTGCATCTAAATCTAAAGTAGTAGCCAAAAAATTTACGCCATTAATTTCACTAATTTTATTTATTAAATCTCCTTTAACAAAAGAAGCTTTCTCTTTCATTAAAGATTCAATTTGTTTTTTTAGCTTCGTATTTTCTCCTTGTAAGTTCAGTACCGTTTCTACTGGATTAATAGGGTTTTTAAAAGCTAATTTAATCTTCCCATACTCTTTGTCTTGCGTAGTGTAATAATCTTTTACAGCATCGCTAGTAATAGCTTCAATTCTTCTAATACCAGAAGCAATTGCTCCTTCAGATATAATTTTAAAATGCCAAATATCTCCAGTGTTTTCAACATGTGTTCCGCCACAAAGTTCTTTGGATTTTCCAAATTCAATCATTCGTACAGCATCACCATATTTTTCGCCAAATAATGCCATTGCACCTTCTTTAATAGCTTTTTTCATTGGAATGCTTCTATGTTCTTTTAAAGGTAATTTCCCTCTAATACGAGCATTAACAAAATCTTCCACCTCTTGTAATTCTTTTGGTGTAAGTTTGGCAAAATGTGAAAAATCAAAACGTAAATATTTACTATGTACAGCAGATCCTTTTTGTGCTACATGTTTGCCTAATATTGTACGTAAAGCCTGGTGTAATAAATGTGTAGCCGTATGGTTACATTCTGTTCTAAAGCGTTGTTTTTTATCTACAACAGCTTTAAATGTATCTTTTACATTTTTAGGTAAATCTTTGGTAAAGTGAATAATTAAATTATTCTCTTTTTTGGTATCTACAATATAAATTACGTTTCCGTTGGGAACTTCTAAATAGCCTTTATCACCAACTTGCCCACCACCTTCTGGATAAAAAGGAGTGATATTAAATACCAATTGATACATGTTTCCATCTTTTTTAGAAGTTACTTTTCGGTATTTTGTAATTTTAATAGAAGTATCTAAAACATCGTAACCAACAAATTCTTCTTCATCATCTTCAAGTAAAGTAACCCAATCATCTGTTTCTACTTTTGATGCAGAACGAGAACGTTCCTTTTGTTTTAGTAATTCTTCATCAAAAACTTTTTCATCTAAAGTATATCCCTTTTCGGATAAAATAAGTGCGGTTAAATCAATTGGAAATCCAAAAGTATCAAATAATTGAAATGCTCTTTTTCCAGAAACTTCAGTACCATTAGTACTTTTAATAATTCCGTCAAGTAAAACTAAACCTTGATCTAATGTTCGTAAAAAAGAATTTTCTTCTTCTCTAATAACATTACTAATCAATTGTTTTTGTGCAATAATTTCTGGAAAAGCGGTTCCCATCTGTTTTGCTAATAAATTAACTAAACGATACATAAATGGTTCTTTTTTATTCAAGAATGTAAATCCATAGCGAATAGCACGTCTTAAAATTCTGCGAATTACATAACCTGCACCGTTATTTGATGGTAGCTGTCCATCTGCAATAGCAAATGCGACTGCTCTAATATGATCCGAAATTACTCTAATAGCAATATCTACTTTTTCTCTTTCTTCTTTGGTTAAGTTTTTATCTTCGTATTTAGTCTGTGTTATGGTTTCTACCTCTCTTATAATTGGTGTAAAAACATCGGTATCGTAATTAGACTGTACGCCTTGTATAACCATACACAAACGTTCAAATCCCATACCAGTATCTACATGTTTTGCTGGCAAATTCTCTAAAGAACCATTTGCTTTACGATTGTATTGCATAAAAACTAGGTTCCAAATTTCAATTACTTGTGGATGGTCCATATTAACCAAACTCTTGCCATCTACTTTAGCTTTTTCTTTGTCAGAACGAATATCTACATGAATTTCAGAACAAGGGCCACAAGGACCTTGAGCTCCCATTTCCCAAAAATTATCCTGTTTATTTCCATTTAAGATACGCTCTTCTGCAATATGTTGTTTCCAAAAATCATAAGCTTCTTGATCAAAATCTAGGTTTTCTTTTTTATCACCTTCAAAAACGGTAACGTAAATATTATTTTTGTCAATTTTATATACTTCGGTTAACAACTCCCATGCCCAAGCAATTGCATCTTTTTTAAAGTAATCCCCAAAGCTCCAGTTACCCAACATTTCAAACATAGTATGATGATAAGTATCTTTACCAACTTCTTCTAAATCGTTATGTTTACCAGAAACACGTAAGCATTTTTGTGAATCGGAAATTCGTTTTACTTCTGCTTTACGTTGCCCTAAAAAATATTCTTTAAATGGAACCATACCAGCATTGACAAACATTAGTGTTGGGTCATCTTTTAGAACCATTGGTGCTGACGGTACAATTTTATGTTTTTTACTTTCAAAAAAATCTAAAAATTGTTGTCTAATTTCTTTTGCATTCATCTTTAATATTCTTATTTTTTTATTTTATTTCTTAAGAAAAAGTTAACAAAAAAGAATTTTAAAAAACATTTTGTAACTTTGCTTGCTTTTTTTACCTATTTATAAACAACGAAAGAGCAAAAGTAATACATTTTAATTAGTATGGCTAAAGAAAAATATCATTATGATTCGAATACCTTATCCTATAAAAAGGTAAAGCTAAAAACTTCGGACAAAGTAAAACGATTTTTCATTGTTTTGTCTGCATTTGCTTTAACATTATTTATTGGTTGGCTTGGTTTAAGTAACGTTTTTAAATCGCCAAAAGAAAAAGAATTAACAAGAGAATTAGACAATTTACAATTACATTACAGACTGTTAGATAAAAAAATGGGACAAGTTGAAGGTATTTTGTCTGAAATTGCTGAACGTGATAATAATGTTTATCGTTTGTATTTTGAAGTAAATCCGATACCAGACGAACAGCGAAAAGCTGGTTTTGGTGGTATTAATAGATATAAAATGTTAGAAGGTTTTAACAATTCCGAAATGATTGTTAATGCAACTAAAAAAATGGATATTTTATCTAAACAATTAGTAATTCAATCTAAATCTTTAGATGAAATTGTTAAATTAGCAAAAAACAAAGAAGAAATGTTAGCATCAATACCTGCAATTATGCCTATTGAAAAGGATAATTTAACAAGGATGGCTTCTGGTTATGGTATGCGAATGCACCCTATTTTAAAAATTAGAAAAATGCATGAAGGAATGGATTTTTCTGCTAAAAAAGGGACTCCAATTTATGCATCTGGTAATGGAGTTGTAGCTAAAGCAATGCGAAGTAGTACTTATGGAAATGTTGTATATATAAATCACGGTTATGGTTATGAAACAAGATATGCGCACATGAGTGCACTAAAAACAGTGAAAGGAAAAAAGGTAAAACGTGGCGATTTAATTGGCTTGGTTGGTAATACTGGAAGATCTGTAGCGCCACATTTGCATTACGAAGTAATTTACCAAGGCAGGCATGTAAACCCAATTGATTTCTATTTTGGGAATTTATCTGCCGAAGAGTTTGCTGCTATGCAAAAAGAATCAATGCAAGAAGGACAATCTTTAGAACGTTAGAAAATAATTTATTATGCATATAGATTTAAAAGACAAACAATATTACCGAATTGGAGAAGTTGCCAAAGCATTTGGTGTTAATACATCTCTAATTCGTTTTTGGGAGAAAGAGTTTGACATTATTAAGCCTAAAAAAAATAAAAAAGGAAATCGTTTATTTAGACAAAACGATATTAAAAACTTACAAATGATTTATCATTTGGTAAAAGAAAAAGGTTTTACTTTAGATGGTGCTAAAAAGAAACTAAAAGAGAAACCTGAAAAAATAAAAAATAATCACGATATTATCGCTCGTTTAGAAGGTATTAAAGCAGAGCTAATCAATTTTAAAAATCAATTATAAATTAACTAAAAAACTATTATCATGAAAAAATTTCTTCCATTAATTATTATAGCTATTCTTGCGTTTGGTTTTTTTAAGTGGGGAGTAGGTATTTTTAATACAATTATTGAAAAAGAAGGAGTTGCACAAGCTCAATGGGCAAATGTAGAGAGTTCTTATCAACGTAGAGCAGATTTAATACCTAATTTAGTAGCGACTGTAAAAGGGTATGCTGCACACGAAAAAGAAACACTAGAAGGTGTAATAAAAGCTAGAGCAGAAGCTACAAAAACTACAATTAATGCTGGCGATTTAACTCCAGAAAAAATGGCTGCTTTCCAAAAAGCACAAAGTGGATTGTCTGGTGCATTAAGTAAATTAATGGTTGTGGTAGAGCGTTATCCAGATTTAAAAGCGAATCAAAACTTTTTAGAATTACAAAGTCAGTTAGAAGGTACTGAAAACCGTATTAATGTTGAACGTAACCGTTACAATGATATGGCAGGTGTTTATAATATATTTATTCGAAAATTCCCAACAAGTTTAATTGCTGGTTTTAAAAACTTTAAAGATATGACACTTTATAAAGCTGAAGCTGGTAGTGAAAAAGCACCAAAAGTTACATTTTAGTATTACTTACCACATAATTGTTTATTGTGGATTTGTTACATAGTAAATCCACAAATAAACAAACTTTCAAATAAATAGATAACATGTCTAAAGTAGAAGATTTTTTAAGCGTACAGCAAGAGCAAAAAATTATTGATGCTATACGTGATGCCGAAAAAAATACTTCTGGTGAAATACGTGTACATATTGAACGTTCTTCGGAAAAAGAAACTATTGAAAGAGCAACCGAAGTTTTTTATTCTTTAAAAATGGATGAAACTAAAAACCGTAATGGTGTCTTGTTTTATGTTGGTGTAAATGATAAAAATTTTGCTATTATTGGTGATAAAAATATCAATGATAAAGTAGCTTCTAATTTTTGGGAAAGTACAAAAAATGAAGTATTACAAGAGTTTAAAAAGTCTAATTATACTAACGGTCTTGTAAAAGGAATTACCGAAGCAGGTAATCAATTAAAAATATTATTTCCTTTTGAACAAGGCGATAAAAATGAATTACCAGATACCATTTCTAGAGGTAAATAAATAATGGCAGATCATAATGAACTTGGTAAACTTGGTGAGCAAAAAGCTATTGATTATTTAATTAGTAAAGGCTATGTAATTTGTGCTAAAAATTGGCGATTTCAAAAAGCTGAAATTGACGTTATTGCTCAAAAAGATAATATATTTGTTTGTGTTGAGGTTAAAACTAGATCTACGGATTATTTTGGAGACCCTCAAGATTTTGTAGATTCAAAAAAAATTAAATTGTTAGTAAAAGCTATGAATGAATATGTGATTTCTAAAGATTTAGATGTTGAAGTCAGGTTTGATGTTATTGCTATTATTCATAATAAATACAAAACAACGTTAGAACATTTTGAAGATGCTTTTTTCTATTTTGATTAATCTTATTTTTGTAATAATTCATTTATCTTTTTTTCTAAATTTATTTCTTTAGATTTTTTAGTTTGACTATCTATATAAGCTATATTGCCAGATTTATCAATAATAAAATAGGATGGAAAAACACTATTGGTATTGTAAATTTGACTGACATCATTTGCAGAATAAGCAACTTTAAAATCAAATTTAACACGGTTTAAAAAACTCTTAATAATAGAGCTATTATCAATTGCAGGTGCGATGAAAATAACATCTTTATGTTTAAATTTTTCAACCAAGTTATTGAGTTTTGGTATGCCTGTTATACATGGGACACAGGTTGTAAACCAAAATTTAAAAACAACTATTCTCCCTTTAGTATCTTTTTGAGTAATAATGGCTCCATTTGTTAACCAAAGTTTAAAGTCTGGTGCCTTATCTCCAATTTTTAATTGTGCATTTGCTGTTATACTTAGGATTAATAAAAGTAGTAAAATAATTTTTTTCATTTTATAAATGATATTTTAGACTACTTTAGACAGTTTTAGTATTAAAATCTTACTCATAATTAAAATAAATAAGTATATAAACTATTTATTTTTTAAGCATATTCTCAATTTTATCCATACGCACTTTAAGTAACCTTATTTCTTTGTCTTTTGCCTTGTTTTCTGCTTTTAAATTTTCAATAATATCCTGTTGTTCTTGTGTCGCTTTAACCAATGGCACTACAAACTCTGCATAAGAAATACCATATAATTCATTTTCACTTTTCGGTACTTTTACACCACTAAAATCATAACCAACTTTTTTGGCTGTTTTTTCCACTTCTTGTGCTATAAAACCACTGAATTTAATTTTTTCGATGTCGTATTTTTCTTTGTATTTACTATCACCCTTAACTCCCATTAATTTGTTTTGCCTATCTACATTAAAATTATAAGTTACTGGTCGTAGTTTTGTGATAAATTCTAGACCTTTTACATTTTCAGTAATATTGTCTTTTATTCTACCGTCTGAGTAAGTTGTAAAATTTACTTGCCCTTTTATTTCGGTTATGGAGTTATCTCCAAAATGTATTTGGTTTGAACCACTTATTGCAGTATTAGCACCTAATGCTGAAGAATTTGAATAATTATTATGATTACTAAAAGCACCAGCACCTATTGCAGTATTACGTCTTCCTGTTCTATTGTTCTGAAGGACATGAGCTCCTATTGCTACATTACTACTTCCATCAGTATTTCTATAAAGAGAAAAAGCCCCAATAGCACTGTTACGATTTCCAACATTATTGGAAGTAAGTGCTTTATATCCAATTGCAGTATTCAGAGGATGTGTTGTATTAGAAGCAAGTGACTGATATCCAATTGCAGTATTTCCTACACTTGTAGTATTTGCATGTAGTACTTGAAATCCAACACCTACATTACCATTATCAGTACCATCATCATTTAATCCTGCTCCAACTCCTAAAAATACAGAAGATCCATTTGCACCCGATTTCCCATCACTTAAATCATCTATTTTTTGTGCTCCTCCATCTTGTAAGCTTGCTAAGTTTACTGTTTGTGATGTTCCGTTTTCTATACCTATTATTAGGTTTGTTCCTGATAAGCTAGAGCCTGTTATATTTTGGTTATCCGTACCTGTTCCGTCTTGCAAACTTGCTAAGTTTACAGTTTGTGATGTTCCGTTTTCTATACCAATTATTAGGTTTGTACCTGACAAACTAGAACCTGTTATGTTTTGGTTATCCGTACCAACAGTACTACCATTTACAAAAGACAATTGTCCGTTTCCGTTAGTCTTTAAGACTTGATTTGCACTACCATCTGTGGTTGGAAATGCATAACCTGTTGTTGCTGGGTTTGCAATTTGTAAGGTTCCGTTTACTCTTAGTTTGTTTGTATCAAACTCCCCATAAATTAAAGCACTATTTGCATTTGCTGATGTGTTGTCTATATATAATTTATTACTCCCTGTTTCGTTATACCCTGCTGTATAGCCAATAAACACATTAGAACTTCCTAATGCTGAAAAACCTGCTCCAAAACCTAAAGAAGTATTTTTAGTACCAACTACATTTTTGTATAATGCTTGATATCCAAAACCTGTATTTCTTGCTCCTGTGGTATTTGTAAATAGTGACATATAGCCACTTACTGTATTGTAATTACCTGTGGTATTATTGTAATTTCCATAAAAAC
>Ga0256840_1002472_pt1 | contig 16173 bp, 14 predicted proteins | sample 355202metaG_FD_185969 | JGI IMG/M metagenome (GOLD analysis project Ga0256840, IMG submission 185969) | Hydrothermal vent microbial communities from Mid Atlantic Ridge, Atlantic Ocean - 355-202 | ecosystem: Environmental > Aquatic > Marine > Hydrothermal vents | place: Atlantic Ocean: Mid... | reverse complement strand
AAACTCTTCAAGAGATGCTTCTTGAGACTACCAATATGGTGGTGGGCAGTGCAAAGGTTTTAGCAGAAAATTCAGGGAGCGCTTTTAGTATTGCAACCCCTTTTCTTGAAAAGACATCACTCGCTAGCGTCGCGTATGATGACAAACGTACGTTAAACATTAAAGAGAGTGTCATGACCATTGCCTTAAAGGAGCTGTAACAATGTTACCCGACCAACACAGTATTGAATTTGACACCACCCAAGAGCTCGCATGGATGGATTATGAAGGACTTTTAGATATGGAAGTTGAGTTCATTTCCGACCTGGGACAAACCATGCTCACTATTTCCGAAATTTTAAAACTGGAAAAAGGTTCGGTCATTGACTTGAAAAAACCGGCGGGCGAAAGTGTCGAGTCTTACGTAAACGGCCGCATCATCGGTAAAGGCGAGGTTATGGTTTATGAGAAAAATCTTGCCATTCGCATTAACGAAGTTCTTGACTCCAGCGCAGTGCTTTACTACCTTTCCAAAGAGAAACGATGAGAATTTTACTATTTGTCTTGTGGGTCAGCTCCTCTTTATTTGCAGCGACTATTTTAAGCTACAACATCTATGACCGTACCGATCGCGTTGATTTGATGTTTACCTTTGATACGCCGTTTACGGGAACCATTACACAAAAACGTCACAATAACAAACTCATTATTAAGCTTAACGACAGCAGCATTGAATCGCCAAAAATCAAAAATATCGCTTCTAAATTTGTTTCTAAACTGACCATAGCACCCATTGGCGAAGAGGTTCAGATTATTGCCAAAATACCTCATGATGTAGTGATGAAAGCCTCCAAAACCTCTGACGGCTACGGCTTAAGGCTTCGCTTTATAAAAGCACCAAAGAAGACGCCGGTGGCTCCGTCTGTTCAAAACCCCGATTTTAGTCAGCTTCCGACAAAACCTGACACTGAAATTTCCACAAGCTATATTGTAGTCGTCGCCTTACTGCTGTTGAGCATTGTGGCGCTGCTTCTGTTTAAAAAGCGTTTGGGTAGTGCAGGAACGAAAAGAACAAACAAATTTGCACTCTTTGGCAAAGAGCCAAACACGCATGATGACGTCAATATTCGGTTTCAAAAATCTATTGATGCCAACAACAAAGTGGTCATGTTGGAATTTGCGCAAGAGAACTACCTTGTCGTATTGGGAAATACCAATATTCTTTTAGATAAATTTGACGCTTCCAACGTCCGCACCAAACATGAGTTTGAAGAGATGCTTGACGTCAAACATCAAGAACTTGACCAGTTTCTAAAAATCAAAAAAGAGAGTGAAGCCTTTGAGTCTTACAAAGACAAGGCATCGGGCATGGATGCCGTTATCGATGATCTGGATCTGAAGAAGGGCTGAAAAAAGCATGAAGAACCTCACGGAACGCTTCCGGATCGGTTATGGTATTGACCTTATTGCGCAGTGTTGAGGCTCCCGGGTAGCCTCCTTTTGAATAGGTGTGCACATGTTTTCGAAACATGGCAACACCGTGTTCGCCGTAAAATGCTATCATCTTGTCGAAATGTTCCATAATAATGGCATGTTTCAACGCCAAGTCCACATGCGCTTCGCCACTTTTAAGCTGATGGAAAATCCACGGTTTTCCAACGGCACCACGCCCTATCATAACCCCGTCAGCTTCTGTATACCGTAGCACCCATTGCGCCTTCTCAAACGAGTCAATATCACCGTTGGCAATAACAGGAATCGAAAGCACAGACTTCATTTCGGCAATGGCATCATAATCGACCGGTGCCTTAAATTTTCCCGCACGCGTACGTCCGTGAACTGCAATAAAATCAGCGCCGCTGTTTTCGACCACTCTGGCAATTTCCAAATGATTTTTTTCTTCAAATCCCAAACGTACTTTTACACTGGTCAGTGATTTATTGGAGTGTTTTTTTAGCGTTTCAATAAGCCGACCCATCAGGGGCAAATCACGAAGCAGCGAGCTGCCTGAACCATGACCCACTACTTTGGGAACGGGACAGCCGCAGTTCAAGTCAATAATATCGATACCTTCTTGCTCGTTTAAGCGTGCCACTGCTTGCTGCAATACGTTCACATCTGCCGCTGCCAACTGGACGGAGTACGGTACTTCATTCGGGCTCTTTTTAAGCATATGCAATGTTTTTTTAGATTGGTGTGCCAGTGCATTGGAGCTGATCATCTCACTCACGGTCAGGTCTGCGCCAAAGGTTTTGACAACACTGCGAAACGGCAGATCGGTAAATCCGGCAAGAGGAGCCAATACATAAATAGGTTTATCGGTAAAAAGATTTTTTAACATAATGTCTCAATGGTTTATTTTTTGGAAGTGTATCGAAAAAGAGCTAAGAGCGTCATGCTTCTCTTAGCCATGCAGAAAGAGTGAATTACACAAACAGCTTAATATCAAAGTGTTTGTTTGCCTCTTTTAAAGCGCGATAAGCCTTAAATTTCAAGAAATCATCAGCCTGAGAATTATCTAACATGTCATTGGCAAGATCAATCATTTCGACATCATACAGTGTATAAATATAAGCAGACAGCGCTTTGTCATCTTTTTCTGATAGCTTCTCAAAAAGCTTAATACGCTGATCGGGAATCATATTATTGGCTAAAATAGCAGAAATGTCAATATAGTTTTTTTCACTCAGTTCCATACCGTCCATCAGTTCAATAAGCTGTTCATTGGAAATATCAAGAGCATCTTTGTCAGCATTAATCCGCCCAATAATCGTGCAAAGATCATCATTGTCCATATGCTGTTTGTATTTCATTAGCGTCTCGAGTTTGGCAGTCGTAATCAGATCCTTGTAGGCTGCTTTTTGATGCTCCGGCGTATAACGTTTGGAATCATTTAAAATACTCTCGGCCGATACATCACCTTTTCGATAGCGATTAAATTGATTTTGTACCACTAACGGGTTGGTCGGTAAGAGATGATATTTGCCCAGATCGACTACATTGCCGGCTTGAAGCTCTCGCAGCGTCTCTAACGTTTTATCGATTTTTTCATTTCCCGAAACATACAACTTCTCCGGTGGCACGATTTTACTGCCGCCCAAAATGGTTCCCAAAAGTTTATAGCGTTCGGTTTTATAATCGGGGTTATTGTTGGCTTTTCCCAAAAACGCATCCGAAATAGAAGCAATCAATTTATCATAATCTTTTTTATAAGCACGAAGTTTTAAACTACCGACCATGCTGTAGAACATCATATGCAACAATGTGGCTACAAACAGTATGAACATCGGCAATATTGCCCACACTGCAATCGGCATTGAAGGAAGGTGAATACCAAAAAAATCAATACTCGTAACATCTTGTGACACATAGGAATAGACATACCAGCCTACCAGACCCATCAATATTAATGCAGCAACAAAATAACGTTTAATATGCATTACATACTCCTTTTATTTACCCCTGATTTTTTTCTGCAATCTCACGACAGTCAATACAATACTTAGCATGTGCTTTTACTTTTAAGCGTTGAAAACCGATTTCTTCCTCACACATTATACATATGCCGTACTCGCCGTTTTTTATTTTAGCTAAAGCAAGCTCTATCTCTGCTAATTCCATCTCTTGCTGCTCGCCAATCGCACTCTCTACAAGATTATTGTTACTAGCAGAAGCATAATCACCTTCATCATTGAGTTCACACGAACGTAACTGTGCAATCTCTTCTTTAACACCATTAATATTTTTTATAATTTGATCACGCCTGTCTTTTAATATAGCCTCAAAATATTCTAGTTCATTCTCTCTCACCGATTCTCCTTATTTATGGTAGGGGTGGTTATGTAACAGGGTAAACCCACGATATAACTGTTCAATGAGGACTACTTTAGCAATTTTATGACTCATTGTCAATTTGCTTAAGCTGATTACTTTGTCACATTGATTGACAAAAGTATCTTCAAACCCGTATGCACCGCCTAAAAAAAAATTCACCGCCATTCTATCACTTAATAGCTTACTAAATTCAAAACTGTCGATTATTTTTCCATCAGGATGCAACGCAATTGAATATCCTCCCTTAAGATATGGCGAAAAAACATGTGAATAAGCTGCCTGTGCGGCACTTTTTGAAATAGTGTGTGCTTTCGTAACTTCTTTAGGAAAAAGCTCAATGTCTTCTACCACCGCATACCTGGAGATCATTTTTTTGAGTTCACTACCAAGCGGTTCGTAAAGAGAACGCTCTTTTTTGGCAATGGAATAGAGTCTAATGGTCATAGAGTGCAGATCCTATGACACGATACGCAACATGCTCAAATTCATCGTCAAAACGTACACCGCCGATAGCAGCAACATCATGTGTAGAAAGTTGTGCTAAAGTATCCAGGGTATCTCCCAGAATTGTACCGACATGTTTTGTTGATGTATTGCGATACGCCCCTAAACCGATATAGTTAATATCCAATCGATTGGCACATAAAATTTCTTCTTTGTTGTGTGTTGAAATCCCCAGCCATTTATCGTTACCGATACGCTCACGTATTTGTGCCACGGCACAGTTTACGTCTGTATCTATTGCCTGCACGTCTTCTTGTCCTAAATGAACGCCATCGCAAAAGGGTGTCAACGAGACGGCATCATTAACAATCAAAATACCGTTCCATAATTGCCGCAGTGCAATCAACGTGTTCTTTACATTGTTTAGATCAGATGATTTGTTTCGATATTGAATAACAGTAGCGTCATGCTTGCGACACAAACCTACAAACGCTTCCAAAGAGAGCTTTTTTGCCTTTAAAGTCTCGTGATCACACAAAGCATACAACTGCATTATTAGTGCTGACTCAATTGTTCATAAGCATTTTTAACAAATCGGCAAGCGTATCTTTCATTTTATTCCGATCAACAATCATATCAATTGAGCCTTTTTCAAGTAGAAATTCCGCTCGCTGAAACCCGTCGGGAAGGTCTGAACCGATAGTTTGCTGAATAACGCGGGCACCGGCAAAACCAATTAAGGCGCCCGGTTCCGCAATAATAATATCACCCAGAGTAGCAAATGAAGCACTGACACCTCCCATCGTAGGGTCGGTTAAAAGAGAGATATAGGGGAGTCTGTGCTCAGCTAAACGTGCCAATGCTGCCGATGTTTTACTCATCTGCATTAATGAGTAGGTACTCTCTTGCATCCGGGCACCGCCACTGGCACTGATAATAACAAGACCGCAACGGTTTGCTATGGCACGATCCACGGCACGCACAATTTTTTCGCCTTCAACAGAACCGAGGGAGCCTCCCATAAAAGCAAAATCGAATACAACCAACTCTGTAGGAATACCGTTAATCGTGCAGGAACCGCTAACCACAGATGAGTGCCGTCCCGTCTTTTTGACACCCTCTTCAATACGCTTTGCATAACTTTTTTTATCGACAAACTTCAACGGATCAATAGGTTTCAAACCGGCATCAAACTCTACAAAACTGCCGTCATCGGCAATAATGGAGATACGTTCTTCTACACCGATACGAATATGATTCGAACATTTTGGACAGACGTAGTTCTGCTTCTCAATCTCTTTATAATACATGAGCGCTTCACACGATTGACACTTAATCCAGTGTGACGGCGCTTCATTACGGTGCGGCTGATTCTTTTTTGAACTAAAAAAATCTAATAAATTCATTTTAACCCTTTAGATGCTACAAATAACAGATCTGTGCTCGTTACCGATACTCACGTGTATAATCACGAATTGTACCTAAAAAAAGTTTATTGTCAGAAAAATAGCGTATGAAAACCGTCTAACAACTGCTCATTTCCTTACCCCAAAAGAGCCTTAGCAATACTACGAGCAGCTTCACGTCCGTCATACGCAGCCGTTACAACCAAATCGGCACCGCGATAACAGTCCCCTCCGGCATAAATTCCTGAAGTCGTTGTTTGATGGTGTTCATCTAAAACAATTTCACCCCATTCATTCGTCTCAATACCGTTTTCGGCTAAAAATGAAGGTTTTTCCGTATCAAACCCCAGCGCCAATACCACGACGTCAGCCGTCACCTGAAACTCACTGCCTTTGAGCTCTTCCATCCGTTGACGTCCGCTCTCATCTTTAGCACCCAGTACCGTTTTTACGGCTTCAATGGCAACAACCTTCCCCTCATCACCGACAATCATCTCTTTTGGCGAGGTAAAAAAGGCAAAGTCCACTCCCTCTTCCATGGCATTTTTATACTCTTTGCGGCTTCCTGGCATGTTTTGTGCATCACGACGGTACAGGCACGTAACCTTTTTGGCACCTTCCCGTTTAGCCGTACGCAGACAATCCATGGCCGTATCACCGCCCCCAATAACCACAACGTTAAGATCCTTAAAATCAAATTGCTTATCGTAGTCCAGATTAAAGTTTTTACGCTGAATGGCTGTCAAGTACTCCATAGCCGCATATACATTGGGTGCTTGCTCTCCGGAGAGTCCCGCATGCTTTCCTTTGGTAGCTCCAATACCAATAAATACGGCATCATGACTACCCGCTATCTCTTCAAAACTAATTGTCTCACCGACATTACAGTTAAGCACCAGTTTCAAACCCGCCTCTTCAAGCAAAGCAACACGGCGATCAACAATTTTTTTGTCTAATTTAAAATTTGGAATACCGTAAGTAAGCAGTCCACCGGCTTTATCACTGCGCTCATACATTGTTACCCCAATGCCCGAACGCAGCAAGTAGGTTGCTGCGGAGAGTCCGGCAGGTCCCGAACCGATAATGGCCACTTTTTTATCTGTAGTCATTTCGGGAAATTCCGGTTTTAATCCCTGTTTGAACCCCTCTTCTGTAATAAAAGTCTCTACCGAACCGATGGTAATTGCACCATGTCCGTCATTGAGTGTACAATCGCCTTCACACAATCGATCATGCGGACAAACCCGTCCCATCACTTCCGGAAAAGGAGACGGCTCATTAGAGAGTTTAAATGCAAACTCCATATCTTTTTCCGCAATCGCTTTGAGCCATTGGGGAATATAGTTATGCAGCGGACACTTGTTTAAACAGAACGGATCACCGCACTGAATGCAGCGTTCACTTTGAGTGGCAGCATTATAAATATCAAATACTTCATATATTTCATTATAATCTTTGACACGTTCTACCACTAATCTTTTATTCGGATCGATTCTGCTAGTATTAATAAACTCTCTCATTATTAATCTCCTTTTTCCTGATTCAGAGGTAATTTTTTTAAGTTTTTCGGTCGCACCAACCAAAAATTTCTAATTTCGACACGGAACGTATCTAGTATAGATTGTGCTTTTTCACTGCCGGTATGCGATGCATAGTCTTTCAGCAGTCGTTTGAGATAGTGTCGTGCTTCATCGCCGTCGTCGGTGTCAATACGAATGGCTTCAACCAGTTCACGGTTGACATTTTCAACAAAACTGTGGCACTCGTCGTACACAAAGGCAATACCTCCGGTCATTCCTGCACCGAAATTAATACCGGTTTTACCCAAAATAATAACAATACCGCCGGTCATATATTCACAGGCATTATCACCGGTTCCTTCTACAACTGCCAGAGCACCTGAATTACGCACTGCAAAACGCTCACCTACAGAACCCGAAATATATAGCTTACCACCGGTTGCACCGTAAAGGCACGTGTTCCCTCCGGCACTAAACGCTTCACCTTGATGTGTTGGCATAATAATAATTTTACCGCCATGCATTCCCTTGCCGATGTAATCATTAGCAACGCCCTCAAGTGTAATGGAAACACCGTTAATTAAAAATGCTCCCAACGCTTGACCCGCAATGCCCTTGAGTTGAATATCGATTGTATCGGGGCGCAAACCGGCATCACCGTAGTATTGTGCAATCTCTCCGCTGACCCGTGCACCGAAACTGCGATTTAAATTACAGATGGTGCGTTTAATACGCACCGAATGTTCCGGATGCTTAATGGCACCCATCGCTTCGGCAAGCACCCCTTTTTCAAAGGCGTTATCATCAAACGGTTGGTTCCATTCACTTTGACAGGTATTGACACCCGCTTCTTGATGCAAAATATTGCTAAAGTCAAATTTAGCAGCCTTCTCATCATCTACCACTTTTAAAAGTTCCGAATGACCTATGAGCTCTTCTAAAGTTCTATAGCCCATCTGTGCCATAATGGCACGAATATCTTCGGCTAAAAAAGTAAAGAAATTAATCACCTGCTGAACATTACCTAAAAAGTGTTCCGAACGCAGCTTTTTATTTTGCGTCGCAATACCGACTGAACAACGATTAACATGGCAGATACGCAACATTTTACAACCGACAATAGTTAACACACCGGTACCAAACGCATAACTTTCCGCTCCCAAGAGAGCAGCTTTAATGACATCCAGTGCCGTTTTGAGCCCGCCGTCAGTTTGAAGTTCTACCAACCCGCGTAAATTATTGGCTTTTAGCGCATTGTGTGCTTCTGAAAGTCCCAGCTCCCAAGGATTACCCGCGAATTTTATGGACGTTAACGGCGCCGCACCCGTACCGCCGTCACCTCCGGATATAATAATTTTATCGGCATACGCTTTGGCCACACCGGCAGCGATGGTACCGACTCCCGCAGTTGAGACCAGTTTTACCGTAATTTTTGCTTTAGGGTTCACCTGTTTCAAGTCAAAAATAAGCTGTGCGAGATCTTCAATAGAATAGATATCATGATGCGGCGGCGGTGAAATAAGTGTTACACCCGGAACCGTATGACGTAGTTTTCCAATAAGTGCAGTGACTTTATGACCGGGAAGCTGACCGCCTTCTCCGGGTTTTGCGCCTTGTGCCACTTTAATTTGAATCTCTTCGGCAGAACGCAAATAAGCCGGTGTCACACCAAATCGACCGGAAGCCACTTGTTTAATTTTAGAGTTTCGATCATCTTCAAAACGCTTCGGATCTTCACCCCCTTCGCCCGAATTAGACTGTGCTCCTATTTTGTTCATGGCTACGGCAATAGTCTCATGAGCTTCCGGAGAGATAGACCCCAAACTCATTGCCGCACTGGCAAAACGCTTGAAAATCGCCTCTTTGGGCTCCACTTCAGAAATATCAATCGGCTTGCGGTCTGATTCAATATTGAAAAAGTCACGAATAAACTTAAGCCCTCGTCCGTTGACAAGCTCTTTGAGTTTTTCATAATCTTTCTGTTCACCGCTTTTCACACAGGTATGAATGGCATGAATAACATCGGGACCGAAATCATGATACTCTTGACCGACATAAAACTTGTAAAAACCGCCGATATTAAGAGGAAAAATACGATTAAAACCGCTTTTTTCAAATGCCATTTTATGCTGACGCTTTAGGCGGTCGTCAATATCGCTATAGTCAAGTCCGGGAATCAATGCATACGACTCTTCAAAACACTCTTTCACAATAGTTTCACTCAAACCGATAATATCAAACAGTCCGGAGTTTCGATACGACGCAATGGTTGAAATACCCATTTTTGACATAATTTTCAACAGTCCGCCATTGAGCGCCGTATGGGTATTTTTAAGTGCTTCATGGCAGCTTACATCGGCATCTTTTGTCTCTTCAATCCATTTTGAAACCGTAGCAAAAAGAAGATGCGGGTAGATGGCACTCACACCGTAACCAATTAAAAGTGCTGCTGTATGCGAGTCTAAAACTTCACCCGTAACCGCAATCATGGAAACAAGGTGTCGAATACTGCGTTTTTTAAGCGTCTGGTTCACACGACCCACTACCATCAGCATCGGCATGGCACGATACTCTTCATTAAAATCCATATCGCTCAAAATGACAATGCGTATGCCACGATCAAGGACGGCTTCGGCAATGGTATCGCACAGAGCATCCAGTGAACGTTTCAAATCTTCTTTGTAGAGTGTCGAAAAGGTCTCATTTGCATAAAATGTCGCATAACGCGGTGATTTTTTATCACCGAATGATTGCAGTACTTCTAACTTTTCACGTGTAATAATAGGTGAAATTGCTTTGAGTCGGTGCGCATGTGAGGGTAGTTCATCTAAAATATTGTGCACTTCGCCAAAGCCGGTATTGAGACTCATTACCACTTTTTCACGCAGCGGATCAATCGGAGGATTGGTCACTTGGGCAAATTTTTGTTTAAAAAAATCACCAAAAGAGCGCTGTTTGTCACTAAATGCGGCTAAAGGCGTGTCATCACCCATAGAACCGACCGCCTCTTTAGCGTCTTTAATCATCGGTTCAATTGTCTGTTCAATCACCTCTTGCGTAATATTAAAAAAGCGCTGCTTACAGATGATTTTATCGCGCTCAAAGTCACAAAGATTGGCATACTGCTCTTCGACATGCTCTTGCAGATAGACCATATTCTCGTTAAGCCACTTCATGTACGGATTCGAACCTTTGAGATAATCGTTAATCTGCTCATCTTTAAGCACTTTACCGAATTTTAGATCTAAGCCGATCATTTGACCCGACTGCAAGCGGCCGCGCTCTTTAATTTGGTCGTCATCAATATCAATGACACCGTACTCACTTGAAATTAACAGCGTGTCATCTTTGGTAATCGTATATTTTGAAGGTCGTAAACCGTTTCGATCAAGAACACACCCGATGTAGCGGCCGTCAGTGACCGAAAAGGCTGCCGGACCGTCCCATGCTTCAAATACTGTAGATTGATACTCATAAAAAGCGCGCAGTTCCGGATCCATATGCGGTGCATTTTGCCACGGTGCCGGTATCAGACCGCGAACTGCTTTAAAAAAGTCAACGCCGTTGACCAGTAAAAACTCCAAAAAGTTATCGGCACTGGCACTGTCGGATGATCCGGGCTGCAAAATCGGTAAAATTCGTGCAATCTCTTCATCGGTAAAAACACTACTTTTAATAGACTCTGATTTTACCGCTACATTAAAACGGTTTCCTTCAACAGAGTTGATCTCCCCGTTGTGTGCAACCGAACGAAACGGCTGTGCCAAACGCCACTTTGGCAATGTATTGGTTGAAAAACGTTGATGGAATAATGCAAAAGAGATCTTAAAATCTTCACTTTGGAGGTCAGGGTAAAACTCTTTCAAGTGTGTCGGCATAACCAAACCTTTGTACGAAAGGGTTCGTGAGGACATAGAAGCAATGTAGAAGTCTTCATCATCGACAAACCGGTGCTCACTCTCTTTTCGACTTAAATAGAGCAACGCATCAAAACGTTCCGTTGCCATAATGGAGTTGGGTACAATAAAAAAGTGAACAATATTGGGCAGTGTCTCTAAAGCCTGTTCTCCCAAAGCGGCGGTATTGATCGGTACCTCCCGACGCAGAACCACCTTGAGGTCATTATGGTTACAAATAGTTTCTACACCGTCAAGTTGTGCAAGATCTTTGGTAAATATGGAAGCTACCGCATACATTTTCGGCAGTTCAACACCCATACTGTTAGCCGTTTTTAACATAAATTCATGCGGCATCGACAGCAACAGTCCGCTACCGTCTCCCGTTTTCCCGTCAGCAGCAATGGCACCGCGGTGCATCATTCGCTCAAGTGCCGTAATAGCATTTTCAAGATTTTGATGCGACGCCCGGTTTTTAATATTGGCAATAAGTCCAAAACCGCAGTTATCTTTATTAAGACGCAGTAAATCAGAATATTCCATCATTCACAACCCTTTGTAGTCAATTTTTTGTCATTTTCTCATATTTTTAAGCTTACTCTAAAGAGATATATCATATTTAGAGAATTGCAAAGTTCTGATATTTTACATGTAAATTGATTAAAAGGCTTTTAAGATGGTATGATTTGCTTCAAAAAACTTTTAAAAAGTGTCAAAAAGAAGCAACTTGTGCAAGGTTTTATCATCAGACAGAGTCGCGCCCGCGATGAAGATCTTATTGTCAGTATCATAACAAAAGAGAGCTTACAAAACCTTTATCGGTTTTATGGCGCACGTCACGGTACCATTAACCTCGGTTTTAAAATTGACTTTGAGATACAAACGTCACTGAAAAGTTCTATTTCCCAACTGCGCGATGTTATTCACTTGGGTTTTCCCTGGATGGTCGATTATGACAAATTGCGCCTTTGGCAGCAGTTTATTGCACTGTTTTACCCGCATTTACATCAAAATGACGGTATTGAACCGTTCTATTTCAATGTGCTTGATACGGCGGCTTCGCGCTGGGGTAAACAAAATGCCAAACGTGTTGCTATTGAAACGTATGTAGCACTGCTGCGTTATGAAGGCCGGCTGCATCAGGAGATGCGCTGTTTTTTTTGTGAACAGCCCATTGAACAGAATGTCTCACTGATTCGAGCTTATTTACCAGCCCATAAACACTGTTCACATACACTGGAAATTTCCAAAGCGGCTCTCTTGGAACTCTATGCAACACAATCGACTCTTTTTTTAGATGACGGCGACATTAACCGGTTATGGGAAGTCATGTTGCAAGGACTTTAACGTTATGTCCGCTTAAATTTCATAAAAATAGGGCTGATAGGATTGATTGAGTTCACTCAACTTGAGCGAATAGAGTGCGCGCATCTTCCCTTGCATCTCATTCCAAAAATATTCTAAAATAACACTCGCACCGACATTTCCTTCGGCGGCCCAAAGCTCTCCTTCAACGGCTTCAAGAATCTCAATAACTTCAATCTCTTCGGCACGCCGTCCCAATATATAGCCGCCTTTGGCACCGCGTAGACTCTTTACCAAACCTTTTTGACGCAATACGGAGAGTATCTGCTCTAAATAACTGTGCGAAATTTGTGTCATTGCGGCAATCTCTTTAATGCGCATTGCCCGTCCATTGGGGGCCTGATTCAATACATGCATGCCGGCTAACGCATAAACTCCCCGTGTTGAAATACTTTTCATAGCTACAAACTTCCTATTGTGTATTTAATGAACAAATCATAACAATTAAATATTATGCTTTGTTCATTATATCTAATAATTTTTTTCAATACCCATATTCCTTATTGAATCAATAAAGATTCTTCAATACGCTGTTTTACATGTAAAAAATCACTGCTGTAGGCAAAGCAACGATCTACTTTACATGCCAAAAACTCTTTCTGCTCTGAAGCGTTACTTACAAGAAACGGATACCTAATATCTGACAATAACGTTTGATACTGCAGCAACAGCTCGCGGCGATGCTTTAGGGCAACAACACCGTAACGTTGCATCAAGAGTGCTATGACACTAGAGGGAGCTGCCGTACTGTGGCTGACAATATCGTGTTTAAGTAGTGCCAACGACACATCGGCATGACGTTGCAATGTCGGTGATCCGCTTAATGCGGCCAGCTGTTGCATACTCTGAAGTATCGTACCGATTGCCGACGTATAATATTTGTCTCGCAGATCTACCGTAACTTTTGGTTTCGAATGGTTTAAATACCACCTACCCTGCGTATAGAACTGTTGCAGAGCCTCTTGCATCAGCCGTTGTGCATGGGTAAGATAACTGCGACGGTAGCGATATTGGTATGCTTTAATATAGAGATGAATGGTAGCCGCATAATCTTCTAGTAGTGCCACCGCATACGGAAAGTTTCCGTTGAGACTTTGGTGGTACAAAATACCCTTGTGTTCAAGAAGTTTCGTAAAGTTTGCCAACGATATCTCGGCTAAAATGCCGTAACGTTCATGAATAACGGCTGCATCAAACAAAGCTTCTATCATCATAGCATTCCATGATGTAATGATTTTGGTATCAACAAACGGATACTCTCGAGTACGCCGCAACTTTTTTAGTGCTGCACGAAACGGCTTAAAACCCTGTGGTCGTTGTTGCGTATAAAATCCTACATGTATTTTAGTGCCGAAATTTCCGCGTCGACGAAACTCCATTGCCTTGGCAAGGGAACCTTTAACATTGCTTGCCTGAAGTGCCGTGTCAATCTGCTCAACACTGTAAATAAAATATGCGCCCTCTTTCTCGCCTACATCGGCATTGGAAGCGCTGTAAAAGAGTGCATTGTTTTCAAAACGTTCATACACCATGGCAATGGTCTCTTCAACAATATCGGCATAGAGTTTATCTTGAGTAATTTGATAAGCTTTTACGTAGAGCGGTATCAGTTCAGCTTGATTGTAGAGCATCTTTTCAAAGTGAGGAATCTCCCAGTCGGCATCGACACAGTACCGAAAAAAACCACCGTCAATTTGATCATAAATACCCCGCAACGCCATGGTTCGCAATACATCAAGTGCCATCTGCCGCGCTTGCAAGTAACCCAAATCACCCAAAACGAACAGTAGCTCGATTTTAGAGGCTTCGGGAAATTTCGGCGCAATCGAAAACCCTTTATAGATAGCATCATACTCCTTGGTAAGTGCATTAAAAAAAGTCGTGGCATCGACAGTAACATCGCGGCTTGATTCAGATGGCGCTTTGCTCTGCAGTGCCGCAATAGCCTTTGTACGCCTGGCAATCATTTCGGGATGTTTCACGTACAGGTTGGCAAACTTTTTCAGGGTTGTTTTAATACCTTCCACACCGTACTTGGGAACATTTGGAATGTATGTGGTAATGAAAAAAACCTCTCTGTTCGCATCCATCATCACCGTAAGCGGCCAGCCTCCGGAACGATGATGCACCGTTTCATAAACCTTCTGGTAGTAACTGTCAATATGCGGCATCTCTTCACGATCGACTTTAATGCAGATATAGTAGCGATTCAATATGGCGGCAACGGTCTCATCGTCAAACGATTCACGTGACATTACATGACACCAGTGACACGTACTGTAGCCAATGGAAAGAAAAATGGGTTTGTGTTCTCTCTTGGCCTTCTCAAAGCTCTCGTCACTCCACGGCAGCCATGCAATCGGCTGATGCGCATGCTGTTGCAGGTAGGGAGATTCTTCATCTATCAGTGCGTTGGTGTCGATCGCCCACAGCTGTATCCACAGCAGGCATCCTATTACGGCAAAACGCATGTTAAAGACTCCTTATAGAGTATTGTAGAGTAGTTTTTATTAATAACGCATCACTTTTTTATGTTAGAATCTACTCTATTACAAACACAAAGGAAACTTTTGAAACTTTTACTTACTGTGATGATGCTTTTTACGTTTGCGGCGGCTGATGATATTTACGAAGATGACCTCAGTGCCAAAGAGGCCTACACCATGCAGCAAAAGGGTGAGGCCATTATTGTCGATGTCAGAACTACCCTTGAGTATGTCTATACGGGACATGGTGTCGGATTTATCAACATTCCCGCATTTTACTGGACCTACGAGCCCAAGTCCGTTAAAGATCGGGTTAAGAGTGCCGACTATGAGATTCAAAAAGGAAGTGTCAAAGACCACAAAAGTTCTCAGAAACTCTACAACGCCAAAGAGGTTCCCAACAAGAATTTTGTCAACGAAGTCATGGAGGCAATGAAACTTAAAGGGGTTGACAAAGTCATTCTCGTCTGCCGTAGCGGTCCACGATCGATGGCAGCCGCCAATATCCTTGCCAAAGAAGGCATTACGGCTTACAACCTCGAAGACGGTTTTATGTTTGGCTGGAAAGAGGAAAAAATGCCATGGGGCGGATACTAATCATCATCACTGTCGGCATACGGCAACTCCAGCGCTTTGACACTACCGATTGTATTACCGGTAATTCCTTTAATTATTGTCAACGGCGGAGTTAAAATAGGCAGTATAAAAACTGTATAGAAAGTAGTTTTTACAACCAAAAACTTAAAAAACAAATTAATTTTGTTAAAGTCTTTTTTCAAATTTTTGAAAGGAGACAGATGCTTAGTAGAAAAGTTGTCTTGACAAGTGGGGGCATTATACAGGGCTAAAAGCTGCAAGAGCTCGAGGGAGAAAAGGTGGTAGAAAGTTTCAATTAAGTAAAGCTCAAGTTAGATTATCTCAAGCTACTATGAAAAATAGAGATACAAGTGTTACTGAATTGTGTCAAGAGTTAAGTATTACAAGAGCAACACTTTGTAAATATGTTGATCCTAATGGTAATTTACGAGATTATGGGAAAGTGGTCCTTAGTATAAAAATTTAAAGCTTAAGAAACTTTAAGTTTTTATGGATTCGCACCCAAAAAAGTATCATGACAACTATTGGCAAAAACTTGAATTATAATTATAAATATACGCTGTTTTTGTTGTAGAATTAACATCATTCCATGATGTCATAGTTTGCATTAACTCAAAAAGCGCTTTCGCTCGTGTAGCAACATTTT
>Ga0256840_1002471_pt1 | contig 16175 bp, 25 predicted proteins | sample 355202metaG_FD_185969 | JGI IMG/M metagenome (GOLD analysis project Ga0256840, IMG submission 185969) | Hydrothermal vent microbial communities from Mid Atlantic Ridge, Atlantic Ocean - 355-202 | ecosystem: Environmental > Aquatic > Marine > Hydrothermal vents | place: Atlantic Ocean: Mid... | reverse complement strand
TTGGCAACTCTTTCTTTAGATCATCAAGATATTTGCTAACCGAATCTATTATATTTTGTGTTAAAGTTTTATTTTTTATTTCTAAGCTCTCAAGTTTCATGCCATCACCAACATATTTTGTTAGAATATATCAACTTTTGGTGTTCCAAACGTTAAATCTGTGGATATATATTTTCTAATAAATACACAATCAAATGCTCCTTGTTCAGTATCTCCATAATCTCCTATCATAACAGAAGATATATTCGAAAAAGAAAATCCTAAAGTTGCTGTAGTAGATTGGGAACCAACTGAAACGTTAATAGATGAACCATCACAAACTAAAACTGTTTTCATCCATTTACCATTTGTTACTGAAGTTCCAAAATCATTAAACGATGTATTAGTTCCCAATACATAAAGAGGAACGCTTGACGAATATCCATCAATACCAGCACCTATAATTCCTCCATCAGTATTAACTCCCAACCATAGCTTATTACCATCATATAATTGAACCATGTAAAATTCAAGTATAAAATTTGATAAAGATAAATTGATTGTTTTATAAATTAACTCACTTCCAGACGTTCCATCCCAACTCCCAGATGTCAGCGCACTATAAGGTGGATTATAATATATTTTATCACTCACTTTGATCTCACCAGAAATATAATTGTTTCCATATGATTCACTTGTCCATCCTTGTGATGATAAACTACCTAAACTATATCCTGAAAAGTCATCAAAGAATTCAAACACTATGTTTCCATTATGATATTGACTTTGTAATGCATAAGGATTTCCAAATGCAATACCAATCATAGTTTGACCAGCATTTAGTTTTACCCAAATCTTTGCAACTTGATTTGTAGTATCAAACTCTTCAATCCAAAAGTAATTCTGAATAAAATTTTCATCAAACACTCTAATATCATTTACCCCTGAAACATTTTGCCAAAATGTTGTTCCCCCTGTCCCAGTAACTAAATTAGTTGTTAAATCATTGCTCTTCACGTAGATATTATCTCCATTTATTTCTATCATGTATTGAATACTTTCACTTGGAGTTGTTGATATAGGTATTTGTATATGCCAATTCCACAGACCCTCCCCAGAATTATCAAAATCTCCATAACCATATCTTGCTAAGAATTTCCATTTACTATTTTTAAAATCATATCCTTTCAAAACCCCCATATTTACATCATACCAAAACTTACCAATATATGGAGGTGAAGTTGAATTGATTACGGATTTTTTAGCTAAAGAATATGATATTGGATCAAAGGGCATGAGTTATCACCTTAACACAATGAGTATAACACAACTATAACAAGATAATCTACATTACCATAAACCTTCTTAGCCTCTTCATATATCTCATCAATACTTTTACCTTGTGCCTTCAACTCCTTTACAAAGTCATATAGTTTCTTCTCAGCCATTTTTAATCACCAATTTTATATTATTATAGTTGTTGTAATATTATTTGTATATCTTCATCACTAAAACCAGCATTTTTCAATATATGTATTTTATCTTCTTCTGTCAATTCTTCTATATTATTGCTCTTTTTATATTTATCAAATAACTCCAATATATAGTCTCTTTTTGCTATTTCTTTGTAATGAATTGTTTTCTCAGGGTATTTTCCTGGTATCATTTTTGTATATTCACTAATTATCAGTTTTATTATTCCATCATTATCAAATTGTTCTTCCTCTTGTTCTGACGATATTTTTATAACCTTCATTTTATCAACCCTATAACTTTATATAATGAAAGATTACCAACAGCATTTCCTGCACTAAATTCTACTTTTAAATATCTAAGAGATACATCATAAACAAGATGCATAAAATCTCCAGAACTATAATTATCTGCAGAACGTCTAAATATTTCTGTCCAATTTGAATTATCATTTGATATTTTTATAGAACAAGTTACTGAAGCATCTGTTGTAGGTGAGCTAATATTTCCATACAAGAATAAGCAAACTAAATCATATACTTTACCATAATCTATTGATATTGGTGTTGAAGTAGCATCTTGTGGTGCACCATAACTTTTTGTGTCCTTATCATCCAAATATATATTATGTCTTTTGTCTAAAAAATTATGGTTCATTGTTTCATTTTTTAATATCAATATTTTTGATCCATATATGTTTGATATATATGGTAAGAATCCATCACTAACATTATCTACAAAATCAACACCATCAATAACACCTTTTACATACTTCCTTAATTTATCATATTTAGTTAAATCAGCATTATTATAATACAAAATTCTTGTGAAATCAACTTTTTTAATACCCATATCTAATTCCTCCCATTTATTTGTATTAGGGTTAAATATTTTAATTTCATTATTTGTTGTGTCATACCAAATATTGTTTATGTTTTTTGGAGGTTCCTTACTATAAACAACACCAAAATTTATTTGAGATAATTTCTTTAGTAATATAGCATATGTAATAGGATCGAATGTCATATTACACACCAAATTAGAATGTTGTTGCCCATAGGTCTAAGGTTAATCCATATGTAGAGTCATTGTTCTTAACCTCAATCTTCATATATTGTGTTGGTGCTGCAAATATAAAAGTTTGCTGGACTGTTGCTCCTGCAGAGAAAGACAAGGTTTGGCTATCAAATGGTTCAGTGTCATAATTAGTTCCATCAGGAGAACAATACACATTTATTGTAGCTCCAGAGGTTGCTGATGAATTATATGTCACTTTTGCTGTTACTACTAATGCTGATCTATCATTTGGATTAACTGTGTAAGTTGCTGAAGAGTTTGCATTTACAGTTGTTGAAGATGCCAATTGTTTTGGAACCTTAGAAACCAGTGTTGGTATTCCTGAAGATAGCTTATTGTATATATCCTGTAAAGATGAATCTTTAGCTAATCCTACATCATCAGCACCAATAACTACATATAAATTACCATTACTGTCAAACTTTATAGGTGAGATTTTTGAATCTATATCTGACACTGTTGTTGAAATCACGCTAACTGTAGAGTCTTTAGCTAACCCAACATCGTCAGCACCAATAACTACATATAAATTATCATTATCATCAAACTTTAATTTATCAAACACATCAGAGAAGACAAATGATTTTAAAACTGAGTAATCAATCCCACCTATGATAAATCTTTTTGTAGGTATTGCCAAATTATCACCCTATTTATTCATTAAGTATCTCTTCAAGCTTCTTAATCACCTCTTCAATCCCCTCATCAGTTTGATTAAGTAGTAAAGAATCAGCCATCTTTACAGCTGAATCTAAAGCAAGTATTGTGTAATTAATAAATTTAGCTCCATTTACTATTAATTTTATAGCTTTGATTGGATCTGGCTTTGGTAATACATTCAAATCAAACTCTTCTGACATAGAACCACCTCAATTGATTAAATAATGTTAAACTCTTTTTTACCTTCAGCAACATCAACCAAATATGATATTAAATTTGTTGGAGTAAGAAAATCAGCCACATCACCAATCTCTGGAGGTAAGCCTATTATAAAATCTCCAGTCTGCAGTGCAAGTTTTAAGTCTTTGTTTTGGATATCATCATTCATAATAAGCTCTACAATCCTAATAAAGTTTGTCACATCCCCAATTATTGGAATAGCATCTATCAAATCAGCTGCAACAGCTGTGGTTAAGTTCTTTGGGTCTGGAGTGTGGGTAGCTTCTATAATATCATCAACTAACCTTGTCAATATATCTTCTTTATCATCCCCAAGATTTAAATCCTTCTTTATCTCATCAACAATCTCTTTAACCATCCAAAACCACCTAAACCTTCTTTATGTATCTATATATAGCCCCTGAGATCACACAATCCTCCTCTGCAACAGCTGATATTTGAAGTTTTGTGTATTTTGGTATTGGAAATGGAGAGAAATGGACAACATAGATATTGTTGTAGTCATCATACTTTGAAACCCACATACTCATCCTGTTTGGCTGAACCAACCCCATATCAACAAGATCTTTTATTTTACCTGAATGAACATACTTGTCAGTTTTAACAATAAATGTTATATCTGGAGAGTTAGTTATTGCAAATGCATAGAACAAAGCACCATATTCATTCTCAAACTTTATGAGATCAACAAGATTATCCTTAGGTATGGATATAGATTCAAATATCCTTGGATGCAACTCCCAACCTTCAACTGAAAAACTAACATCATATAACGCATCTAATATTTCATCTATCTTTTTCAGCATTATTTTAAACTCTAATGATAATGTATCCTCGCTAATTCTTTCATTTGACTCATTCTTTTTTTCCTTTTCAGTCCAAATTGGTGGGGGAACTATTATTGAACCAAAAAACTCATCCATATTTTCACCATACAATAAACTAAATTAAAAAATGATTATTGAATATCATAAGATATTGATATAGTCACATCAGTAGAATCCACGCTGGCTGAAACCATAAGTTGCCCAAACACATCAATTTGTAGCTGTTGTATTGTTATAACATCATTTGCTGGGACAGTTATTGTTCTAACTGGTTTATTTACTTGTGTAGGGCTCGGATTTTCAGCTGAAGGAGTAGGAGTGAATGTATCTACCAAATTTACAGTTACAGCTGAAGATGTATTGTTATTAATTTCAATTGATAATATCTTCCCTATAAGAGATGGATGGACAACAATTGCTGGAACTGGTGTTGTTGAGGCTGAAACTTGTATAACAGGCATGATCTCACCCCATTTAATACATATTATATTTTTTAATTATGTATGCTTTTTTACCCTTAACTTCTTCCTCTGGAGCTCTCTCAAATTTGCAACTTCTAACCCTAAACCAAATATTCAATTTTCTATAATCAGCGGACAAATTGACTACTCTAAGAACTATAGATTCATAATCCTTCACAGCTTCAAGAGTTAGTTTTGGATTGTCAATTGGAGAATCTTTTGGAGATATAGCCCCAATTTCAACTTTAAAAGGATCCATTGTTGAGGGATACATTTGTATATCCTGCAAGGCTTGTAAATACTTCCCAGATGGACACATTACATGGACAATTGTGTCATCTTCTCCTCTAAACCCAACTATAATTTGGTTTAGAACCATTGGCTCATTAGGATATAGTTTTAAACCAGTTTGAGAGTTTGATAAATCTATATCAGTAAAGTTATACCCCTTTGAAGAGAAGTTTGTGAAATCAGTCCCATCTATAATGATACCTGTCTTGAAGTTGCAATCCTTAACATCTTTAATTCTCCAAACAGAGTAATTTTTTATCCCTGGGATAAACTCTGTCTCTGATTCTGGAGCTACAAACTGTATCAAATCTCCTGGTTTTAGTAAGTATGGTTTTCCATACTTTAGTGTCATACTAACACCTTTTTCAATTTATATTTATATATTGATATAATCTTTTAAAAAAATTTTGGTTTAATATCCAATAGCTATTATAGTGAAGTTCAGTCCTGATAAGTCGGTCCCATCTGCAACCTCTGAGATTGTCAATGTTGAGTTAGAAGAGTCATATCCTAATTGGAATACTTGTATTGTAATCTCATTCCCACTAATTGTATATCCTACTTTATATAAATTATTCCCTTCTTTTAGGACAACAACAGCATCAACTATTTTGTTCAAATCCAAAGTAACCTTAAACCCTCCAGAGGAATAAGAGGAGGGTCCTGTTACTCCTGTTTTAACCATCAACTTGTAATCACATTTTGTTTCTAATACTTCAGTTGGCAAGTATGTGCATACAAAATCCATATGATCACCCTAAAAAATTTTAGTTATTGCTTAAAAATAAATTTAATTTAGAATAAATTACCAACTTCAGTAGCCATGCATATTTTGAAACCATATGGCTCAAATATAACAGTTCCAGTTCTTAATGCTTTTACTTTTATAGCATACTGAGTTTCTGGCAATGCAACTAATGGTTTAGCCAATGGTAAGAATTTATATCCTGTAACAATATCAACTGGTAATGATTGGGTTGGTAATATCCTTCCATTTTTGTTTATTTGATACTCATTTATTTTTACCTCTGGAGATCTCTCAATGAACCCTAACACAATAACAGCATTCTCCTCTGTGGTTTGTTCTGGTTGGGTAGATGATCCTATATAGTCATATACATTTCCAGCGGTTACATCATATTCAAATGAAGTGGCATCAGTGCTTCCCCAAACAGTATTGAAATCATCAATAGTTAGTTGCTTTAAGGTTAGTTCTTTCCCTTGGGCAAAAGCTCCTTTGAATTGTGAGTTGGTTTGAGCCTTTACAGCTCTTATAACTCCTTGTATCAATGGAGCATTATTCAAAACAGTTGATTGAACACTTGAAGGAGTTCCTTCAGGTATTAAGGAAGTTAGTTGGTCTATCAACATTGTTTTTTCTATGTCAGTGAATTCCCTTGCATCTACTTCAGAGTCTCCTATTTTTATTATTCCTTGGTTTGCTGTAGGTATTAATTGGTTTAATTTTGTTCTTATTTCATCAATGCTTAAGGTGCTTATTGCCATTACACATCACCTTATAATTTTATTTAGAAAGTTATGTAAGCATTTTGAGTGTAATTGGTTTTAGATTTTTTATCATTTTCCTTTTTTGACCCATCTTTGGTTTCTTTAACAACCTCTCCTCCAGCAACAGTTGGTTCTAATGTGGCAACATCAACAGGTATGTAGGTTTCTACAGAATACTCAGTGGCATCAACATATGTTGGTATCTCATCAACAGATTGGGTTTTGAATGGATTTGGAGGCAATGGTAAGTTTTTGATTATATGTTCAAAGGGAGTCTCAGGGAGTTTTGATGGTAAAATATTTTCTATTATATCTGTTGCTGTGGATATGGGTCCTTTTGGTAAAACTATTCCTGTTATGTTAGCTACACTCATCCTAACATTCTCCTCTGTGGATTTTGCAGTTTCTAAGATATTCTTTATTACTGGTATTGGCATGATATCACCTATTCAACATCTCTTGATAGTGGGAACTTTGGTAGCTCACTTGCAACCTCTTTAACCTTTGGATATAATATTGTGTCAATTATTGGAGGTAATGGTGTGATATCTTCAACCTCTTTGGCAATTTTTGTGGTGAATAATACAGCTCTTGCTGGATCTGGTGGAAATATCCCTTCTTTTAACTTTAATTTCTCTTTTATTATTAGTTTTTTTATGTCTTCAATTGGCTCTTTAAGTATATCCTTTATATCCATGTTCATACCAAACACCTTTTTATATTATCTCATCATATAGTTTGAACAAAATTAATATATATATTTAGCTATTTTTACTAAATATATTGGTATGTTTATAGTTTTCTTTTTTATTCAACTAATTTCCTGAAATCTAATAAACCAGATCCACTATTTTCATCTTTGTATTTGCCTAATCTGGAATATATTAAGTTAAGTGCTGTATCTACATTTTTTATTTTACCAACATCATAAAGAACCCCAAACATCCCAGCTGCATGAGGAGTAGCCATTGAAGTTCCAATCATTAGATCCCATCCGTTAGGAGCATAATCCATCATCCCGTCATACCATAATGAACATGCTGAGGCTATAAATCCATCAACATCCCCACCAATTGCTGCAACTGTTGGCTTTAAAGCTCTTTCTCCATATTTGTTAATCAAATCTTCAAACTCATCCTTGTGTGTTTGGTAATACATTCCTTGGGGTCCTCTTGAAGAATATGAAGCTACTTTATCAGGATCTTTCCATCCATGTGCAGCTATTGTTACAACATAAGGAGAAGCACCTGGGGAGTTTATACTCCACTCCTTACCATCGTTCCCAGCTGCACATACAAGTAATGTGTTTGTAGATAAGGCTATACCTTTAGCTATCGAGCACTCTGGTGTCTTATCAACAGGATCTATCAAAGGTCCCCCAAGGGACATTGATATTACATTAGCTCCATGCTTATATGCTGCATTGAACATTGCTTTTGTAACTGTAAAACTTGAACACCCACCAAAGGCTGTGAATATCTTAATATGGAATGTTTTTTTAGCTATTGACACAGGGATGAAATCTCCATATGGAGATCTTGAAGGTAAGCCAAAAGCACACGCATGACACCAACTACCATGCCCCATATCATCAATAGGAAGATCTGGAATATCAGTCATAACATAACAAACCATATCTCCTATCCCAGGACCGTATCTAACTCCTGTATCTATCACACAAGTTGTTATTTTATCCACTGTCAGGTAATCTGGAACCCCCATTAATTTCTTTGTATTGGTAACTATCTCCCAATCTACTTTTGTAATTACTTCAGCATTCTCTTTAATTGAAGATAACAATTTAGCTATCAAGTGAGGATGTGCAAGTATGTTATCTATAGATAAGATGTTATATACAAGTGTTTTTAGGATAGGAGGAATGTCACTCAAATTCAATCCATAACCTAAAGATTCAATTGTATTTTTTTTTAGGTTTTTCAGCATTGGGTCAGTCTTTATAATTATTGATTTTATTACTTCATCAATCCCTCTGGCTAAAGGATAGAACTTTCTATCATATGTTATATATTTGACTCCATGAATTTTATCAAGATTGTCAAGATATTGTGGATATGGAACATCTACTAATATCATACCTGGAACAGAGCTATCAATCACTCTTATTCCAAGCTTTTTTATCTCATTGGCTATCTCTTGTTGTTTTGATGGATCACACATAACTATAACTCTAAACCCATATACATCATTCCTGATGACCTCATTCTTTGAGATTGCCTTCTCAAGCCACTCTGAAATCATGGTTATCCCTCAATACTATTTATTTTGATAGGGCAATATATGATATTACAACTTTATTTGCAGCTCCAAATACAATAAACCCATCCCTCTCTACACCTATGATGAAGCATGGTGCTGGTAAGAAAATTCTCCTCCAAGATGCTGATATACTTGGTATTGGAATTGGCAAACAAACTCTTATGTTTATTACTGGGATTGTAAAGCATACTCTATTATAGGTTATGTGTAAGATTGGTATGGATAAAGATAGATATCCAATGACTGATGACACAAATCCAGGTGTTGTTGGAAATGAGGATTTAAACTTGACTTTCTTTGACCCATATAAATTATTTAATGTTACATAGCCTATTTCCCCATAAACCATTGAGAAAGGAACTAACAAATCAGGTAGAACAAATGAGAATGAATAATCCAGTGGCTTTATGTTATCCAGCCCTTCTTGGGATATTTTTATATCAGTAGATATTTTCTTTACCTCTTCAACCTCTGTTATTATGTTGTTATTTTTAACATCATTTTGATCCATAACAATCCCTCTATTATCTTACTGGGTATGAGTATGATATTATATCCTCAAGCCTGTCAATTATTTCATTTGAAGGGTATTTATCAAGCTTAACCCTAACGGCTACCAAGTAATAATAATCCCTAACATTTACACACAATAGATGTAATCCTCTTACCCAATTGAAATACTGGTCTTTAAACAAATTCATCCTGTTTCCTGATTTTAATATTATCTTAAACTTATCAGGATAGAATGTTAAGTAAGCTTTTGCTGTTGAGAAATCATATTTTCTAACGCTATTTGTAACATCTATCTTTTTGTGTTTTATTGCTTTTTTTATGGCTTCTGAAACAAGCTTCTTCTCTGAAACAGTTTGTAATTTCTTAGCCATTCCATTTTCAATTGCATAGATTAACTTCATTATGTCTTCAATGTGTTTCCTAACTGCACATATGAAGTAATCTCCTATATCTACAAGTATAAACCCAAAATAACCTAATTCACCCCCTTCTAAATGTAAATCATCAGATTTCTTTATTACAAGTGAGTATTTATGATATGCTTCAATTAGTTTCAACAGTGTTTCATCTTCAATATTTGATTTTACATAGTTAAGATCTACCCATTGGCTTTTTATCAATTTCCTAATTGTGTTTTTTATATTATCATTAATATTGTTCAACAACTCAATGCCTATAGTCTCTCCTGATTTTTTTGGTATTGTTTGCAATCTCTTGTATTTGTTGTATTTTAATCCAATTATAACTTCATATTTTCCTCTCTTTCCTATATCTAAACCTTCAATCTTACCTGGGGCAACATTTATTGTATCACATGCATAATTAACAATAATTCCTTTTTCCTTTTCATCATAATTATTTCTATGTTTTGTATTTTCACTTTCAGTCTTATTTTTATTTGCTGATTGGTCATCTTCTATAATTTCAGATCCAAAGTAAGACACTTCGTCCTCAATATTTGTTAATGCAATTCCTTTAAGACCATTTATAATTGAATATGATTGTATGGTATATAAACAAGAGTTTATTGTCTTTATTGGTAAGTCAGTATCAACTTCTATTGGAACAAATGCAACTTCATTGTCTTTTGTGCAGGTTAAATACAAGTTTAGCAATTTTACTTCTATTTCTCCTGATGGGGAAATTATTGTTTTGCTAACAACAAATGAGTTGTCATACTTTGGTCTGAATCTAAATTTTACTTTTTTATTCAAATATCTACTTATTATCTCTGAAGCATCATACCATCCATTGTCCAAAGGTTTGAATGTGTGGTCTAAGTATTCTTTTATATCATATGAGTCCATTCTACCCCTCCAAAAATATAATTTGTTTTTAATGGCATTCATGTTTATCAGATTAAGTATTTACAATAGTAAAGCCCTAACTTTAACTAAATAAATCTTATTTCCTAATTTGATAACAACCTTATGGTATCCTTTCTTCCAAGAATCCAATTGAATAGCCCCAGGATTGTAATTGCATTTTATTTCTTTTATACTAACAATCTCTGGGAATATTTTTAGAACCCCATGTGGGGTATTGTAATTCTTTCCTTCAGTTCCAAACAGTTGTTTTAATATTTCTTCTATAATTCTTATTATTGACAATATCGGTTCTTCTCCGCCAGATCCACCACCATTGTTTCCTCCTCCATTACTTCCACCATTTCCTCCGCCAGATCCTCCACCAAACATTCCTCCAGGACCTTGGGTAATTGTAATTTTTAATTGGGATGGTATAGTTAATTCACAATTTAGGTTATTACACCTACCTGCCCTCTCAACCTCTTTACCTTTATACACACATGTTCCCCCTTCATTGGATTCAAGTCTTTCAGTCCATCCTGATATTATAGATCTGAAGGTTCTTGCTTTTATTTGCTCATCAGTGCATTCTGAATCTACATCCCAACATTCACATATTCCTCCAGAGTATCTATATTGTGCTTTTCTAAAGTATATGGTTAAAATTGCCCTTGATATCTCTCCATTGACACAAGGTTTGTATATCCCTTTTTGCTGTGCTTTTTGTAGAGGATCAGTTACATCAAGAACAACTGAAAAGTCATTTGGGTAAGCTCCATTAACATTCAATATAGTTACATTGTAAGTTACTCCATCTCTTGTTCTTACTGTAACTGTAGATCCAACTCTCCCTGAATAGTAATTATACAACCCTCTAACCAACTTATCTGTGCAATCGCATCCTGGACATAGTGCCATATTACCACCTAATCAAACTCATTTATCTAATATTACCTTAATTATACATATATATAATATTATTTTTTACTTCTGAAACACTATAATTCATTTCAGAAAAAAAGGAAATATATAAATAAACAATACTTAATACAATAAAATTGTATATCACAACCACAACAAATGGGAGAGAACATGATAAAAATACAAAATGTAAGCATACTACAAAAGGACTTTGAGGCTCCATTGCCTAAAAATCCTGTTGAGGTATTTGATGATTTAAAAGAGAGTATTGAATTAAACTATCCTGATTTGGATGATCCTGGAAGGTTTGAGATGATATACCAACCTTTATTAGAGGATTATGTTATTAATGCCCCTCCATTGGCTCAAATAGGATCAGCATTAACTTGTTTGGCGAGGGGGGCAATGGTGTCAGGATATATAAACAATGTAAGGGTTGTTTATACATATGAGAGGGGGGCTGCATATACACCAGAGGATTACAAAAGGAGATATGGACACTTCCCAAGGATATTTAGATACTTTGGGACTAATAAGCAAGTAGCATTTACTTTAACAGGTTATGGTAGAGCTGGAGGGATACATGGATGGGATAATTTAGGAGTTGCAATTGCTGGAGTGTTAGAATCTTTAAGGCATAATTTTGAGGTTTTATGTTCAGCAATATTCAAACCTCCAAAAATACCATGCGAACATCCATGGAAATTGCCAAACATGGTATATGATCCTGAGATAGTTAGAAGAGAAAGGATGTATCATGCTACAATTGTAGTGCCAAAACAGTTAGTTCTCCCAGCCAAGTATGAATATAACTTCCCAGTTCCTTCTCCTGTAGCTGTATTTAAAATAGGAACTACTGCAGATACTCCAGTAACTTATGATGTTATATTCTGGAAGACTATGAGTGAAAAAACAAACACTATTCAGAGGATAAAGATTGATAAGCCAGGAAGCTATGAAACTATATTGACAGTTACATCCTTCCCAGGATTAACAAATGGATATATATCAATAGAACCAATTGATGCTCCAAAGGGTATGACTGTTGCATATGTTGATGTGTTCCCAATGACTGTCTAACCAGTTCTATTTTATTATCTTATTTTTTTATGGAAATGTTTATATACTTCTTTTATATACATCTATACTAAATAAGACAACATTGTATATGTGATGGGCATGGTAGAGTTTAGTATAGAAGATTTTATCAATGAAGTTAAACATTTGAAGGTTTCCAAGCCATACTATTTTCTACTATTGAAATTTAGTGATTACCTTGAGGAAGAAAAAGGTAAATCCTTAGACAACTTCACAGTTGAAGATGTAAGACACTTTATAATGGAGTTAGATTCAACAGGTTCAGCAAAAGTGTTCTTAAATGCAATTAGGAAATATTTACAAATAAAAATACAAGTATTAACCCAAAGTGGCAAGATTTCAGTTGATAGATACTTTGCCCTTAGTTCATTGTTAGATAGTTTATACAACCTAAGAATAAGAAAAGAAGACTTACAAATAAGGAAAAAAGCACTAACAATAGAAGAATTGGCTACAGCTTTGAAACTTGCAAAATCTAACTCAAAATACATAAGGACCTATCTAACTTTGGTGATAAACTTCTATTTTGGAGCAAGACCTTTAGAGCTGACAAAATACTTTGCTGAGGGAGAGATAAACTTTGATGAGAGGTATATCATAATCAAAAATGCCAAAAGACCTGGTAGGAGATATTTAGTTTGGCACCCAATAATGGATAGGTATGTTGAAAGCTGGAGAAAGCTTTGTGAATCATACATTGCAAACTTAAAATACCCCCAGGACTGGATTACTAAACAATATAAGAGGATAAATAGAGCTCTCGGTCTAAATATAACTGCAAGGACAGGAAGAGCAACATTTGAAACATACATGAGAAAGTATGGAGTTGAGCAATGGAAGATAGACTACTTGTTGGGACATGCTACAAAAGTTCCTGACATTTACACTGATGCAACAATGATATTAAATGAGTTAAGGGAAGTTATGGGTAAAAAGCACTACATGATATTAAATAGAGAGATACTTGGTATAGCATAAAAATGTGATCCAACATGGATGAAGAAGTAAAAAAATCAAGTGAAGGATTTGAAGAGGAGTTTGAGCCAACATATGGAACTGAAACTGCAGGATTGTTTATCCATGAGTATCTTAGCAAGTATAAAATAGCTTCAATATATGAAATATACAAAGCCTGGGTTAAATTTAGGAAGAAATATGGCTATGTTGTTCCTTCATATTATTCTTTTTCACAAAATTATATCTATAGGTTAAAAAAGCTTGGAAAAATTGATTACTACAAAGAGGCTGAGAACGCATCTACTTTGAAACAAATTTACATATTCACTCAGGATGGTAAATTTGTGGGAACTGCATATGAAATGTGGAGGATCAGATGCTCACTTATGGGGGTTATCTCTCCAAATGAATTCATAGATGAGCTTAAAAATGCCATTGAAAGTAATAATTACATTGTAAAATACTCTACTGAATACAAAGATCAATTCAAAACAAGATATATCATAATAAAAGATCCAAAATTAGATGATGCTTGGATTCATCCTCAAAAAACCTACAGGAAAAAGATAAAAGAGATGCATGAGGAAAAAGCTAAAAGTCTAATTGGAAAATCCCACAATGATGATCACTCTTCAATTTCACAGTAATCATTTTCTATCCACTCTTTTAAAGCTCCACAATCATGTGGTCTCTTTCTATCCTTACAAAGTGTTTTCCCGTCTATTAAAACAACATAGTATCCTAAAGGAGTATATTTCCTTGACAATTTGAAGAACTTTTTATGGCTATCTAATTTTACAATTTTGCCATTTTCATCTATTACTGCAGCATATTTCTTAGTCATTTTTGATGGTGTAATAGTTTTTCCTCCATATTTATTACCAGTGTCTTCAGCAATATAAATTGGTTTTAGTTTAACATTTATATTTTCAATTTCATAAATTGCCCTTGTGTAATACTTTGTTAGAATCTCAGGGTTTGTCAGGGTTTTCCTTGTCATTGAGATGTGGAATACTCTAACTCCTTGTTTTTTAAACCAATATGTTAGTATGAATGATGAGGGAACTATGTAGAAGGCATCCTTTCCATACTTATCAATAACTCTCTTAACATCATCTTCACTTTTAAAATCAACATTAACCCTAAAAATTTGTATATTTTTTCCAAATGCATTTTTAAGTATCTTTTTAACTTCTGGGTTTATTTTGTGCCTTGAGATTATTACAATTTTCCTTGTTGTAGATTTTGTTGGTTTTACTTCCACTACTTACCACCCAAACTGATTTTATATACTATTATTTATTCATACTATTTTTTATCTATTTCCATAATCCTACTTGGATATTATAATGCAAATATAACTAATTAAACAAAATTAGATAAAAAGGAAACTATTTAATTTATTGAAATCCACTAAATATATCGTAATTACAAACAAATCTATGGTGAAATTATGGATGACCCTTGGATAAAGGAGCTAATGTGCCTAAAGAATATGATTTCAGAGGTAAAAACCAAAGTTGAGTATCTTGAAAACAGTATTGAGGAGATAAAAGAATTAATGAAAGATCAAGATAAGAAAACCTCAAAGTGCATAAATGGGATTAAATCAGAGATAGATAAGATGGATGATAGAATATATGATCTTGAGAAATTCAAATGGAGTGTTATTGGGGCATCAGTAGCTTTATCAACACTTGTCTCTATCCTAATACAATATATCATATCACATATAAAATAATAGAAAGGCATAAATAGTAATGAATAATATAATAAGTCAGTATAAGAATGTGGAGGGAATGTTATGAATGTTGAAGATATAATTGAAAAGATAAAGAATGCCAAAAATGAGTGTGAGGTTAGGGAAGCCTGTCTCTCTATTTTGAATGAAATGAAACTTCCATGCCCATGCACAGTAGAAGATTGCCCATTGAGAGGGATATGCTACCTATGCATAAGAAATCATGTCCTATCCAAAACTCTACCTGCATGTTGTATTCCTCCAATAAAAGAGAGAGATGACATATCTTCATTGGACTGTAGGAACCCCTTGTTATGGGTATTAGATGATAATATTGTTAAGGAAGAATTGGAAAAGATAACTAATGAAGATCTTAAGAGGAGAATAATTAGCAAGCTAAATCTAAAGTGAGGTATTATGGATCCAAAATATAAATTTATATTTTATTATCCAAAAGGTAATCAAAGGTCTGATTTATTGGATTTTATAACTCATTACAGATTATTAAAAGAGAATGAATCTTCTTTAGATGCTGTTGTTGAGTTAAAAGAATTTGACAATAAGGTTATTACTGAGCTTATTGGATTGGCTACTTCATTAAGATCATCTTATTTGAAAACAAAAAAGCTTAAAATACCCTATCCAACACTTATTGTGTATAAAGACAATAAGCCAATAGCATTCTACCCTGCAAGAAGAAAAACCAATTTTGGATTTAGAGAAATTGACATAAAACAAGCTGTAGAGAGTATATTATTTGACAGGAAAATAATACATTTTGATTTTGAAATTGACATGGATTAAGTTGGTTCTATTTTTATACAACTCAACACCTTGTTCCAAG
>Ga0256840_1002470_pt1 | contig 16189 bp, 16 predicted proteins | sample 355202metaG_FD_185969 | JGI IMG/M metagenome (GOLD analysis project Ga0256840, IMG submission 185969) | Hydrothermal vent microbial communities from Mid Atlantic Ridge, Atlantic Ocean - 355-202 | ecosystem: Environmental > Aquatic > Marine > Hydrothermal vents | place: Atlantic Ocean: Mid... | reverse complement strand
TAAAATATTGGTTATCTTTTGTAACGGTCCTTGGTGTTCACAGTCTCCCACAATGATATATGCATTAAGAGAAGTGGGTTACCCTGCTGAAAAGCTTAAATGGTACAGAGGTGGTATGCAAGATTGGCTAAGTGCAGGCATGACTACGACACGTGGGTATTTAGAGCATAAATAGCCCTATACTAAACATTATAAAAGGTAGACAAAACCAAAGATAGACTTTTTTTTGGGTTCTTATCGTTTTAAATATACCTAAATAAAATGAGATTAAAGTCAGTATGAAAAGTATAATTACAAAATAAGTCATCTTATTTTTCTAACTCTTCTTTTGCAAGCCTGTCGACCATCTTGATACTATCAAGTGCGTTGGTGAGTATCTTTTTGGTAGAAGTGAGTGGCTTCATATGTAAGTTAGTTTGCTTCTTATCTAAGCTTTCATCCATAAGTACACTCATCACTTCTTTTTCAAGTTCTTTTATAATTTCATTTAGTTTTTCTTCAATAAAAGGTATATTCATATTAATTAGTACTCTCCTGTATTATTGTAGACACAGCGTAAATTGCCTATGGAAATTCAAGCAATGTCTCCTATTTATTTAGACTTAGGTCTAAAGATTTTTATGACCTCTTCATTGGCTTCCATAAAGCTACCACCTATGAGGTCAATACAGTATGGAACAGCAGGGAAAACAGCATCTAAGCACTCTCTGATAGATTTAGGTTTGCCAGGAAGATTGATAATAAGTGAACCATTACAAATCCCTGCTGTTTGCCGTGAAAGAATGGCTGTAGGGACATACTGTAAACTAACCGTTCTCATTTGCTCACCAAAACCAGGTAAAAGCTTTTGACAAACATTTTCAGTGGCTTCAGTGGTTACATCTCGCATCGCAGGACCTGTACCACCCGTGGTAACTATGAGGTCACAGTTTAGTTCACGAGAAAGTTCTATCAATGTTGACTCAATGAGACTCTGTTCATCTGGGATACATCTATACTCATACTCACATTCATTAAGTAGGTACGCTTTCATTGTATCCATTATTGCTACACCTGAGACATCTTCATATATTCCTTGTGATGCTCTATCACTTGTAGTTATTACGCCAATTTTAATTTTATCCATGGTCAATCCTAAAATATTTTGCACACTATAGCTTAGTTGTGCTTAGAATTCAAATTCTAAGTTAGGACTAATTAGTTTTTGTTAGAATATATGAAACACTACTAACTATTTTGCCAAACATATTAAGAAATATGGACGGAAAGCTATGGGTCTCACGGAGATTGCCAGGTTGTACTTTACTAGTCTAACTATATAAGGAACAATCAATATGCTTAAAAATACTATCCCTACTATATTTGATTATCTTAAAGATGGATTTTACAGTCCTTATAATTATGAAATGACATTAAAAATATATTTAATATATATGTTTAGCAGTATCACCTTAATTGTTTTTCTTGTGATGGGTATACAATGTCTTTTAGATACAAATACTATTTTAGGCACTATATTGGTTTGTGGATCAGGGCTATTTATATTGAATATGTGGTATTTAAAAAAGACGGATGACTATAAGACGAGTGCATTCATCATGGCATACTTTCTTTTTATACTGCTATTATATTTGGTTATATTTGGTGGAGTTAGTCATACTGGACCCCTATGGTCTTTTGTCTTACCCCCTATTGTACTATTTATTCATGGACTTAAAAGAGGATTGGTTGAGTTAATAGTTTATATGCTACTTATTAGTCTTTTATTGTTTATAAAAGATGGGTTCTTTTTGGAAACAAGTTATGAGTATACATTTAAAGTACGTGTGATACTTATCTTCTCTATTATTCTTTTTCTTTCTTCACTTTATCAATATACAAGAGAAATATCTATGAAAAGAATGCATAAAATGCAAACTGAATTGGAGTTTTTTTTAAAAAGAGATCCTCTTACTGGACTCTTTAATCGACGTGGATATGATTATAATATTAAACAGATTGAAGATGCTTCTTACGGTGCTATACTCATGTGTGATATAGATTATTTTAAAAATATAAATGACACTTATGGGCATACTGCTGGAGATGCTGTTATAAAGGCGGTAGCAGATATAATTAGAGAGAGTATTCGAGATGAAGATCTCTCTGTACGTTGGGGTGGTGAAGAATTTTTCATTTTTCTTTCTAGAGTTACAGTCGATGAAGCTTATATTATTGCAGAAAAGTTACGTACAAAAATAGAGGAAATACCTATCGTTTATCATGATGATAATATGTATATAACTATTAGTATCGGCATATCAGTAGTTAAAAAGGACATTCCTCTTGCAGAAGCTATTAAGCATGCAGACAGTGCCATGTATCTATCTAAAAGTCGTGGTCGGAACCAAACAACGAGACCTTAGCTTAGTTTTACAAGTATCTTATCTAAGATACGCGTACTAAGTAAGCGTTTAAAATAGCCTAAAAGATAAGTCGCTTTGGTGATATAGTAACGTGGTTTTGGATTTTTGGATAAGATTATTTTATACACCACTGTGGCAACTGATGTAGCTTCTTCATTAAAAGGTACAGGTTTATGCTTACCTTTTAAGTTTTTGAGATAGGTTTTTCTAAAAATAGAGGTTTCTATGTTTACATTTTTTTGTAGCTTTTTCATCGCTGTTTTTCTAAAGTCACTTGTTATTGGACCTGTGTTTAGTAAAGAGATATGTATGTTTGTACCAGCTAGTTCAAGCCTAAGTGTATCTGAAAGTCCTTCAATAGCATATTTACTTGCATTGTATGGCCCTCTTCCAAAAAGAGAGATAAGCCCTAATACGGAAGAGTGTTGTATGATTTTTCCATAGCCCTGCTTTCTCATGATGGGGATAATTTGACGTGTACATTCATGTAATCCAAAAACATTGGTTTCAAACTGCTCTTTGAGTACTTTTGTACTGATGTCTTCTAGTGCTCCTGCTTGACCAAAGCCTGCATTATTAAACCAAACATCTATTTTGCCATCTAGCTCAAGAACACGTGCAATAACTTCAGTGATGTGCTTGTGTTTGGATACATCAAGTTGCATAGCATGTTCAAAACCTAATGACTTTAGCATGTCCACATCTTTTTTATATCGTGCAGTAGGATAAACTTTAACAAATTTATCTTGTAGATAGTTAGCAGTAGCCAGTCCAATGCCTGTTGAACACCCTGTGATTATAATATTTGTCATGTTAACGCTCCAATAATAAGTGACCAGATTTTTTGATGGTGTATAATGTACTGATGTCTCTAAAAAATGATATGGCATCCTCACTTTTAATGATTTTGTCTTCATTTCCTATAAATACTTCTATTTTTGTGCCTCTGTTTAAAATCTCTTTAAACTTTTTTGCATCCCATACATAGCTTAGCAGTGAATTAAGTTCTTTTTCTGTACCAATATTTAAATACTTATGTAATGCGAATGATGAGGGATAGGTAACATTTTTCAAAAATTGTTTCACATAAGCCTCTCGTCCTGCTTCAAAATAACGAAGTTGGGTACGTATAAAACTTCTTTTTTCTGTTTGAAAAAAAGCAGGTGAAAGCAGTATAAGTCTATCTATCCGTGTGTTAGATGCATAGACATACTCAAAGGCAAGCTGTGCACCATATGAAAACCCAGCTACAGTATAGCAAGATTTTGGAAGATAGTTTTCAAATAATATCTTCTCATTTTTTAAAGAAAAACCATGAAAATATTTCATCTTAGTTACTAAAATATTTTACGTAAAATATTTCTACATGCATCAGCTGTAATATTTTCATGCGCTAATAAGTAGCTAGAGGTTTCAGTCAATGCAGCATCGAGTGTTTCAAGTAAGGTGTTAACTTCAGAAACAGAAGCAGATAAAAGTTCCTCTTCTTGTTTAGGTGTAACAATAAAGTTATCACTCATTGCATACTCATAAATGACTTTTGAGACAATCTCTCTTGCTTGGGCTATGTCAGAGGCAGCATTGGTAAACTGTTCATTATAGCGTTTGCTCGTGGCGATACTTCCTGCCAAATAGACTTTAATACGTGAAAGAAGTTGACTTTTAGAGAGTATTTCATGTTCAGTCAGGAGTAATTGTGTATTGACTATGCCAATTTTGTCAAATTCAACATCTAACCATGTGGCTATAACGGCTTTTGCTCCTTGGTAGACGGCTTGTATCTCACGTTCTTCTTCTGTAAATGAAAGAAGTTTGCGTTTACCCATAAGAACCTTTTCTTTGACTGATTCAAAGTCAGAAGTCTCTATTATGCGTCTATTAGATCGCATAGCATAGATAGCGGCTTCATTGGTCAGTGTATCAAGTGCAGCAGAGTTAAATCCCACAGTCATCCGAGCTACCTGCTCTATGTTGACTTCATTGGGTTTATTTTTTAAATAAAGTTCCAAAGTTTTTGCTCTGTCTTCTAAGTCTGGTAGTGCTATATGTATACGTCGATCAAAACGTCCTGCACGTAGTAGTGCTTCATCAAGCATCTCTATCTTATTGGTAGCTCCTATAACGATGACACCTGAACTGTCTTCAAAACCATCCATTTCAGTAAGGAGTTGATTGAGTGTGGCTTCACGTTCATCATTTCTAAACTCACCACGGCTTTTCCCTACTGAATCTATTTCATCTATGAAGATAATACTTGGAGCCATCTTTTTTGCTTTTCTAAAAAGTTCAGAGACACGTTTTGCTCCCATACCTACATAGATATGTACAAAACTTGCACCACTTTGGTAAAAGAAAGGAACATTTGCTTCACCTGCTACTGCTTTTGAAATGAGTGTTTTACCTACGCCCGGAGGTCCTACAAGCAATACACCTTTTGGAAGACGGATATCTAAATCACGGTATTTTTGTGGCTCTTTCAAAAAGTCTATAATCTCTTCAAGCTCTTCTTTGACATCTTTTATTCCTGCCACATCATCAAAGGAAACTGTTGATGTAAGTGCTTGGATAGGCTCAGTATCTAGTTCTCCATTGGCCTTACTTGAAGCACGTATGTGTTTGAGCTGTTGTAGTCTGTTTTGCTGCATAAATCTATAGAAAAACACAAAGGCAAACACTAAAATGAGTAAGGAGATGATCTCATATATTGAATCATTTCCCTCTATGACTTCTACAGGGTATTTTTCAAAAAATGCTGTTTTATTTACCGCATCTTTATAGATTTTGTAACTTCCACTTTGCGTTTTTAGACGTATATATGCACCATCAATGATAATTTTTTTTATTTTATTATCACTGTAAAGTGCATTTGCTTGACTGTGCGTTATAAGTGTATCTGTATCTCTCATCATGGTAAAAAAGAGTAATCCAAGAAGAATGACGAGAAGTGATGCGATAATTTTAATATTTTTAATATTAGGCATTTTAGCTTTAAACTTTGGTTTCATTACCGACATCTGTAACCTCCACATTGTTTAAAAACACCCAATTAGCAGAGAGGTCTTCCTCACTTTGAACAGTGACTTTGTTAAAGTATTGATCAAAACCTTGAAAGATACCATTTTTACCACTTTCTAGTAATACTTCTAGATTCGAGTGATGCTTACGTCTAAAGGCATAATTTTTTGCTTTTATGATACCTGTTAATTCTCTATGTCTTTCTTTGGCGATGTTTCCACGTATTTCTGGTTTTAAAGTAGCTGAGACTGTATTGTCACGTTTAGAGTAAGAGAAAGCATGTACATGCGTTAAAGGCAGTTCTTTTACACGTGTTATTGCTTCAGCCCACTCTTCTTCATCTTCGCCAGGATGACCTACGATGAAGTCTGTACCCAAAGCATACCCTTTAGAAGCAATCTTATGAAACATATCATAGTCTGATTTGTAGTCATTTCTTCTGTTCATCACTTTAAGCATCTTGTCTGAAGTGTGTTGCAGTGCAATATGTAGCTGTTTTGCCATCCATGGTTCAGAGAGTAGTTCCATAAACTCATCGTCTATTTGTATGGGTTCTAAACTTCCAATACGTATGCGTCTTACACCACGTATTTGACTCATTTTTTTAAGTAGTTGTGCCATAGATGTGTTGTGATCTTGACCATAAGAACCAACATTAGTTCCTGTTAAGATGAACTCTCCAAAACCATTAGATGCTAGCTTAGTAATTTGTTCTAGGATAGTTTCTTCTTTATGCGAACGAGCAGCACCACGTACCTGAGGGATGATACAATATGAACATGCAAAATTACAGCCTTCTTGTATCTTGATAAATGCTCTACTTTTACCTACAAACTCTTCGACAATTGTGGTATCTATATGCTCAAGATCACCTATTTGATAAAAAGGGTTTTTATTTTTAAGCACGGTATTAATGTTCTCTTTTTCTGAGTGTCCAATGACACCAAAAACTTTTTTGTCTTCAAAAAGATTTTCACCTTTTGAGTGTGAACCACAGCCTGCAAGTATAACCTTAGCATTGGGGTTTTTACGCTTCATTGACGAAATGTAGTTACGTACAGAGGAGTCTGCACCATTGGTTACTGTACATGAATTTACTACGATGTAGTCAGAGGCCAATTCATCTTGACTTAGTTCATAGTCTTTGAGCTTGGACATCATTACTTGTGTGTCAAACTGGTTGGTTCGACATCCAAAGGTTTTAAAATATACTTTTTCACGATTTGGCATTTAGTGCCTCCCTACATGTAGCTTTAGTCTTTAACATTAAAAATCCTCAGGCATGATATCTTGTGGTTTAGGTACAGCTTTATCCATGTAGATAGACTGTGTAGGAAAAGCGAGTTGTATGCTCTCTTCTTCTTGCAAACGTCTTATAATCTCTATAGATATGGTACTTCTTAATGTCATAGTTGCAAATGAATTTGTCAAGTACCATGCAGAAATTTTAATACCATAGGCTTCAATGTGTGTAAAGATACGAGGCTCAACATTGGTATTACGGATACCATATTGACTTCGTAACTTGTTCAGCTGTTTTCTTGTAATGTCGGTGTAACCTTTTGAGTATTTACGTGTGACTTCTTTGGCAATGGAATTTGCCTTTTGAAGGTCTGAATCAAAGGTTACTGTAAAGTCTATTCCATCCCATACCGTTTTGAGTCCTGCATGAGAATAGTTTGATATCATATCAGTAAATATGAAGTTGTTTGGTATGAAAACCATACGCCCTGCCCTACGGTTGTGTAAGTATGCGGTCAAGGTAATGTCTTCATGCATAGTCATACGTAACATAGATATATCGACAATATCTCCTACATATTCAATACCATTACGAACAAATCTAACTCTGTCCCCCACATGTATGGCGCCACCCATTACAATAGTCGCCCAACCCATCAAAGACATAAACCAATCTTTCATCGCAATAGCAATACCTGCAGATGCAAAACCAAGAATAGTTACCAAATAGGATACATTTTCAATATATGCGAGCAAGAGTACAAAAATAAGTATGGTTACAAAAGAGATATTGAGCGCTTTATTGATAGTGTAAAAACGGTCATTGTCTGACATATATTTTCGTACAAAGTATTTAATAAGCAGTAAAAGTAAGATAAAGAAGAGTATTACCGCCCCAATGATAATGGTTTTTTCTATCTCTTTTTTAATCTTCTCTTTGAGATTAAATTTTATTTCATCTATTTTTTTACTATAGACATTGTTGGTTGTTTTAAAGATATCTAATACGGGTACGAAGGTTTTTATTTCTTCTTTGTTATTTTTTAACAGTGTTTCATATTTGCTTGCATTGCTGTCTAGTTTGATGATTTTTTGGAGTAAGGTATCTTTCTTTTTCAGTTGATTCATAAGATGTTGCATAGAAGCATAACGTGCTTTGTATGCTTCTTGGTCCGAATTGAGCTTTTTTTGGTAAGACAATGCAGAAACGATGCCAAAAGGGTTCCCCACAGTAGGCACATTTTCTATGTTAGGTGGCGTAAGAAACTTTTTGAAAGGATTGTCTTCATACTCTTTGAGTTGTAAAAGTTTATCATCAACTATAAGTGCTTTTTGTTTGTATGTATCGAGTTCTGTCTCTTGCTTGCGGGTGAGTTTTTTTCTTTTTACTAAGCGTTGAATCTTTTTACTCAGTACAGCGCGTTCTTTTTTTAATGTCTGATAGGTGTTGTAACTGCTATATATTTTTGACCAAATGTTGTTTTCAAGAAGTTCCTTTTCTATAGACTCTTTTTCAATAAGGAGTGCTTTTTTTTCCTCAAGTTGTGCTTGCTTATTTGGGTTAATAGTACTGTTTTTATCGATGCTATTTTGTGCTTGCACAAGTGTAAAAGACAACACTAGTAATAAAAAATAGAAAAATTTTAATCTCATATGTTATCTCCTTTAAAAGTTGCCAATACTTTTTTAACCACAGACTCATCAATATTAGATACCATCTTATGCTTACCAAGCCCATTAGGTAAGATGAATTTAATACTTCCTTTTGCAGACTTTTTGTCTAAGAAAAAATGCTTATAAAAATCGTCTACGTCTTTGATGATATATTCTGTTGGTAGCTGAGCTGAGACTAAAAAGTCTTTTACTCCTTTGGCTTCTTCTTGGGTAAAGAGACCTAGTTCGATAGCAAGGGCATTTGCCATAACCATACCTATGGCTACAGCTTCACCATGTAAGTACTTTTTGTACTTTGTTTCGTTTTCTACTACATGTCCAAAGGTGTGTCCATAGTTAAGTACAGCTCTTATGCCTGCCTCTTTTTCATCTTGGTTGACTACCCATGCTTTGAGTTCCACAGATTGACGTATCATCTCTTTGATAGTATCTGTGTTACTAAGGTCTGCACTTTGTAAGTAGGTAAAAAAGTCTTTGTTAAACATCACAGCCATCTTAACAACCTCTGCCACACCTGCGGCAAACTCACGAGGAGGAAGTGTCTCTAAAAAAATTGGGTCAATATATACGGCTTTAGGTTGGTAAAAAGCACCTATGAGATTTTTACCATACTGGTTGTTTACGCCTGTTTTCCCACCTACTGATGCATCTACTTGGCTCAATAGGGTTGTAGGTATTTGTATAAAGTCTATCCCTCTTTGGTAAAGAGAAGCTGTAAATCCTGTCATATCACCTATCACACCTCCACCAAAGGCAATAAGGAGAGATTTTCTGTCTAGTTTATGTTCAAAACACTCTCCCAATATATTTTCAACTGTAGCAAGGGTTTTATACTCTTCACCATCGGGAATAGTTACAACATGCAGTTGTCTTGCAGAGAGTTTTGAAAGCAGTGTATCTAGGTGAAACTCTGCTACTGTTGGGTTGGTTACTACAACCACAGAAGTATCAAATGTGAGTGTAGGAAGTGCATTAATGGTAATATCGTATGTTATGTTCTGTGTTTGAGCCAATTCGATAGGGACTGTCATCGTATAAAAACCTTAAATTCTAATGGCTTTTATTTTATCTTATTTGTTATTAAGTATCGTTGTAAGGGGCGATAAAGACCTTTAAAGATTTTTTAAAAGTTTATTTTAATTTTCTGCTATAGCAAAGGGAACAAGCAGTTTGGGATGCCTATTTGTGGTCAAGAGAAAGTCTTGTACTTTTGAGGAGATAATTTTTCTAAAAGTGTCACCATTTAAGCGTGCTTCAAAAGGTGCAATTTGTAAGATATTTTGCATGTTGGAGAGTTCACGTATGGGGTTTGCGACCTTTTGTTCGATGTTTATATCCATATTAAAGATGTGTGTAAGTGTCTCATAATGCTCTATAATCATCTTTCTGCCTTCAAAGTCACCTTCTGGGTCAAAATCGCCTAGTGTAAGGCTGAGACCGAGAGTCTCTGAGATGTCAAAAGCAGCCGATGATATAGACTCCATTTTACCATCTTCACTCATAAGTACCACAGAACTAGTGGTGTTGACCAAAGAACTATTGCCAAATAGATAAACAAGCTTTCGTGAAGTGTATAAGGTGTCTTTTAACCTATCTGCTTCAAATGTGGGTATGGAATTCATGATGAGACCAATATCATATTCATGAATATCATAGGTGATGACATGATCTAGCTCTTCATCTTTATAGGAAACTAAAATGCTTACATGGTCTGACTCATAGTTTTTAAGTGTATCTAATAAGGCAAAATCATTTTGATATAAAATACGCACACAAAGTTCTTTTTCTTCAAGCTTATCTAAGAGATATAGAGCCTCTTTCATATACTTAAGCGCATTTTGTTTGTCATATCTAAAGTCTAAAATTAAGTAGATATTTTTACCAAAAGGTTCAGGGAAAAGCCCCATACGTTTATTGATGGTTTTATAGACACCATCAAGTACAATAGGCTTTCCTAGAATAAGTAGTGTATCGTTAGGTTTTATCATAGTGGCATTAGTAGGCAGTATCTGTTTATCCTCACGGTAGAGTGCTGCTATCTTCCATTTACGCTGCAAAATAGACCCTATATGTCTATAAGCATAAGTAGAACCAAACGGGACATGGACTTCCATAATTTCACCTTTTCCTAGTCCTACATTTTGTGCAACCAAAGGTACATTTGGGAGTTGATCATAGAGATGTGCAGCCAAAAGTGCATCGGTATGTACAATAGTGATATTTTCTTGGTCTTTACCTATCTCATCATCGTCCCATTGGTTGACTAGAACGATGCGCATTTTGGTATTGATGAGTTCAATGTTTTTAAGGACATATCGAGCATCTTCGATCTCATTCATAACGATAAAAAGATTTGAAAACTTTGTCTCAGACATAATACGTGAGAGTTTGGCAAAACTAGTAGGGTCAGCATCTATAAGCGTGACATTTTTGCCTATTTTATCAGGTGTAGTATCTGCTTTATAGCAGGTGACATGGTACTGGTTTTCTGCTACCCTGTTTTTACTCACCCAATCTATAAAATGTTTAGCGATACTACCGCTGGCTAAGATTAATATATTTTTGATGCTAAACCTTCTAACTCAATTTCGATATAATTGCATTTTTAAATACGGCTTGCCGTATGCGCTTCCTGATGAAGGAAATATAAGGGATATTATAGCACAATGGATTTTCAGATAGATAAAACAGATGGCTTTGCCAGAGCTTGTACGATAAAAACAGCACATTCAACTGTGCAAACCCCAGTCTTTATGCCTGTGGGTACAGTTGGAGCCGTTAAAACCCTAGATGCGATGGACTTAGCAACTTTCATAAAACCAGATATTATTCTTGCAAACACATACCATATGTATATACGCCCCGGCGATGAAGTGGTAGCTAAAATGGGAAAATTACATGGCTTTACCAAGTATCCAAAGTCGTTTCTGACTGATTCTGGTGGGTTTCAAGCTTTTTCTCTTTCTAAAAATGTCAAGATAGATGAAGGTGGCATCACTTTTGCTTCGCATGTTGATGGATCAAAACACTACTTTACACCTAAAAAAGTGATAGATATTCAACATAATTTAGGGTCAGATATTATGATGATACTCGATGATCTTGTGGCACTCCCTGCCACGCAAGAACGTATCGCAGCAAGCATAGATAGAACGACACGTTGGGCACAAGAGAGTATAGACTATTTTAGACAAAGACAAGCTGAAGGTGTGGGTGTAGAGCAAAATATTTTTGCCATCATACAAGGTGGCACAGACAATGCATTTAGAGAAAAGTCTGCCCGTGAACTTTGTGCTATGGACTATGATGGTTTTGCCATAGGTGGTCTGAGCGTGGGTGAAGCCAACCAAGACATGTATGACACAGTAGAGTGGACAACACAGTTTATGCCAGAAGATAAACCACGTTACCTCATGGGTGTGGGAACGCCTGAGGACTTAGTAGAAAATGTCTCTCGTGGCGTAGACATGTTTGACTGTGTTATGCCTACACGAAACGCACGAAATGGTACACTTTTTACTAGTTTTGGAAAAGTTAATATCAAAAAAGCAGAGTTTACTACAGATGAAAAACCTCTAGATCCTGAGTGTAAGTGCATGGTGTGTAAAACTTATTCTCGTGCTTATCTACGCCACCTTTATCGTGCGCGAGAACTAACTTATTTTAGACTAGGTACGATACATAATTTGTATTATTACCTGAACTTAATGAAAGAGATGAGAGAGGCTATTTGGGAAGGTGATTTTGAAGCATTCAAGAAAGAATTCTACATAAAACGTTCAAAGTAATTAAGCTAGTTTTTTCTTCCAATAGTTTATCCATGTTAATCGTAATTTAGACTTTTTCACTTTTCTTAGTTTTCCGGGGAGGTTTTGGCGTAGGTTTTTTTCAAGTTTTTTTGTTAGTTTTTTACCTTGCATAATGGCATTAAACCCACTAGCACCCTGCTGATGAGTTGCATAGAGTGTAAAAGCGGATACTTGGTATCCACGTTTTTTTAAACTCTTAATGTTTGCTTTCATAATGGCTCTAAAAATTTTGTCTTGGTTATAAGGTTTTTTCCACAAGTGTCTAGGTATGCCTAATTTTTTAGCATAATATTTTGCAGTGCTAGGCATAATTTGGTAACGCCCATATGCACCAGAATTTTTATTTTTTGCTGTATAGTTTCCTGTAGTAGATTCTATTTTGACCAGTCTTTCTACTATTTTTTCTAGGGAACTTTGATGCATACCTGCGAACTTTGCAAGTTTTGCACAAGAGGCTTGTCCTGCAGTACTTGCAAGTAGCATTATCCATGGGATAGAGGCTTTACGTAATTTTTTTTCTTGTGTTATAAGTAGATTCACAATTCTTTTCATAACTACTCCTAATATGTATAACTATACTCAATTTTTATTAAAATTGCAAATCAGACATTGTTTAGTTGCTTAGTATCTATCGTTTATATGGTACTTTTGCAGAAGGAGTATTTTTTGAGGTTTTCTCTAAATGTACATCTTGATCATCAAAAAATATATCTGCCCTAAAAGATTTTACTACTCTTCTTTTTTCTACTCCACCAAGGAAAAATGCTTCATCTACACGTACATTCCATGCATCAAATGTACGGATCACTCTTTCAAATGTTGCAAAGTCTCGTGCTGTAATGAGTGAAGTACGTATAGGAGCTTTCTCCATGGGAAACTTTTTTTGAATATGAGAAATGACTTTTAAAAGTTTAGCAAAAGGGCCCTTTGGTAGTGGTTTTTTGGCATTTTTCTTTTCATGTTTTATGAAGGCTTCAAGTCCATGTTTTTGGTATATTTTCTCTGACTCATCTGAAAATAACACTGCATCTCCATCAAAAGCGATGTGTACATCTTTTCGCTTCACATCTTTTTTATATTTTTTAGGGATGATTCTCGCCGCTGCTATCCCCTCATTGATGGCTTCTTGTACATCTTCTTCATGTACAGATAAGAACAAATCAACATCAAATGCCTTTAAGTAGTTAGAAATGGGCGTACCCGCTGTCCACCCTGCTCTTTTAACATCAAGGTCATAGGCATCAATAGAGTTTTTGATACGTAAACCAGTAGCAGCATTGTTACGTGAGAGAATGATAACTTCTATGAGTTTGTCATCAAAGTGTTTGTTTATGCGGAGTATATTTTTCACAAAATCAAAAGCTGCACCACGTTTAAGACGTCTATTTTCATGTTTTATTTGGTATTTGTAGTATTTTTTCAAACCTTTTTTCTCAAACATTTTGTTTTCATCTTCTAAGTCAAACAATGCCCTAGAAGAGATAGCAATCACCAGTTTCTTTTTTAAATCATACGCCATACATATCCTTTAATAGTATTTTAGTCTATTTAACTTATAATGTGTAAATTTATTTCAAGGTACATCAAAATGGATTCTCTCTTTGTCTACGGAACACTTATGCAAAACTGTCCAAATGGTCAGGTATTAGAAAACATCGTAGGTAAGTTTGTACCTGCGACTGTGACAGGAGAACTCATAGCCGCAGGTTGGTCAGCATCAATGGGATACCCCGGCATTAAACTAGATTCAGATAAAGATACTGTGCATGGCTTCTTGTTCTACTCACATAACCTAGAGAACAACTGGGATTACTTAGATGAGTTTGAGGGTGAAGAGTTTGTGCGTACACCAGTTTGTGTGGAGCGTTATGATGAGTTGGATGTTGATACATTTATTTATGTTTTAAAAGACAATAAAGAAGAGATTGAGGAAGATTAAATTACAAAATATGTCAATTTGACATATTTTTGAAACTTCTCTTCTTTTTTCATTATAATCCCATCATGTATCAAAAGAAAAAAGAAAGACTCTATATTTCAGACTTACTGGTTGACCCTGCTGTGGCATACCCTGCCTATTATGTACTAAGCCTCTCCATGCATAAAAATGAGATGCTACACACCGCGCTCATGGCTTTACATAGTTTTGATTTTTCCTATTATGAATCTGCAAAAAATTATGAAGATATCTTTGCAATGTTTGATTCTGGGACATTTCCTATCTATAAAGAAAAATATATTGTAGGATATTTTGGAAATAAAATGATGTACCTAGAGTCAAATGGATGGAAAGGAATGCCCGCCACAGTGGACATATTTAAGATGGAAAACTGGTTAGTTTGCTAAAGAAAAAGAAAAAAGTTAGATAATTTTAACAAATTATTGTTATAAGCTATACTTTTAAGAAAAGTTTTATTTTACTTGGTTATACTTCGCTCATATCTTAGGTACGGTAAGTATTTTTTTCTTCCTCCTTTTAGAAACATTGTTGTCTCGGCTACCAACGAAGACAATCCCCCCCACTTTAGTACCTAAGATAAACTTTCTCTATTTTATCTATAATAATTTCTACGATTATCTTTGTTTGCATCACGTCTATATGCACTTCTATCGTTACGGTCTACTTCACGTCGAACATCTCGCCTTGTTTGCCTATTTGTATTTCTATTATAATTTTTCCCGTTGTTCACACTTTGATTATGTCGTCGGCTATCACGATAGTATTGGCGGTTATTATATTGGTTTCGATTTTGATAATAACCATAAGTTCCTACACGAGCACGGTAACGACGTCCATTATAGTATCGGTATCCACCATTGTAATAGTGTCCAGTTCTATATCTGTGTCCATGGTAGTGGTAGAACCCATTTGAGTAGTACCCACCATAGTAGTATCTGCCACCATAGTAGTAGTATGGTTGGTTGTAATAGTGTGGATAACTATAAACTGACGCAGCAACTGCACCTACAGTAACACCAGCGGCAAGTGCTTGTTCTTGTGGTGTACAAGCTGAAAATATAAGTGCAGAAGAAAGTGCACTTATTGCACCTAAATGTTTAAGTTTTTTTCTTATCATCTTCGATTCCTTTTATGTTATATCACTCATAGTATAACAGAAATGTGAAATGATTGTGTATTAGATTATTTGATAGGTTCCCCACGTAAAACATCTAAAACATTCGTTGCGTAACACCCTTTAGGTAAAACAAAAGAGAGTTCATAGTGTGCTTTCTCTTCTACATAGTTTTTTGTTATTTCAGTGACTTGTATCCATGCGTAACGTCTGGCACCGTTAAGCGCTATCTCTTCTACAAAAGGGGCTTCTATGAGACCTGCTGTACTTTGGGCTAGTTTGGTCTTTTTGCCAGGTAGGAGTCCTGCTGGAGCGATGTCTTTACGTTCAAAGCGTTTGGATTCTTCTGCTAAATCTTCTACATTAAAGAGTCTGCCATAGGGGTAATGCATCATCACATCACCCTCTACAAGTTTAAAAAAGTTAGGCTGTGCTTTAGTGCCTTTGAGTGAGCCTTCGGGTAAGTTCATGACCTGTTCTGTCTCTGCTTCTGAAAATTTTTCAAGCAACAAGTTTAACTCCATACGCTTAGCTAGCCACTTATTAAAAAGGTAGGACTGGTAAGAGCCCATCAAAAACTCTTTGGTTTTACGGTCACGCATTTTTAACGTACCATCCAAAAGTTTTTTACCCTCTTCCCAGTTATTACCATCGGTACCGAAACGTTGGTTTCCAAAATAGTTGGGAACACCATTCTTTTTTATCCACTTCAGCACAGAGTCTAGCTTGTCTTTCTGGACACCCAGTACCTTTTTAAGACGGATGTTAAAACGGTTGCCTCGTAAGTGCCCTACACGTATTTTGTTGTTATGGCGTACGGAAGAGAGTATCTTTATTTTGTCATGGCTAAAGGCCTTGAGTTTTTCCTCGTGTATTCCCATCACCGAGATGTACTGTATGGTCATCGCATGCTTATCTTTTAGACCTGCATAGCCCATGTCACGCCTGCGAATGCCTACATGGTTAGAGA
>Ga0256840_1002469_pt1 | contig 16192 bp, 18 predicted proteins | sample 355202metaG_FD_185969 | JGI IMG/M metagenome (GOLD analysis project Ga0256840, IMG submission 185969) | Hydrothermal vent microbial communities from Mid Atlantic Ridge, Atlantic Ocean - 355-202 | ecosystem: Environmental > Aquatic > Marine > Hydrothermal vents | place: Atlantic Ocean: Mid... | reverse complement strand
GCAATTATAGCCAAAAAAATGTACAATACGAAAAAAATAAGGACACAACCATGTCAGACGAAAACAAAACACCTATAGACGGAAACTTCTACAAACGTGCAGATGCACACATACAACTCGCAAACAGCCACATAAATGAAACATGCCCACCTGCAGATGCTACAAACTCTCTCATGTTTGCATCTTCACGTTTTAATGCGTGGATAACAGCTATGGGCTTCCCAAATGCCCAAGAGATGCAAGCAGAAAAAACAGAGATCATAGACTTTTTTACTAACCAGTACAAACACATGTTAGAAGAAAATTTTGAAAACTATGTAGCAAACTTCGAACAGTTTATAACTGATGCTAAGAAGAGTCAAGAGAAGAAGTAGGACTTGACAAACGTACTGCATTACGGTACACTTAAATAAAAAGGTGTACTTATGCTCTCTGTCAACCAATTTCGTGCAAACTTAAAACAATATGTAGACTTAGCAGTTGATAACCATGAACCTCTGCAAGTCTCTCGTAAAAATGGTGAAGCTTTTGTGGTCATGTCGCTCGAAGACTTCGAAAGAGAACAAGAAACACTCTATGTGCTAGGCAATACCTCTTTAATGGGACAAATACAAGACTCTCTAAATACCTATAACAAAGGAACAGGCTACAAACCTACTGCTGATGAGCTAGGGTTTTAGTATTGAGGTCTATCGTATTTGAGGGTAACACTTGGGAAGTGTATGAAAAACTTCGTCAAAAAGACAAGGTCATGCACAAAAACCTCATAAAAATACTCAAACAACTCCAACGTGACGACCCCACCCAAGGCTACGGACACCCCGAAAAACTCAAACATGCCCTAGCGGGTTTATGGTCACGTAAACTTACTAAAAAAGATAGGGTCATTTATAATTTTACAGACACGTCTATACATATCTTTGCTATTGGTGGGCATTATGGGGATAAATAAATTATAAGTTTTATTATTCTATACTTCTTAATGGTTATCTGATTTCCTGACCGTTCTAACTTCATCTGAAGTATGGCTAAAATCTTACCTAACTCCATTACTGTGCAACTTTGCTATTAATAGTGATTTGGTACAAAACTAGAACATTGTAACTTTATATTTAAAGATAAATCACATATTAAACAAAGAAGTATATTCATGAAACAACTTACAACAAACGTTTTCGATATAAAAGATATTGCTAAAAATCTAGCTCAATCATTACAAAAAGATATGGACATTAAAATTTCCCATTCCTCTGCATTAAACCTAGCTTCACGCTCTTTAGGTTTTAAAAACTACAACACTTATAAAGCAACTAGTGACATTAATTCTTCTGAAAGAGTTCAAAAAACAAACAAACCATTTGGTAGCAGAAGTCTATCTGACCTAGCAAATGAAGTTAAGCAAAAGCAGCTTAATCAATATCCCCCTATAGACAGTAATTTTATCAAATTTGGCAACACTTCAGAATATAGTATTTTTGTATACGAAGAGGACGACATTTATTTTTTACTTTTTAGACTACTGAATAGTTCTACAGGTAGAATATTTTTTAATCCAAGATATGAAAGCTTTTCCCTATTTGTATATCCAGATGTAAAAACTGCTTTTAATAGTTATGACATTTCAATCAAAGATATTTCAGATAAACATTTAAACCATAAATACTTTCAAATTACTAAACATCTTATACAAAGTAAGAAATGGATAGATGAAAACTTGGAAATTATGGATGATTTATTTACATTAATGGAATCAGTCAAACGTGATAGGAATTGGTTTCAAACAATAATTCATGAACACTCAGAAAAAGAATTAGAAAATATATGGCAGTCAAAAAAGTTATAATATAAAAGAGTTAAGCCCATTAGTTTGCTGTAGATTTGTCTAAACGGCGTGAGTGAAGAGAGGGAGTGTACGGAGTAGTACATGACCAAACGGAACGAAGCCGTTTAGTCAAAGATGCAGTGAAATAGTGGGCTTAATGGCAGCCGCAGCCTGTGCCGCAACTCTCATCTGACGCCGGCTTCTTAGCCATCTTAATCCCCTCTGTATTTTCCACAGGAGTCGGTGAACCTTCTGTAGCTCTAGCTGGAGTAGCTGCAGCTGCTCCACCTGTACTACATGCAGATACACCTGGAGCAGTTGTAGGTTGTACGCCTGCATTTCCTGCTAAGTCTTCAGCATTTACTTTTTCTACAAATGCCCATAGTTTACTTGCAGCTTCTTGGTAACGTTTTGCCGTCTCAGAATCTGGTTTGTGGTAAACGATTGGCATACCTGTATCTCCACCTATACGGATAGCTGGCTCTATAGGTATACGTGCCATAAGATCTGTTTCAAACTCTTCTGCAACTTTTGCAGATGTCCCCATACCAAAGATGTCTGACTCTTCATCACATGAAGGACAAATGAACCCTGACATGTTTTCTATGAGACCCGCAGTTGGGATGTCAAGCTTTTTAAACATGTTAAGTGAACGTCTACTATCATCCAAAGAAACTTCTTGAGGTGTAGTTACTGTGACACCCGCAGTGATAGGCACTGACTGAGCTAATGAAAGCTGTGCATCACCTGTTCCTGGAGGCATGTCTATGACAAGGACATCTAGCTCTGACCATAAAATATCTCTTAAGAACTGCTCTATGGCTTTCATAATCATAGAACCTCTCCAGATAAGGGCCTTACCATCTTCCATGATAGACCCCATAGACATGATTTCAACACCATACGCTTTAAGTGGCTCAAGTTTGTTACCTTGGATTTCTGGTTTTTGACCATCTACACCCATCATACGAGGGACGTTTGGTCCATAGATATCGGCATCAAGAAGACCAACTTTTTTACCTTGCATTGCAAGAGCAATAGCCAAGTTTACAGATGTCGTTGATTTACCAACCCCACCTTTACCAGAACTTACCATAACGAAGTTTTTGATGTGTGGAGCAATGTTTTTACCAGAAACTGAGTTTGACATTTGTCTTGGAGCTTGTGGTGCGTTGATGTTTACATGAATCTCTTCAAAGCCAGCTTTTTTAAGTTCTGCTGTTGCTTTTTCTATAAGCTCACTTTTCACTTCTTCTGCTGATGATGTGATATCTAGCATAAGTCCTACTGTTGTGTTTTCCACAACAACATCTTTTACAAAGCCAAAAGTTACGATATCTTTCGTAAATCCTGGGTATGTAACATTTTTTAATGCGTCTAATACATTTTGTTCTGTCATGTATATCCTTCATTTTTAAGTTATAAAGAGTTATACCACCAAAATCTTAAATAGGGATTAAATTTGTCTGATTTATCTTAATCAGAGTCAAAAACTCCTATTAAAGAATTAATAAAGTTTCGCACAGTATAATTCGTTACTTATGGTTACATACCAATTGATACATGCAAAATACGAAAGGGGTCGTTTGTCTGATACTACGTTAATACTTCTAGGTGCAGGAACTTCCTCACGATTTGATGCAAATGTTAAGAAGCAATGGCTCTACACAAAAGACAGCCCTCTATGGTTACATGTTGCAGAACATTTTGAACGTGTTGCTGCATTTGATGAGATACTCATAGTCTCTTCTACTGAAGAGATAGCTGCCATGCAAAACTTTGCAGCATACACCTATGTAGTAGGTGGCAATAGCAGACAAGCTTCTCTTAAAAATGCACTACAAAAAGTAACATCAAAATATGTACTTGTCTCAGACATCGCTAGATGTTGTGTCCCTCAGGAGATGATAGTACGTATCTTAGAGGCAAAAGAAAAAGCCTCATGCATCGTGCCTATACTCCCCGTGACAGACACCTTGTACCTTAACAACAAACCCATAGACAGAGAACAAGTCAAAATCATACAAACCCCTCAACTTTCTAACACTGCACTGCTTAAACAAGCATTACAAACTGAAACACTTTTTACAGATGACTCTTCTGCCATTGCCTCTTTGGGTGAAAAAGTACACTTTGTAGAAGGTTCTACCAAAGCACATAAGCTCACCACCCTAGAAGACTTACAAAAAGTAACGTGCCTTCAAGCTCCCAGTAGCAAAACACTCACAGGTTTTGGCATAGACATACACCCTTTTGAAGCAGGAAAACAAATGTTCCTCGGTGGTGTGCCTATAGACGTAGACTATGGCTTTAAAGCCCATAGCGATGGTGACGTTGCCATACATGCCCTTATTGATGCACTACTAGGAGCTGCGGGGCTTGGTGATATAGGTGAGCTGTACCCAGACACCGAAGATACGTATGCAGGAGCAGATTCAAAGATGCTTCTGAGTGACACTGTAAAACGCATCAATGCTTACGGATTTGAGATAGGAAATATCGACATGACTATCATGGCTGAAGCACCAAAACTTCTGCCCTATAAAGAAGAAATGAAACACACACTTGCCAACATACTTGGCATACGAAAAAACTTTGTGAACATCAAGGCTACCACAGCTGAAAAGCTGGGCTTTGTTGGACGTAAAGAAGGCGTCACAGTTCACGCAGTAGCAAACTTAACATATATAAATTGGAAAACATTATGAAAATTATCATCGTAGAAAACGAACTCTATTTGGCACAAAGTATTGCCTCAAAACTCCATGAAAATGGCTATGAAACAGAAATATACAGTTCCGTTAAAGAAGCCATGTCTAGCCGAGGTGATGTGTACCTTCTTTCTACAAACTTACCTGGACAGAACACCTCTCCACTTATCACCGCGTTTAAAGATAAGATCATCATCTTGATGGTGAACTACATCAACAACGACACGGTTGGAGAGCCGCTTAAACTAGGAGCTAAGGACTACATAGTGAAACCTTTTATGCTTGAAGACCTCATGCGGAAGATAGAACACTACAAAGAGTACCAATCCCTACAAAAACAGACCACACTTTATAAAGAGTACATGGACAATCTTCTTTGTGACATAAAAAGTGATTTTGAAGTCTCTAAACTTACCACACCTTTGGTCATAGAAACAAACTATCAAAGACTTGTCGATAAAATAGTGTTTCAATACGCACAAGACAATGGCACACTCCTTACCTTTGTACCTCTATGTGACAAAGGGTGGAAAGAAAAGATACAAAAAAGTAGCCCAAGTAGCCTACTTTACATCACAGAAATACAAGACCTAAAGAAAACCGACAAAGAAACTCTTCTAAAGCTCATCGTTGAGTACGATTTCATACTATGTAGTACCTGTGACTTGGAGTGTGAGTTTGAGACCATCACGCTTAACACCGACTCAAAACTGTATGACCAAAATGAGATACTTACTATAGACGACTATGTAAAGTTCATAGTCAACTCTTTTCAATACAAGTTTCCAGATACCGAACTTTCTAAAAAGCTTGGTATCTCACGTAAAAGCTTGTGGGAAAAACGTAAAAAATATGGCTTGTTTAAAAAGAAATAGTATTTAAAAACAGTAAAATATTAACATAAAGGATTTCACCATGTCAAAAAACAAATCACTCTACATAGACACTGAAGCCCTTTCTACTTTAGCTTTAGTAAAAGCTGGACTCATCGCACCTGTGACGTCTCTTATGAACAAAGAAGAGGCACAAGATGTTGACAATACACAATTGTATAAAGGTGTACCTTTCCCTTTCTCATTTGTCTTAGCTCCTGCAGGAGAAAAGAACGCTACTACACTAAGCTCCATCAAAAAAGGTGACATCGTTGACCTTATCAACGAGAACAAAAAAGTAGGTGAACTCGTAGTAGACGAAACCTTCAGTATAGACCCTAAACAACGCCTAAACAACATCTATGGAACCCACGACAGCTCCCACCCTGGCGTTAAAAACACCATAGCAAGACTAGGTGATGTGGCTGTGTGTGGTGAGTATAGTGTGGAGTACCCACTCATCACAGACAACATCAACCGCATACAAAAGATGATAAACAAGACAGAGGCAAAGTTTATCTCTTCGCTAATGCTTGCAGCCAACCCACTCAACCGAGCCCATGAACGCATGATACGTCAAGCCATTTCAGACAGTGATTTACTCATCATCTTTTTACGTAAACCTTTTACATCTGAGGGCTTACGTTATGACATCAGACACAATGCACTTACCACCTTTGTAGACAACTTTTTGCCACGAAACAAAGTACTCATCATCCCTTTTGAAAACTCATATATCTTTGCGGGCTTTAACGAGCTTATTTTAGATGCCCTCTTAGCAAAAAACTATGGCTGCAACCAACTCGTTGTGGGTAAAAACCATGGGGGTCTTGGACTTTACTACGATAAAAACCGTTTGAACTCAGTCTTTGACCACTGTAAAGAGATAGACATCCATATCAAGACTGTAGATGAATACGTTTACTGTGACACCTGTAAAACGCTAGTGAGTACCACTACTTGTCCACATGGGCAGCACCACCATGTACACTACCACTCAGAGTCCATCATGAAGCTCATACAGTCTGGACTCATACCACCATCTATCTTGGTGCGTAAAGAGGTCTCTGCTAACATACTCACTGCACTGTTCCCAGATAGATTTGAAAACCTACAAGAGATGCACTACTCACTCATGCCAGGATCAGGTCTACTCGAACAACAAAGTGAAGAGCAGTTTTACTTAAAGCTCATAAAACTTTACCAAACATCTTCACTGACATAAACTATTAGGACAAACACATGACACTACAAAAACTTTTTTTAACCTTTGGTGGGGCGGGGCTTAGCTCTAAAGCACCTGGCACAGTAGGTACACTGGCTTCTTTACCTGTAGGGCTTGCCATACTTTACTACTTAGGTATGGAGGCACTTTTTATGGCAACACTTGCCATCACCATCATAGGTATATTTGAGATAAACAAATACGAAAAAGCCACAGGTACCCATGACCAACAACACATCGTCATAGATGAAGCAGCCGGTATGTGGCTAGCCCTCATGATAGCCCACTCCTCAGCCCTCACCATGACCTACCCTTACGCAGAGCTACTCGCCATCCTCTTTAGCTTCGCAGCATTTAGACTTTTTGACATCTGGAAGCCATCTACCATAGGGTGGATAGACAGAGAGCTTAAAGGTGGTCTAGGCGTAATGCTTGATGATGTACTTGCTGGCGTTGCTGGTGGATTGTTATCTGTACTTGTTTTGATGGGGATTGGGAAAATACTTATCAGCTAGCCCCCTTCATGTACTCTTTCATTTAAGCAACCTAAAATCATTAAAAGTATAAAATTTTTAATCACACAAAAGGAAAAAAATGAAACGACTACTTAAACTCAGTATCCTATTACTTGCTACAGCATTCATGATGTCTGCTTGTAAATCAACACCTCTTTATAATGTACATAAACATAGACTTGACAATCCACAGTCAAGTAAGAGAGTGTATGCAGCTATCAAGAAAGCAGGACGTCATTTAGGATGGAAAATTACGAGAATCAAACCAGGTGTAGCTAGAGGTAAACTTTATTTACGTAAACATGTAGCGGTTGTAAATATCTACTATAATAGCAGATCATTCAGTATTCGTTATGTCAATAGTACAAACCTTAAATACAATGCACAAAATAAAACTATTCATAAAAATTACAATGGGTGGATTCACAATCTAGAAAGAGAAATTGATTCACGTTTATAATTTTATTACGCATAAAAGAGACTTCTTATTTTATGCGTAACTTTTTGCCTATCTGATTGATAGGTATTTTATCTACAATTGTTAATTGGATAGAAAACTTTAAATTTGACAAGTTCTCTTGTAATATTTTCTTTATCTCTTTGGCTGAAAAACTTTTTTTACTCTCTAAAGTAATATCAATATACTCTCCCCGCAATGAATCTTTTGCTAATACAACAAAAATAAATGCTTTCTCAATACCTTCAACACGCTCTAAAATATTTTCTATCTGCACAGTTGAATAACGTTTTCCTGCCAATTTAAATATCTTAGAACTACGTCCTATAAGTTTAAATCCTGATGGTTTTAATTGAACATAATCAAATGTTTGTATCTGTCCTTGTGTTTCAATAAAATTTTCTTGATATAAAAGGTTTGATACAAAAGGGGAACTGACACTTAGTTCTTCTTGCTTATCTACACATATAGTTACCCCATCAAAAGGTTTCCATACTTCTTGTGCATTTATCTTATAGGCTATGCCTCCTGTTTCAGTTGAACCAAATATCTGTAGTATATCTGCATGATATTTTTTATTGAAGCACACTATGCTTTCTGAATCTAAAGGTGCAGTAGAGGAAACAAAAAGTGAATGAGAAAGATCTTTTTCTTCTTGTATCTTATTGAGAGCTTTGATGTAAAGAGGTGTTGTAACAATCATGGTATAAGGGTCAATAAAATCAAGTAAATCATGTGGCAAAAAATGTTCTTTGAAAATGATATCTATATCATTTAACAGAGGATAAAACAAGCCAAAAAGTGTCCCATATAAGTGTACAAAAGGTACGGTCACAATGACTCTTTTAATCCTATATGGTTTTAATAATTTAGCTAAAGTCTGTACTTCTGTTTCTATATTTTCTTTTGACTTCAAAGCCCCTACAGGTCTACCAGTACTTCCACTTGTATAATACATCAGAAAGAAATCTTTTTCATCAAAAATGGTTTTTTCTTTTTTTCCTGCAGAGAACTCTGGTACATTCAGAACCTTTAACTCCTCGACAATGGATTTATTGGTTTCATCTAGCAAAATGGCTTTAGAGTCAGAAAAATATGCCTTTAAGAGATTCAAGGCATTAGACTCCTTAGATTGTGTGCCTATGTATCCCACATGTCCATTTAGTCCCTCATCTTGAAATTTATTTTTTGTTATGTGGTATTTATTTACCTGACCCTCATCATTTACTACACTTAGATACATGTTTACCCTCCCTTCTTCATACACAATAGTAACATAGCTATAGCCCCTATGCCAATGAGTGCAATCACACCCAGTGAAAATAGTGCATTAATTTGACTAAAGACAAGGACACCAAACCCTGCAAAGGTACTTACTAAAGAATAAGCAATAGCTTTCTTTGTCTGTATATCATTATCTGTGACCATATATATGGCATAATCGATGCCAATGGCTAAAATAGTAAAAAGCATAAATAGATGCAATATATTGATAGTAAAGAAAAATGCATACACACCCATCATCGCAATAGGAAATAATAAAAATACAATCGCATAAATAAATTTACTACGTGCGATCATGAGAAGTATACCGACAATAAATAGCAGTACCACCCCACCCAATACTCCAAGCTTGCTTACAGACTTTTTCATCAATACTTCAAAGTGTTCTTTAATACTAAGGCTACTCACAAAGTCATATTTTAAGACTTCAGGGTAGTACGCTTTATCTACCAATCCAAATGTAATATAGTTCTCATTTATTTTAATTATATTAAGGTTATATTGTTTGATCTGTGCTTCACTATACGCTACAAAAGGTTTATCTACAGTGTAGGCATCTATAAAGTACTCTTTTTTAAAACCAACTATTTCAGATTCGTTCCTTAGCGCTTCTTTGACATGTCTATTGGCGATAAAGATATCTTTGTTCTTCGTATATGACATTTTAGTCATGAGCGTAGATAGTGGTAAGTGTGATGTAGGAATTTCACGTTGTATTTTTTTACACTTAGAAATTAATGCATCAATTGTATCACCACTTACAATAAATGAAACACGCTGATGTGTAGCATACTGAGCATTAAAAAAATGTTCTTTTTTCTTTAGCACTTGATTGTCATAATCTAAATTTTTTAAATTAAAATCAAAGTGTATCCACAAACTAGAGGCTATTATAACTATAACTGAAATCAGTAAAAATAATTTAGGAGAGAGTGAACAAAGTATTTTTTTGCCTCTGTGTTCTTTGCTACTCATCATCTTAAAGCCTATCAAGGGGTAAAGAAATGCAAAATGTATATAAGAAACAAGCAGTGAAGCCATAGCAAAAAATGCAATTTGCTTGATGAGTAAAAAAGACGTAAAACTTAAAATAAAAAAAGCAAAAAATGTTGTTAAAAACCCAAACAACACTTCCTTATTTAGCTTTTTATTTTCTTGATAATGTCCATGTACATAATGATGAAACATATAATCAATAGCCACTGTACTAATCGAAATACCAAACACAAATACAAAAATAGAAATCTGTTCATACGTTTGTGTTAGTAGCACCATCGCAAGTAAGCCAGACGTTGCAAGTGTAGTAAAAGTATGTGCAAGTAGTAAAATATCTTTTAGAATAACAAGATACAATAGTATCAAGATTGCAAATGCAATAGTGATAATATATTGCACATCTGAGCGTATGGCTTGTGAGTTTTCAACATAGTAAAAAAGTGGACTAAAAAACTGTATATCATCCTCCAAAGACAATACTTTATGAATACTTTCATAAACACGCTCATGCTCCTTAAGGTCATTACTATCAAGTGAGAAGTAACTTAAGTATCCATAATTATCTATAATAAGATGTCCGTTCATCATTTGTACTTCTAGAGGACTTTTGGAGATTAAAACGTTAAAAGGATCCATCTTGTCTATATGCACAGGAAAGAAAGAAGCAGTCATTTCAGTATAAATATTTTTTAAGGCTTGATGCACATCTAGTGTAGAAAGTTTTGTAACATTCACATCTTGTATCAAAAGTTTATATGTATTTTGATGTACCTGTAACGAATTATTTAGATAATTTTTTTTTAGAGAAACGGATGACAGAGTATCTAATTTTTTTTCTATCTTTTGCATTTTATCTAACGCTTTAACATCTAAACCTTTGACTGCTACAAGTAAGGTATGGCTGTTTTGTGTTTTTTCAAAAGCCTGCATCATGTGCTTCGCATCATCATCTGCTAAAACTGAAAATAATGACGTAGAAAAGTGCGTATAACTTTGAAAATAAAGTACTATAGCTAAAGAAATACTAAAAAGAAAAAAGTTAAGATATTTAATAGGTTTCTTCAATCAATATCCTATCGTTATTTGTAAAGTTTATTTTTAAAAACCTTAGATGATTACCCTGCTTTTGATACTGTACACTCCTTATATAGGCTGCTATACTTTTTTGTGGTCTCAAATGCGTAATACCACTTTTTATCTTTTGTATAAAATAAGATTGAAGTATCTCTTTTTTATCAAAATAGACTGCTTCAAACAAAATGAAAAACATTTTAATATCTGGTCTAGTCTGTAAATCTAAACTTTGTATATCTGAACCTTCTTGCTTGATAAGTTTATCATCACTATAGGTTAAGATGCTAGTATCATTGTTATAGATTATTTCAATTTTATCTTTTAGAAAACTGATTTTCCCCTTCTTGTAAAATGTCATCTCTAAGGAATCAAAATACTTTTCTTCTGAAAACTCTATCGTCTGTGAAAATATATACATAGTAAAAAAGATAAAGACAAAAAAATATTTAAACATTTTTTCTCCTTAGAAAAACAAATCGCCTGTGTAAAAATTGTAATGCACCTGCAAAAATAAATAAGAAATACCAACCTACTGAACTATAAAAGAGCCAAAATTCAAGATTTGTATTTAGATAAAATGCAAAGTGAATACAGACATTAATAAGACTTACAAAAAACCAAAAAAGAGTGGATTTGTTTATATACGCTTTTTCACTTTCACCAAGGGGACTTTTAGACATTTTTTCTGCAAAAGAAAGAATCATTGATTTTTCTTGAAAAGTAGAGAGCAATATCACACATGAAAAGAACAGTGCAATCAAAAGTGATATCGTTTTTAAAACCAAAAAAGCTTCTGAAAAAAAAGCAAATATTGCAATGAGCATATAAAATACTGGTAAAAGCAGTGCAATATTTTTTTTGTCTTTAAGTAAAATGAGCCACACTATGCTAACAGTGAAGATAAGTATAGATACTACCTTAACATCATAATACTTGAGCATCCAAAAGACAAATGGTGCATAAATAAGTGAAAAAATAAGATTCATTTTCTATCTTACCATTGCTCCAGAAATATTTAGAACTTCTCCACTTACATAGCTTGCATCATGTCCAATGAAGTACGCACATTTTGCTACTTCCTCTGCACGACCAAACCGTTGCAAGGGAATCATTTTTTTCAATTCATTTTTATTTGCTAGGTTCTCTATCATTTCTGATTCTATGATACCTGGAGCCAATGCATTCACTCGTATATTGTAACGTCCAAGCTCTATGGCAAGTGTCTTTGTAAAGGCAATAATGCCTCCCTTTGCTGCCGCATAGTTTGCTTGTCCTGCATTTCCTATAAGTCCTGAAATGGAAGCTATATTCACAATACTTCCTTTTTTATTACGTATCATATTTTTACTAATACATTTTGTAATGATAAAAGGAGCATTTAAATTTGTATTAATCACGTCCTCCCAGTCATTTTCTTCCATGAAAAAAAAGAGACTATCTCTAATGATACCCGCATTATTGACTAGTACATCGACATCTAATTCTTCTAAAGCAGATTTTATTTCATCTTTATTTTGCATATCAAAATGAATAAGCTCTCCACTTTCAATCTTAGATAGGAGTGATTCTGCTTTAACTTTATTTCTATTGTAATGAACATACACATAGTATCCATGTTTAGCAAACTCGTGTACGATAGCTGTTCCTATAGAACCCGTTGCACCTGTCACTAAAACTTTTAATGCTGGCATTTTAAATACACTTTTGTGCAATCAATAGTGATTTCATATTTTGAATATCTATGTCCATTCTTCTGTCTTCACGCAAAGGTTTGACAATGACTCTAATCTCATCATAAATTGATTTAAGATGCTTTGAGACTTTCTCTTGCCCACGTATATCTACAGCTTGTGCCATACCGATAAATGCGATGGAGAGCATATTGTGTAGTTCTGGTATCATTTTTGCAAAATCATTTGCAGCGGTTGTTCCCATAGAAACTTTATCTTGATTTAGTGATTCAGTCGGACGAGAATGAATAGATGCAGCCGTGGTATTTTTAATCACGTCTGCACTCACAGAACTAAGTGTAATTTGCATAGCCTTAAATCCATGATAGTAAGACACTGGTGCAAGTTTTAAATTTTCACCCAACCCTCTGTTAAATTTATGGTCAACAAGTAAAGCAAACTCTTTGTCTAGCAAATCAGCTAAGTTCGCTGCACAAATTTTCATTGTATCCATAGCATGTGCTACGTAGCCTCCATAAAAATTACCTGAGGTGTATATTTTTTTATTTTTGCCATCTATAAGTGGGTTATCATTTACAGAGTTTATCTCCGTTTCTATCCAGTTTTTAGCAATCGTTAAATTGTCTCTAATGACACCAAGTACTTGAGGTGCACATCGCATAGAATAATTGTCTTGTATATTTAAATCATTGTCTTCAAAAAACTTAGCGTATCGATCATCTCTACCATGTGTTAATTTTGAACCAGACATTTTACGCTGAATATTTTTAGCAGAAGCTATTTGTCCAGAAAAAGGTTTTGAGTCATGTACAAAGTCTGACACAGGGGTATCATCTCCCAATAAAACCTCAAACATACCTGCAACATAAGACTCCATAGAATCTAAAATCACCTCAAAGGATTCTAACCCATCAAGAGCGATAGCACTCATAATGGTCGTACCATTCATGATAGCCAAGGCTTCTTTTGGCATAAATACATAAGGTTCTATGCCTAAATCTTCATAGACCTCAGCAACATCACGTATGTCCCCTTTATAATACACTTCACGTTCACCCGCTATCACTGCAGCAATGTAAGATAATGGTGTTAAATCTCCACTTGCCCCCACTGACCCCTGAGAAGGAATCACAGGAATGATATCTTTTTCTACGAGGAGTTTCAAACGATGGAGTAATGCCATACTTACTGCTGAACGTCCTTTACTTAAAGATATCGTACGCATGATAATCGCATAACGACATACCTTTTCACTCAAGTTTACACCTACACCACAGCCATGGAATCTAAATAGATTTTTCTGTAAGGCTTGACTGTCTTCATAGGAAACATAGTTCTTCCCGCTTGCTCCATACCCTGTAGTAATACCATAGATTGGTTTTGTTTTAATCTGTTCCATCAAAAAGTCATGTGCTTGTGTTATGGTCTCATTGAATGCTTTATCTTCTGATATCTCAATATTTTTAGCTGATAGTATATCTTCAAGACTGATATATCTACTGTCTATCGTTAAGGTCATTTTTTCTCCCAAAAATTGTATAAATTAAACCATTGACTAGGATATAATCTTACAATCTCTTCAAATTTTTTTACGTATATTTCCAATGCTTCTGTTACGGCATCTACTTCTTTCTTACTTTTATCCATAGCAATATGAATATATTCTACTTTATACTGTTGCAATCCTGTCCAGATAATAAAATACGCCAATATCGGTTTATCAACCTTATAAGCTACCTGAAATGGGTTTTTATTGAATGTTGCTTTTTCACCTAAGAACATGACCTCTACTTCAGCCTTTGCATTGGCAACTCTGTCTGCCATAATAGCAACAATTTCTTCATTCATCAAGGCATTTGCTATTTCTATAGAAACTGCTATTGTCCCCTCGCTTATATCGATAACATTTACTTTTGATTCAATTTCAAGTTCTTCTTCTATACTTTTTATATCATCAAGCATTGCCTCTTGCATCACTATATTGATCTTATTGTTGACATGTGAACCTGAGACTGAAGCCCCCCACCCACCAAAGTGCGAATACACTAAAACAGAACCTGATGCTAATTTTTCAACAGGTACTTTTGCCGTTTCATAACTAAACGTGTAATCTTCAGGGTGAATCTTTGATATAAACCTATCAACCATAGAAATAGCAAACATCCTTAAGTGCGTATAATATACTCTTGAAGTGAATTCAATATTTAGATGTTTATAAAACGCTGCTAATGACTCTTTTACATTTCTAGCAATTAAAAAATAAAAGAATGTGACAGGATACATGAAATAATATATAAATTTATAACCAAATAAACTATATAAGTTGAGTACCAATTTAATACTTTGTTTACTTCCTCTTTGTTTTGTATGATGCATATGTATTAGTTTACTCTAAATACTTTTTTTATTTTATCTGTAAATCTATAAAATAAAATCTGTAAATGTACCCATACGATGGACATCGTATCTTCAAAATTTCGAAAATGACTTACACGTTCTTCTGCTAAAGGGTAGTAACATTCTATGCCGACTTCTTTAATATTTTTTCCCTCTTGTGCATGTCTAATAAGTACTTCCATCTCCCAATCAAACTTTTTAGTTTGTATAGGAAGTTCCAGTATAGACACAGGATAAATCCTATATCCTGATAGAGAATCTGATATCATCATTTTTGTATTGAGTTTTGCCCAGATATTACTAAACCATCTACCAAATTTAGATCCTAAAGGTACATTTTCTAAATCAAAGTTTCTTGCCCCAATAATAATTTCATCGTCATGACATTCCTCAATGAGTTTATGTGCTTGAGAAGCTAAATGTTGTCCGTCACCATCCATACTAAGTGCATAAAGATATCCCAACTCTTTAGCTCTTTGCGTACCACTTATAATAGCCTGCCCTTTACCTTGGTTCTTCTCATGACGTATAAAATGTATTTCTTTTTGTTCATCTTCTGTAAAAATATCTTGTACCGATGTATCAGAACCATCATCAACCACAATCACCTCATAGTGATGTGCTAAGATATCTTCTACAACTTTTTTAATACTTCCTAAATTATTATAGGTAGGAACGACAATGATTACTTTATTTTGTTTCATATATTATCTCACTCACTTTTACACTCTCTCTAAAAATTTTTATCTTTCTTTTTTTTGCACTATTGGAAACTTCACATTCCAAGATATCATTTGGAAAGATATTTTTTATAAATTTACTTTTCTTGATAGTCACTATTTCGTCCTCAAGTAATGCTGCCATTATATCAATAAGTGCAAAACCAGGCAAAAGAGGATAGTTAGGAAAATGTGCTTTAAATAAGGGATGTGTACTATCAGCCAACTGCACAAAAATATTATCATGGTTTTGGGGTATTCTAGTATATAATTTACGTATCAATTCAGCATCCCCCTTTCCTTACCCTATATAAGTAGTATAATTTTATCCAAAACTAAATAAAACTACTATACAATCTTATACTTTATACATACTCCATGAAACAATGAGAACAAATATGCAAAACTTTTTTACAGAAAATTGGAATG
>Ga0256840_1002467_pt1 | contig 16219 bp, 14 predicted proteins | sample 355202metaG_FD_185969 | JGI IMG/M metagenome (GOLD analysis project Ga0256840, IMG submission 185969) | Hydrothermal vent microbial communities from Mid Atlantic Ridge, Atlantic Ocean - 355-202 | ecosystem: Environmental > Aquatic > Marine > Hydrothermal vents | place: Atlantic Ocean: Mid... | reverse complement strand
AAAAACTTCACCTAAAAAGAAAGTAAAAAAACATAAACAAGCTGTAGCTTTGGTAGAAAAAGCAAAAGGCATTGTTAAAGAAGCAGAAGAGCAAAACCAAGCATGTAAACTTTTACTAGCAGGGGATTTAAAGGAATACGATGAGGCTAAAGAGTCTCTTAAGAAAGGAGGGTTAGATGTTTGTGTCTCCTTGGTTGAAAAACTAGGTTATACAAGTATAAATGACACAACTCATGAGAAAGAAAATGTTGTTGTTTTTGAACCCAAGGAAGAGTTATCGCCTATTGCCCTTAAAAATGTGTCAAGTGGTAAATTTACAGGGGTGTTGATTGCACTTGCTGGTGGAGCTGCTACTGCTGTAGGGTTGATTTATCTGGCAACTGAAAAGCTAGGTACAACGATAGACATCACGAAGGTTCCATCTACTGAGACCATGGAGCATACTGTGTCATGGTTTAGTACTGCCGTTGGGCTAGAATCAAATGCCTATGTGGGAGCTGGACTTCTTGTTCTAGCTTCTGTTTCTGTCATGGCTCTTATTTACGCGATGAGAGTAGGGTTGAAAGGGAGGAAAAACCTTCATTTTGCTACAAAACAACTCTCTGAAGCCGAAGTCTATACAAGTAAGAAAGCTGACTGTAAAAAAGAGATGGACAAAGTAGATGCACATATGAAAGAGACAGTCTCAACACTTAAAATGTATGAAGTACTGTTCAACGAGCAAAAAGGAAAACTTGAACGTATCTTACATATAGAAGGTACGAAGGGTAAAAGCTCAGAATACCATGAAAAGTCTTTTGCTGAAATACATGAGACAAAAGAGCTTATAAGAAGTATAAAAGATTTTATAGCTACACCTATGTCAGAAGAAGGCAAACTTTCAGAAAAATCAGTCAAGTTTTTACAGCATGCAAAATCACAAATGGATAAAATGTTAGAAAGATTATATTAGATTTAAAATGATTGTATGAGTTAAAAAGAGTGTATTGAAAAATTAGTTTTTGGAAGTGAGATTAGAAATATTTGAAAGCCCAAACACTCTCCCTAAGGAGAGTGAAGTATTCAAACAATGTTTGGGAGATTACAAGTTTTGATTAAAATTTGTAAGTTGCGATAAGCTCAAGAGCATCTTCTGTGTCTACAGTATTTACATTAACATCATAATCTGTTGATGAGTAGATAGCTGCAAGACCGATACAGTTAGTTACTTCATATCCAAGGATAACGTCAAGTTCTGAACCTTCATCACCATATGCAGCGTAAGAAACTTCAGCGTTAAGACCAGCTACATCAGTTGAAGCTCCAACTTTCCATGAAAGTGTATCAGTATTTGCTTCAGCAGCAGTTGCAGCAAAGTAATTCCATGAAGAAGTATAAAGACCATCTCTTTCTACATAACCAGCAGCTGAGTCTGTTACGTTAACTACAGCAGCAGTCAATCCAAAGTTTCCAAATTTAGTTTCAACTTTAGCACCATATGCATCTGAGTCAAGACCTGTATTGTAATCTGTTTTAGCATATTGTGCTGCAACACTTACTGAACCAAAGTCATATCCACCATCTACATATACTTGAGTATATTTGTCTTGAACATATGCAGCACCTGCATCAATGTTGTAGTACCATACACTTGCAGACAAGGCATCAGCAGCATAAACAGCACCTAATGCATAGTTGTTACCATCGTCAATATCTGTAAGATCAATAAAGTTGTCACCACTATTTACTTGTCTTACTTGTCTTACATAAGTACCTACTAGTGTAAGGTTAGAAACTGAAGAGTTTACTACAGTGTAAGCTTCAAATGAACTTGGAGCTAGTAACCAGTCGAATGAGCCAAACATTGGAGAGTCAATAAGTTGACGACCAAGAACAAGTGTAGTTCCACCAAAAGTTGCAGTAATGTTTGCTACGTTAAAGAATGCACCAACATCTTTTTGCTCAAAGTAACCAAAGTTATTTTCACTCATAGAGTTTGCAAAACCAACAGCTGTAAAGTTAGCTGAGATATTGTCTGTAAAGTTGTGTTTTACATCTAAAGTGATTGCTGTACCTAATTGGCTGCTATCTTGGTCAAATAAATCAACACTATCATTTGTGTAAAGGTAAGCTTGTGCTTTACCACTTACTGTTGTTTGTGAGTTACATGCAGCTGCTTCAACAACTGGAGCCTCTACTACTGGTTCTACTGGAGCTATGTCTCCACCTGCGAATGCTGTATTTATAGCAAGAGCTGCTACTAAACTTAATTTTGTAATTTTCATCTTTTTTTCCTTGTTTAATTTAAGATGCGACATTATACAATGTTTTCTTTATTATAAGGAATACTTAACTGATTAAATTTTAATCAATTTAAAGAAAGTATTTAGTTCAAGGGTGTGTTTTTAAAGAAGTCTCTCACGTATTCATAGCCAGAGTAGAGGGTTAGAGCAACTGCTGTCCAAAGGAGTAGTTCTGCACCTTGCCACTCCATAAGTAAAAAACCTATGGCTATCATTTGTACCACTGTTTTAACCTTACCCATCCAAGAAGCAGCGATGTCTAAGCCTTGACTTACTGCAGATACTCTTAGACCTGTTATAAAAAGTTCACGAGTAATGATGAGGAAAATGGCCCACTGCGAAGCACGGTCTAGCATCATGAGACCTAAAAAGCCTGCTAGAGTTAGCATTTTGTCTGCTAAAGGGTCTAATATTTTGCCTAAGGTGGTTATTTGGTCGAAAGTACGTGCAACATAGCCATCAAAGAAGTCAGTAGCTGAGGCAACAACAAAGATAAATGCCGCGATAAAATCTAGCCATGTGTAGTGTACATTGACCAGCAAAGCACTGTCCCGATTGACTAGTAAAAAAAACATTACGGGTGCTAAGAGTAGTCGTATAAAAGCCAGTGTATTTGGTACATTAAACATCGTGACTATACTTCCCTAAAGCTTTTTAGAAAATACTGTCATAATTTTTTTATATTTTTCAACATTTATTTTTTTTGCAATATAGACTTTTTTATTTTTAGCTATGGATGATGGGTATGATGACTCTATAATAATATAGTATGTACCTGTAGCTAAACCGTAGAAGGCAAAGTTTTTCTCTACATTTAAATGGGTTGCATTAATATAATCTACTGCCATATTCACTGAGGTAGAGGCTTCTTTATTTTTTAAGTAATAATTTTCATACCAATAATCTATTTTAGTATTTTTAGGTACAAGATATATTTTTGTATGATTCAGTCCTATTTCTTGACCAGTTGGTGTCATGTAAACAACATGACCATGTATTTCAGAAGTACCAAACTTTTGATAGGTTTGTTTTGATTGACGGAAGACTAAAGACTCAGTAAGAGGTAAAGGTTTTTTCTTTTTTTCTTTTATTTTACGGACTTGTGCAGCTTTTTCTTTCGCAATTTTCTTTTGTCTCATTTTTTCTGCAGCATCTTCTTTTGCTTTAAGTGCTAAGGCTAATTTCTTTTCTTCAGCATGTTTTTGCTCAGCAAGTTTTTTTTCAAGTACAGCTTTTTCAGCTTTTTCTTTTTCGATTTGACGCTTTTTTTCTGCTGCTAGTTTACGTTCTAGTATGCGTTTTTCTTCTTTATTTTTTTGTATACGCTCGAGATTTTCAAGTGCAATCTGTTTTTCAAGAGCTTCTTTTTCTTTTTTCACTTTAATAGTTTGTATAAGTTGTTCTTTTTTTTCTTGTTCTATTTGTTCTAATTTAGCTTTGTCTGAAAGTATTTTTCTTTCTTTCTCTGCTGCGATACGTTGCTGTTCTTTTTCTTGGGATTGTTTTTCTAAAAGAATATCGCGTTTTTCTTGTGCTTCTTTCGCATTTTCTTTTTGGACTTCTTGTTGTTTCTCTAGTTTAGATTGTTTTGTTTCAGTCTGTTTTGTTTCAGTCTGTTTTGTTTCAGTGATTTTTTGTGTTTTCTTTTTTGTGTTTTCTTTTTGTTCTTTTAGAACAGCTATGTTCATTTTGTCGATATTTTTTTGTGTATTGGTGTTTTTAGTATCACGAGTATCCACTGTTTTTGTTGCTGTTATAGTATGTGTGGTTTGGTTTACAGTGAGGTCAAATCCTCGTTCAAGACATCCAGAGAATACGAGAACAGTAAAGAGTAAAAGTGTTTTATGCAACATGAGTAAATCCCTAAATTTAAGTATGGATATAACTCTAACGTAAAGTAGGTAATAAATAGATTTAGCATTGAGTATTATTAACTAAATAATGATACTTTTTAGATAATTATTTTATAAAAGTATAATAATACCTATAACTAGTATGAAAAATCCAGATATGTTATTTTTTGTTTCATCAGATAGATTAAAGAAGCCATCGTCGATATTGGTATTTATTGTCTGTGATATTTTTACAGGTGCAATAACCTTTGTTCTCTCTTCTTCAGGTTTTAGTTTTTTATTTTCTTGCTTCAGGGTTGTACTTGTAGGTGCAACAGATTTGAGTTTGGATTTTTCTACATTTATAATAGGTTTAGCTACAGGTTTAACTGGAACCATAGGTGTATTTTTGCTAACTGTCGCATGTACAGGTGCAGGTTCAAGGTTTTGACCTCTTTCGGCACATCCTGTAAAGTATAACGTAAAAAGTAAAGCCAATAGTGTTTTTTGCATGATAATTGTATCCCTCATTGTGCATAAAGTCCTGAATTCTAACAAAATTATGGTAAATAAATGATTATTAACTAGAAAATAATAGTTATTAAGCTAATTAATACTAAAATAATAAAAATTTTATTAATTTAGATATGTAAGGGACATAATGAAAACAATAGCAAGTACAATAGCACTTTTAGCAATCGCAGGTAATGTATTAATCGCAGGTGGAGACTTTACAGATCCAATTGAGCCTATAGTTACTATTCCCGAGCAAGAAATTGTTGTGATCGAAGACGATGTAAAATATAGTGGTTTTTACGCAGGTGCAGCACTTAATCATATGCGTATGAGTGAAGCTATCACTTCAAGTGGTTATGGTATTACTCTCATGGGTGGTTATTATTTCAATAAATACGTAGGTGTTGAAGCTAGATACATGAAAACACTTTCTGATTTAGATATTGACAGTGGTAGACCAATCATTACGAGAGATGATGTACTTGAAAATGTGGGTCTTTATGTGAAGCCAATGTACTCTGTTACAACTGGATTATCACTCTATGGTCTTGCTGGGTATGGTAAGTCTACGTACTGCAATACTTCTGGAGACTACAGTGAAGATGGGTTCCAATGGGGTCTTGGTGCAAAGTATGAACTTGCAAATGGTGTAGGACTTTTTGTAGATTATCTTGATATTTATGATGATGACAATTATGATGGTCTTACTGTTCCAGATGTAAGATTTAATGCAACAACTGTTGGTGCAACATACACATTTTAACTTCTAATGTTCTAGCATCTCTTTGCTAGAACACTTTTTTTTACTCTCTCACTTTATATTTATACATTTAATCATAGGTACAAATACTCTTGCAGTGTATTGCTTAACAGTATATTTTAAAAGTGGGAGGGGTTGAATATGTGGACTGAAAAGTCCACAGTGATAAGATATAGCTTGTGAGGGATATGTCTATCTAAAGGTTGTACCACCATCAACCACAAGTGTTTGACCTGTAATCCATGATGCTTCTTCAGTACAGAGAAAATAGACAGAACCTGCAAGGTCATCTGGGCTTCCCATACGATTGACTGCTGAACGTTTGATGGTCTCTGCTTTTACTTCTTCGTAGTTGGTAAAGGCTTTGAGTGCGTCTGTGTCTATGGGTCCACCTGAGACTGCGTTAACACGTATGCCCATTTCACCTAGTTCAACTGCAGCGTAACGGCTCATAGCTTCCACAGCTGCTTTGTTAGTGCCATGTCCTGCATAGTTTTCAATATAGATAAGATTTCCTGTAGATGAAAGTGTCACTATGGCACCACCACCTACTTTTTCCATACGTGTCGCAGCTTCCTGGCTTCCACGTACAAATGCACCTACTGTTGCAGTAAAGATATTTTGTAAACCTTTTTTAGGACGTAGTTTCATAAACTTTCCATAACCACCAACAACAGGACGACCATAAATCATCGCATTTGATACAAAAAAGTCTACTCTGTCAAAATCTTCATCTATAGCAAGAAAAAGTGTTTTAAACTCATCTAGTTCTAAAATGTTTAGAGGGTAAGCTTTGGCTTTTATGCCATATTTACTTGTCAAGTCTGCTGCTATTTCATTGGCTACTTCTTCGTTGGAATTATAGGTAAATGCAATGTTGACACCATTTTTTGCAAACTTCTCTGCTACGGCTTTACCGATGCCTTTGGTTGCTCCTGTGATGACAAGTGTTTTGCCTTTCATGTCGCTCATTATGCTACTCCTACAATTTTATATTTTTTCATGACTTCTTCTATTTGTTTCATATTTTCTAGACTTGGTGCGACTAGTGGTAGTCTGTACTCTAAGGTATCTATGAGTCCTGCTATATACATAGCAGCTTTTATAGGGATAGGGTTACTTTCACAGAACATGACTTTATTTAAATCATACAAAGCATCGTTGATGGCTTTTGATTTTGTAAAGTCACCTAAGAGTGCTGCATGAGAAAGCTCGGCTTTCATGTCTGGCACAAGGTTTGCAGTCACTGAAGTGATACCTTTAGCACCATTTGCAAGCATAGGGTAGTCTATGGCATCATCTCCAGAAAAAACATAAAGGTCTGGTCTTTTTGCTAGAAGTTCTACCGTTCTTTCTATGGAACCCGTAGCTTCTTTGATACCCATGATGTTATCAACATCATCAAAAAGTCTACATACAGTCTGGGCAGTGATATCAACACCTGTACGTCCAGGTACATTGTAAAGCATAAAAGGTACTTTTACAGCTGAGGCTATGGCTTTGTAATGTTGGTAAAGGCCTTCTTGGCTTGGTTTGTTGTAGTAAGGACTAACTGAAAATATAGCATCTACACCACACTCTTCAGCATGTTTAGCGATGTCTATGGCTTCATGGGTTGCGTTAGAGCCAGCACCCGCTAGTACTTTTGTTTTTGTACCTTTACATACTTCAACTGCTATCTCGATACATCTTTTATGTTCATCATGGCTAAGTGTTGCTGACTCACCTGTAGTTCCTACAGGGCAGACTGCATCTATGTTGTGGTCTATTTGTCTTTGGATGAGTTTTGCAAAGCTAGCTTCATCAAGTGTGCCATTTTTAAATGGTGTGATAAGTGCAGTTGTTGCACCTGTAATATAATTGCTCATATTGTAATTTCCTAATTCTTTTTAAGTATCACAGTGGTTGAAAAGTTATGGTCAAAATACTTTTTGGCTGTGTCACTAATATCTTTGAGTGTAATTTTATCTAATTTCTCTTCATATTCAAGTAAAGGTTGAATATTTCCTTTTACATAGTAGTCTCCATAAAGACCGGCAACTGAAGATGAACTCTCTAAAGAGTAGATAAACTCTGCTTTTGTGTTGATTTTTACTTTGTCCAGTTCTGCTTGTGTGACGTCACCATTTTTAAGTTTATCCAGTTGTAAGAGTATCTCTTTTTCTAAGTCTTCTAGTTTTTTGTCTGGAGCACACATAGCCATGATGAGAAAGACCCCTGGGTCTGTTAGTTCCATGTTGTAGCCATAGACTTGGTTTGCAAGTTGCTTTTCATTGACAATGGTTTTTTCAAACCATGAACTTTTCCCTGAACTTAAGATGTGAGAAATGGCAGAAAGTGCCACTTGGTCATCATGCTCATAGTTAGGGATAGAGTAGGTAATGGCAAGTGTATCTACACGGTTACTCTCTTTATGGAGTATGGCACGTTTAGCCCCATCTACTTTTGGTTCAACGGCAATCACTTTTGGAATGGCATTTTCGTTTTTGATACTGCCAAAATATTTTTGTGCATTGTCAAAGACTTCTTTAGGTGTGATGTCACCTGCTACAACCAATGTGGCATTGTTTGGTTGGTAGTAACGTTGATAAAAGTCTCGAATGTCTTCTATCTTCCATGAGAGTATGTCTTCCATAAAGCCAATAGGGAGCCAGTGGTAGGGGTGGTATGTAAAGTGCGTGTTAAAAACCCTAAAGTATAGGTAGCCCATAGGGTTATTGTCTGTTCTTAGTCTACGTTCTTCTGCTACGACGTCACGCTCTTTTTGAAACTCTTCATCTGTGAGCTTGAGGTTATGCATAAGTTCTGCAAACAAGTCAAAGGTAAGTCCTAAGTTTTTAGAAGCAGTTTTGATGTAGTAGTGTGTTTTGTCAAAACCAGTTGCTGCGTTGTTCACACCACCTCTACTTTTTACGATGGTGTCAAATTCACCTTCTTTGAGCTTATCTGTTGACTTAAATGCAAGGTGTTCAAGCATATGAGCCATACCACTTTTTCCCATGACTTCGTTACGGCTTCCTACTTTGTAGTAGATGTCAGTGGTGATGACACCAGAGTCATTGTCCATAGGTATGACGACAATTTCTAGTCCGTTGTCTAATGTTTTTGTAAAATGTTTTGGTAATGAGTTAGCCATTAATAGTCCTGATAGTATGATGTATATGATAAATAAATTTTTCAATTTTTGTCCTCGTGAGGTCGATAAACCCGACCAATAATATGGAAATTATTTCCAATCGGCTCCGATTGCTTCTGATATATGACTATACCCATCTTTCTTTAATAAGTCTATAAGACCCTCGTTTATCTCTTTGATGAGTAAAGGGCCTTTATAGACTAACATAGAGTAGACTTGCACTAAAGATGCCCCTGCTTTTATGCGTCTGTAGGCATCTTGGGCTGAGTATATGCCACCTACAGATATGAGTAATGTTTTGCCATGTAATTCTTTACCTATGGCACGAAAGAGTTCGTAGGATTTTTCAGTCAGTACTGCTCCACTAAGCCCACCAAAATCTTTTTTATCTGGGGTGTCTGCAAGGTCATAGTCTATAGTAGTATTGGTTGCGATGATACCATCTGCTCCTGCTTGGACAGCTGTATTACAAAGGTCTATAGCATCTTGCTGTGTCATGTCAGGTGCTATTTTAAGTAAGATGGGTTTGCTAGTTATCTCTTTACCCATGGCAAAAATAGCTTTTATAAAACTTTCATTTTGTAAGTCTCTAAGACCTGGAGTGTTAGGGGATGAGATGTTTATGACCACATAGTCACCATACTCTTTAAAGGCTTTAAAGAGTAGCTCATAGTCATTTAGTGCTTCATTTTCAGGGGTGAGTTTGTTTTTACCAATGTTGATGCCTATAGGGTAGTCAAAGAAAGAGATTTTCTTTAGACGCTGAAGCATATAGTAAGAGCCTTTGTTGTTAAAACCCATTGCATTTTGAATGCTCTGGATATCTATGAGTCTAAAAAGTCTGGGTTTGGGATTTCCATCTTGAGGTTTAGGTGTGACTGTGCCTATCTCTGTAAAACCCATGCCAAGTGTTGGCATAGCTTTTATGTACTGACCATTTTTATCAAATCCTGCTCCAAGTCCTACAGGGTTAGCAAAGGTACGTCCAAATAATGTTTGCTTGATGCTAGGGTGGGTGATGAAGTAGTGACGTGTTAAACACTTATTCAGTGGAGGACAGACGGCTGAAAATCGAAGACCTAGTCCAGCTAAAGTATGTGCAGTTTCTGGATTAAGTTTGAAAAGTAGTTTTTTGAGGGTTTCATATGAAAAAAGGGACACTATAATCTCCGTAATAAATTACGTGATTATATCGTAGTATCAATAAAAGTAGTGTAAGCTAAAGGTTGCTCCACTCATGGTATCTAAGGGTCTTAATCTATCCATAAAGTAGTAGTGGTATGAAACATCTAAGTCAATATCGTCTGTCACATAAATGAGAAAACCTGCATCCAAACCATAGTAACCATCAGAGGTTGAAATGGAAGTATTTCTATCATTGGCTTTATCATCTAAGATACGATCTTCATTGTATGCTTTAATCACTGCTGAATCATAGTTAACATACCCCAGTGTTGCCCCAACATAAGGTCTTAATTTTGGTGTACCAAACATCTGATCCATAAGTATATAGTCAACTTCTACATCAATCATTTGGAAGTTACTATTTCCTTCGGCAGAAAATGTAGTACGATAGTCTTGGGTTTGTACTCCATATTGTATGCCATAAGTCGTTTCACTTGATGAGACAGGTCTATCAGCAAGAGGCTTGCCATCCGCACCTTGAATAATAGGTTTAAGGTCAACACTTTGTGTGGAAACAGTCACCCCAATAAATGGAAAGCTTTCCTGCTCTGCAGAAAGTGTGTTAAATAAAAAGAGAAAAAGAACGAAAATTTTTGTCATAAAAGAGCCTTAAAAAGTAAAATTATAGTTAGCGATATAGTATCTTACTTTTTGTTAAAGCTGAATTATAGAGTCTTTGATAGTTTTTGATAAATATTACACTTTTCAGTAAGTTCAGTATGTGTACCTCGACAAATTATTTTCCCATTTTCAAAGACTAAGATAGTATCTGCATCTTCAATGGTACTTAGTCTGTGAGCCACAGTAAAGGTAATCATGTCAGACTTTAACGCATCTAATGCATCTTGTATAAGTGCTTCACTTTTGTTGTCTAGTGCGGAGGTGGCTTCGTCTAGTATGAGTATATCTGGGTTTTTATAGAGGGCCCGTGCAAGAGATATACGTTGTCTTTGTCCCCCTGAGAGGTTGTTCCCATTTTCTGAGAGTGTGGTATGTATGCCGTCATCAAGTTTGTCTATAAACTCAAGGGCATGTGCTTTTTGCAGAGCTTCTTTGACGTGAGATTCGTCATAGGTCTCACCATAGGAAACATTTTGGGCAATGGTATCGTTGAAAATATAAATGCGTTGTGTGACATAGGCTATTTTTTGGTGGAGTGAAGTGAGTGTAAAGTCTTGATAGTTTTCGTTGTTAATCCTAATCTCTCCTGAACTAGGGTCGTAAAAACGTACTAGTAGGTTGACAAAAGAACTCTTACCTGCACCAGAGTCACCCACTAGGGCTATGCTCTCACCACGTTTTACAGATAGATTGATATCTGAAAGAGCAGAGGTATCTCCGTAAGATAAGCAAATATTTTTTAACTCAAGCGTATCAATACGTTCTTGAAGAGCTTGTGTACCAGAGACAATGGTAGGCTTAGTATCTAAAAGTTCAAACATACGTGTATTTGCTACCACAGCATCTTGTGCTTGGTTATAAAGCTTTGAAATACGCTTTATGGGTGTGTATAGCATAAACAAAGCTGCGGCAAAAGCAACAAACTGACCAGCACTCATACGTCCTTCTAAGATCTCCGTAGAACCTATATATATCACCAGTCCTATAGCGATGGAGCCAAGTACTTCCATGATAGGTGTAGTAAGTGCATTTACTTTGACTTGTTTTAAAAGATATTTGAAAACAGATTGGTTTTCTTTGGCAAACTTACTGCTTTCTAGTTCTTGAGATGAGTTTGCTTTGATGACTTCAATGTTTGAAAATATCTCTCCAAGCCTTGCTGTCATAGTTGAGGTACTTTCTTGTGAGAGTTTAGAATATTTCTTCATTTTTTTAGCTAGACGACTTAATGGATAAAGAGCCAACGGCATGATAATCAAAAAATAAAAAGAAAGTTTGGGACTTTGGTAAATGACATACCCCGTTAGAGCTACTATGGTTAAAGCTTCACGTATAAGGTAGGGTATCATTGTAGTAACTACAGTTTGGATGCGTGCGATGTCGTTGGTGATACGTGAGAGGATTTCCCCTGTGTGTATGGTTTGGAAAAACTGCATATCTTGGTAGGTAAGATGAGTCACGAGGTTATTACGTAGTTTTTTCACCACATCTAGCCCTATAAACGACATGTAGTACGTCTGAACATACTCACCTAAACCTTTGAGTGTAAAAACAAGCACAAGTAAAAGAGGAACAGTTACAAGCGATTCTGGGTTTTTAGCGATAAAGACGTCATCAAGAAGGGGTTGTATGATGTGTGCAGTTCCTGCCGTACCTATAGCAACTGCCAACATACCTAGTATGGCAAATATAAATTCCTTTTTATAGCCGATGAGATAGGGTAGGTACTGCTTAAAAAGGTGTTTCATCCTTTATGCTTTTTCCCAAAGTGTGCCATCAGCTGTATCCATGATGGATATGCCTAGTGCTGTTAGCTCATCGCGTATGGCATCTGAACGATTAAAATCTTTGTTTCTCTTCGCTTCGGTACGCTGAACTATAAGAGATTCTATTTGTGTTTTGAGTGCTTCATCGACACCTATTTGAAAGTAAGAAAAAGGCTCTTTGCCACCAAAACCTAAAAGTTCATCTATAAATACTATGTTTGCAAGTGTCTCTTTTTTAAGCCCTTTGTCTTTAGGGTTCGCATCAAGTGCATCGTTTGTGATAGCTATAAACTCGTCTATGTGTGCCAGAGCCATGGAGATGTTGAGGTCATCACCCATGGTATCTAGCAGGGACTGTTTAAATTTTTTATTTGCTAAGCTTGCTTTACCTGGTGAAACACGCTTTTTAAGACGGTAGAGTTTGTCTAAACGTTTTTTGTTAAGCTGTAGTTCCTCTTCTGAGAAGTTAAAATCATTTCTGTAGTGTACGGAGTTAAGGTAGTAGCGTAGTACTTCACCATCATAAAGTTTAAGTGCATCTTTAAGAAAAAAGCTGTTTCCGAGTGACTTAGACATCTTCTCACCATCTATTTGTACAAAACCGTTATGCATCCAGTATTTGCTTAGTTCATGTCCTGTACTACAGCGAGATTGTGCTGCTTCATTTTCATGGTGAGGGAAGAGTAGGTCTGCTCCACCACCATGTATGTCTATGCTGTAGTTTTCATCACCAGAGAAGTGTTTTTCTATCATGGCAGAACACTCTATGTGCCAGCCTGGTCTACCACGTGAAAATGCGGTGTCAAAACATATGTCGTCTTCGCCTTTACACGTTTTCCATAAAGCAAAATCTTTAGGATTTCTTTTTTCTGAGGTGTGCTCTACACGGCTTTGGCTTACGTCATCATCTGCCACTCGGTGAGAGATGTTTCCATAGTTAGCATCTTTAGAGGTGTTAAAGTAAACATCTCCCGTTGAAATGACATAGGCGATGTCTTTGTCTATGAGGTTTTGTATCATCGTTTCTATCGCAACGAGAGATTCTGTAGCTTTTGGTTCTATGTCTGCTCGTTTTATGCCAAGGGCAGTCATTTCTTCTGTGTATCTTTTTATGTAAAAAGAGGTGATCTCCTCCATACTTTTACCTGTGGCTTCTACTTTTTTGATGATTTTGTCATCTATGTCGGTAAAGTTTTTAGCCAGTGTCACTTCATAACCATGTGCATCTAATGTACGTGAAAGAAGGTCAAATGCTAAAGAACTACGGGCATGACCTAAGTGTGCATCATCATAAACGGTGGGTCCACAGACATAGATGCTTGCTTTGTTTGGGTGTATGGGTTCAAAAAGAAGTTTGGTTTTTTTTACGCTGTCATAAATGTGCATTGTCATTTTACCTTCATATATAGTGATGTGATTATAGCAAATTTATCTAATAAGTGTTATCAACCAAGTACTCACAAAAGAGACAAGTAGAGAAAAGCATAGCATGCTTACTATAAAATAGAGAGATTTTTTAGTAAGGACTATGTTTTTAAATTTGTCAAACCCTACCTCTCGTACAGTAAGTACAAAAAGCACCCAACCCCCAATGCTTCCAGCTAACGCTAAGCCCATTGCACCCATAGGTTTCATGAGGATAAGTGACATGATAGATGATGCCACAAGCCCATAGATGGCTATTTTGGCAGCTTTGAGGTGTTTGTGTGCTGCAAAGAGGTACATGGAAAACAGTTTTGCAAGTCCAAAGGGGAGTAAGCCTATCATGTACATCTGTAGTACACGTGCTGTCTCTTGGCTCATAGCTACAGTGTACTCTCCACGTTCAAAAAGTAGCCATATGATAGGCTCAGATAAGAAGTACCCACCTACAGTTGATGCACCGAGTAAAAAGGCTAAGAGCCAAAAGGCTTTACTTAGGTTTTCGTAGGCTAGTGTTTCGTTGTTGTTTTTCAGTGCCTTTGAAACAGCAGGGAACAACACCGTAGCAGTGGCTATAGCTATAAGAGCTAATGGCAGTTGAAAGATACGGTTGGCATAAAACAAATATGAAACCGAACCAGTCATAAGAAATGTTGCTAAAAAGGTGTCTAAAAATGCAGCAAGTTGTGGGGCTGAGTTTCCTAAGATACTAGGTAAAAAGAGTGATTTGAACTTTTTTTCTTCCTCTTTTACATCTTTTTCTTTTTTGTATTTCCATCCACCTATGAGTAGTCTATGTAAGGAGAGCTTTTTGATGGCAACAACATGTGCAATGACCTGTAGTACCCCACCTATGACCACAGCAAAACTCAGGGCGTACGCCACAGATTTTGGGTCTTCTTTCATATAGAATAGTAGGGCAGTTATCATGCTTAGGTTTAGGAGTATAGTAGAGAGTGCTGTGGTTGCAAAATGGTTTTTGTACTGTAAAAGTGCTGCTAAAAAACTAACGATAAAGATGAGGTCTAAGTACCAGAAGTTGATGGCGGTAAGTACACCGGTTTTAGCTATCTGCTCACTGTCCCAGCCCCATGCCATAAGTTTTGTAAGTGGCTCAGGAAACAGTGTGATGACTATAGATAAGACCAAAAGGAAAAGCATGAAACGTAAAAATATGGCTGTGGCAAAAACACCCTTGTGTCTAGAGGCTATAAACGAAGGCATAAAGGCTTGTGTAAATGCACCTTCAGCGAAAATACGACGAAAAAGGTTAGGAAGTTTAAACGCAACGATAAACATATCTGACCAGATAGACGCTCCAAGAGCAGAAGTCATCAGCACATCGCGTCCAAAACCTGTGATACGTGAAAGTAAGATGCCAAAACTGTTGGTAAAGATAGATTTAAGTCGCATGAGTCTCTTTAATAATTTAGTATATGTATTTTACCCTAATGTTTGTTTGAAGTAAAAATATGTCAATTTGCCATATTTTTGTACTTGAACATAAAAGCATGATATACTTTTCCAAATACTTCAAGGGAGCGTAAAATGATAGTAGGCATAGAAGGAACAGTAGAGCGAAAAGAACCAACATTTGTACACATAAATGTAAATGGACTCATCTATGAAGTGCAGGTGTCTATCAACACCTCTAATGTCATAGAAGACAAAAAAACAAAACTCTTTGTGACTCAAGTCATACGAGAAGACAGTGACAACCTTTTTGGTTTTATGGAAATGAATGAAAAAAAGATGTTTGACACTGTACTGAAGATAAACGGTGTAGGCCCTAAAGTAGGGCTTGCCATCTGTTCTACTTTTACACCCAGTACCTTTGCCAAAGTAGTGGCGTCTAAAGATGTGAGCATGCTCAAACGTGTACCAGGCATAGGCCCAAAGGCTGCAAGCCGCATACTCGTAGAACTGGCTGACTTCATAGTAGATGGTAATGAAGAGAGTGGACACTCAGGAGAATTGGGTGAAGCAGTGATGGCACTAGAGAGTTTAGGGTTTAAAAAAGATGCCATCAACAAAGCACTTCAAGGTGCAAGTGGCGACACAAGTACTTTAGTCAAAGAGGGTCTGAAAAAACTGCAACGACTTTAGTCTAAGTTTTTCAAGATTTAGTTTGATGATATGGGCATCGCTTTCTATAGCGATAAGGCAGAGGTTTAAGGACTCACAATATGTGTTAAGATTTTCGACAGGTTGGTTATAGAGTGCTGTTGCGTAGGCATCAAGAAACTCAATGTCCCAAGAATTTTGTAAGAGAGTCATAGAGGTATAATAATGGTTTGATGAGCCTTTTTTATGGTCTAATATATGATGATTTTTGTCATCTATAAAACGCTCATAACTCCCACTTGTAGAGATGGCCATATCTTCTTTAGAAGTTTTAATGTAGGCGATATTTGCATCCTCTTCTAACTTAAAAGGGTCTTTGATAGCGATAGTATAAGATTTCCCTCGTGTGAGTATCTCTCCTCCCACATCTACTAAAATTTTAGTAGCACCTTTTTGTGCTAAAAAGAGTGCAATTTGTTTAGCCACATACCCTTTACCTATGCCTCCCAAGTCTAGCCTCATCCCTTTTTGTTTAAGTAAAATACTTTCAGGGCTTAGCTCTATGTTCTTGTAGTTGACCAAGCTTTTATTTTTTTCTATCTCTTTTTGCGAAGCCCTATTTTCGTTAGCAAATC